>ERZ1292625.2690-Hain-H41-01um-R1-2690-length-15867-cov-6_pt1 | contig 15867 bp, 12 predicted proteins | sample MGYA00564400_ERZ1292625 | MGnify/ENA primary metagenome ERZ1292625 (study PRJEB36523, sample SAMEA6512639) | groundwater metagenome | collected 2019-01-08 | study: AquaDiva: Metagenomics assemblies of 32 groundwater samples | reverse complement strand
AGAGGCATCTAGCCCATCCACCACGCTACAGCTGCCAGTTTGAAACGCCATTAACGCCGCAGCTACAGCAACCGCTATCATAAACCTTGAAGACATCTCGACTCCCCCGGCATAATATTTTGTCCTACCCGGCATACCGCGCATCCGCCGATGCGCCGAACGACGCCGCAGTGCAGGCATTATCAGAATTTTTCTTTTATTTCACGCAGTCCGCTCTACATATCAAGGTCTGCCTCGACGATGATATACGAACATATCGAAGGGTGTCCATACAAAAACAGCGTCCGATCAGCGATAACCACCCGCAATATGACCTTCCTATTCAACACCGGAGGCAAAGCCGCGTTTTTCAACTACCTCCCACTTTTTATCCTTTGAAAAGAAGAACTTGAAGATCGCCTGAGCCCTCCACAGGGACAGAAGCTGTCTGTAGCCGAAGTTCTCGATAACGCCGAATGCGAGCAGTATAAAGAGGTCCTTGATCTTCGGGTACCTCCTGTAAGTCATCTCTTCGAGGAGTATCGCCCCTGTTGAGAAGAATATGCCTACGAGTATCGCCATCACGAGAAAGAGCATAAAGAACTCAAAGTTTATTATCCCTAACAGGAACGAGACGGTGACGACGAAGTAGCCTACGACCTCTACGACAGGGCCGAGGAGCTCTACGAACAACTGGTAGGGGAGCGCGAACCAGCCGACGATGCCGTAGGCAGGATTAAAAAGCATCTTCCTGTAGGCGTATATCGACTCGGCCAAGCCCAGATGCCACCTTCTCCTCTGGCGCTTGAGCATATCGAGGTCCTTTGGGGCCTCTGTCCAGCATATCGGATCAGGGACGAAGTTTATCTTATACTTCTGTCCGGTCTCCCTCAGGTGCTTATGGAGCCTTACGACAAGCTCCATGTCTTCAGTAACGGTATTCAAGAGATAGCCGCCCGCGGCCTGGACCGTCCTCTTGTGGAACATGGAGAACGTCCCGGAGATAATGAGGAGCGAGTTAAGGGCGCTGAGCCCTGCCCTGCCGAACAGGAACGAACGTATATATTCTACGACCTGGAGCCTTGAAAGGCTGTCCTTAGGGAGCCTGACCTCGACGAGCCTGCCGTTTTTCACGACACTTCCGTTTACGATGCGCACTATGCCGCCGGTAGCCCTGACAAGTTCCGGGTCTTCGACTATCGGCCTCATCAGCCTCAAAAGGGCGTCCCTTTCGAGTATCGAGTCTGCGTCAACAGAACAGAAGTAAGGGGCCCTGGAAACGTTTATGCCGACGTTCAAGGAATCAGCCTTGCCGGCGTGCGCCTTGTCTACCACTATAAGCCTCGGTTCATCGGGGTTGACGTAAAATGCGTTCACCCGGGCTGTCGTAAGATGCGCTCTGTAGACTATATTGGTCTTTTTCAGGTTGAAGCCGTCTATAAGGTTCCTAAGTGTCGCATCCGTAGACCCGTCATTCGCGACAACCACCTCGAAGTCAGGATAGTTGAGCAACAACAGCGACTTGATGGAGTCGACTATCGTCGACTCCTCGTTGTAAGCGGCTATTACGACGCTTATCGGCGGAGCGACGGATGAGTGCATCATCTCCTGATACGTGCCGTAGCTGAGCCTTAATAGATGGAGCACTATATGCCAGACGGCGAGCAAAAGGAGCGCCAGATATATCAGCGAGACCGCCACATAATAACCGAGCACCAGATAATTGAAGAGATATATGAAGTTTACAAGATTGTATAGCGAGAGTCCCAAAGCCTTGATCACCCCCCGAGATCCCTGATTTTTATAAGACCGCTCATGACCTGATCAAGCTGCTGCGGCGTGTATTCGCCGGATGAAAACGCTTCGAGCGCCTCTCTTACTCTGTATGGCTTATAGCTGCCAAGTACGACTGCTATCGAGAGGTACACGCCTGGCGGCATCAACGTTCCTTGCGTTTGGACCGGAGACGATGCGGTACTGCCTTGCGCCAGAGGATCAGACGCGCCAAGCCCCTGCGCCATAAGGTCGATGGAGATGGCATAATCCATAAACCCGCTCATCACCCCGGCGCGCTCAAGCTCGTCGGCGGCCTGTTCCCTTGCGTAACTGTCAGTGCTTTTCAGATATACGTCAAGAAGGACAGCGTAGGCGCACCTGCCTATAACTCCCAGGGCCTCGGCTGCGGTCTTTCTCACCTGCCAGTTCTGATCCTCCAGCCGAGCGCCTATAAACTCCACTGAAAACGGATCGCCTATCAGGCCAAGCGCCTTGACCGCGTGCAGACGGACAACCCAGAAAGGGTCTTGGGTAGCCTTTATGAGCCGAGCCGTAGCCTCAGCGCACCTGATCTTTCCAAGCCCCTTGCATGCCTTTGCCCTTACGTCCTGCTCGGTATCCTCAAGAAGCCCGATGAAGGTATCAGCTACAGCAGGAAAGGCAAGTTCGACAAGTATGTCAACGACAGCCGCTCGTGCCTTCCAGAGCGGATTTCTCGCCTCCTGAATCAGATACGGGAGGGCATCGGCGCCAAAGGCCAATATGGATGATTTAACCACCCTTATGGATACTTCTTCGTCATTCCTGACTGAATCCCTGAGAGCGCCTATCAGGTTCGGGATAGTTGCCTTGTCAAGTATCAGGCCTAGCGCGAATATAGCCATATTACGCGTATCCCTGTAGTCTGCCCCAAGAACTCCTGTAAGGCTTGGGACAGCCCTCGCGCACTTGATAAGCCCAAGCTTCTTTGCCGCTAACGCCTTGTCCCATCTGTTTTTTGATCTGGTCAGGCAATATATGTACTGATCCACATAGCCGAGGTCATCAAACCACCTGAGGACGAGCGCTCGATTGGCCCCTGCGTCAAGCGCCTTAAAGAGCGCTTCTTCCATCGCGATCCATCCGGGCGACCCGGGCGGCCTCAGATGAACAGACCTGTCAGGCATCTCACCGCCTGCCACCGCTTCGAAGACGTGGGCGCACCTGACGCGTTCACTATCGAGTACAAGATACCTCCGCTGCATGTAAAGACGCCTTACCATGACCACGAAGAGTGTCCCGATGATGAATACGCAGATGGACCAGATAATGAGTTTTACGATCAAAAGTGCCATGGTGCGGTTGCGCTCTCATGGGCAACGGCTTATTTAACTAAAAAACCTGTGAACTCTTCTTTATACCAGCTGTCCGATGCAAAGAGCAATCGGTTTCTGGCAACAGGCCTGTCAGCGCCTCTCAACCCCGAAAATAAAAAAAGGGGGCCTCAGGCCCCCTTTCAATACTATCAGATCCCGTGCTAGTGCGTCCCTTGCTCTATCCACTCTTTTTTCTGCTCAGGCGACCACGTCTTCCAATCTCCGCGCGCCCTTGCCTTCCTGACAGCATCTTTAGCCTCTAGGGCGGTTACGTCCTTGAATATGATAAGCACCTGTCCGACCCTTATGATATCCGGGCCTTTGAGCTTGGTGACGTTATACCTGTAGATAAGCGGCCACATATACGGGTTGGCATAGGCGTCCTTCCTTGACGCGATCCTCCAGAGCGTGTCTCCCTTCTTTACGATATAAAACCCGAGCATATCGTCTATGTTCATGAACTTGACGATCTCTTCCGGGCTTACCTCCCCAGCCTTCAGCCTCTCGGCTATCTTCTGCTTAAGCGAGGCGAACTGCTCCTTGATCGTAAGAAGGCCGGCATAGTCTATCCCCTCTTTTCTTACGGCCTCGGCCTCCATGCTAATCTTTTTTATCTCGGTTTCAAGCGCCAAGCGCGCATCCTGCTCCTTCTTGAGCCTCTCCTCAGAGGCCTTCAATGCGCTTTCAAGCCCTTTTATCGTAGTCAGGTCCGATGAGTGCGCCTGCTGGGTCTCGACAAGGCGGGCCTCGACGACCTTTCTTGCCTCGACCTCTGCGGCAAGCCTCTTTTCTATCTCGTCTTTCGCTTCATGCGCTTTTTTCACATCCGCTTCTATAGAGGCCATGGCAGTCTGCGCCACGACAAGCTGTTCCTGCATGAGCTTTCTGGCCTCAGACTCCTTCTTAAGCTTATCCTCGGTATCCTTCCTCGACGCCTCGGCCTCACTTATCGTAACGACGCCGGCGCCCTTGGCAGAGTTAGCCGCGACTAAACTTTCCTCAAGCGCGACCCTGGCCTCGGATTCCTTCCTGAGCCTCTCTTCGGTCTCCATGTTCAGCCGTTTGAGCTCGTCTAGCTGCTTTGCGTCGGCAACGCTAACACGGGCTGACTTCAACTGAGACTCAAGCTCCCTGTTCCTGGCCCCAAGCTCCTCGACCATAAAGCGCGCGGCAGAGGCCTGCGCCATGGCCTGCTCCGCCTCCTTTATCCTCTGATCGAGCTCTTCGTTACGCTTGGTAAGGTTCGCGATGACGAGCACGGAGGTCTGGCTATTGGCCAGAGTCACCTCGGCGTCCTTGAGCCTTGAGGCCAGATCTTTATTCTGATTGATAGCGTCATCCGCCTGTTTCCTGGCCGCCTCTGATTGAGCGAGCTTCAACTGCGCGTCGTTAAGCTTTGCCTCAAACTCGATATTCTTCTCTATAAGTTTCAAAGCGACGTAATTGGCCGCCTTGCCCTGGAGGCTGACAAGCCCGGCCTCCTTCAGCTTGCCTTCAAGCTCCGCGTTTTTCGCTATAAGGTCCTTTGCCATCTCGTTTGCGGCATCGGCCTTGGCAAAGGCATCGCGCGTCTCCCTTAACCTGGCTTCCAGCTCCGCGTTCTTTACCCCAAGCTCGTCTGACTTCTGGCGCAAGGAAGCAAGCTCGACCCTGGCGGCGTCCTCAGCCTGTTTCTTATCCTGCTCCGCGGTCTTGAGCCTCTCTTCGAGCAGGGCTACCTTCTCTGAATACTCCTTCCTCTGCCTCTCCGTATCCTGCAGAAGGGCCGGAGCTATAAAAGCGGTCTTTTCCTCAAGGGCCCTTCTCAGTTCATCTTCCTGCTTTTTTGATACCTCAAGGTCCTGTTTTAAAAGTGCGAGCCTTTCGGAATTATCGGCAGACTCTTTCCTTATCAGGTCTTTTTCGCTGTTTATCCGCGCGATCTCTTTTTCCAATCCGGAGACCGCCAGCTGGCTCTCTTCAAGCTTTTTCCTCGCGTCATCCCTTGACCTTTCGACCTCTGCCAGAAGGACGACGGCCTTTGCAGCCTCATCTCTCGCCTGCGCGGTCTGGGCGGCAGACGTCGATGCGGACACGGCTTCTGCTGACTTCTGCGATGAGCCCTTTGACTCCTTGGCCATAGCCCTCGACTTGTCTACCTCTTTCAGCCTTGCCTCAAGCACGTCTCTGGCGGCCTTCTCCTTTAACAGCTTGGACTCAGCCTCTTTCCTTGCCGTCTCCTGCCCCTTTAAAGCCGCCTCAACCGCGAGCCTCGCCTGTTCAAGGTCCTTCAGCCTTGTCTCAAGCTCTGTATTTTTGGCAGCCGCCTCCTGGGCCTTTACCCTGGCAAGCTCGGCCTGCGTCCAGGCGGCCTCAGCCTTCTTCCTCGCCTCTTCCTCTACCTGAAGGCGCATCTCGGCCTCAAGCCTCTTTTTTGACTGCTCGACAGCCATAAGCCTCGCCTCTAGCTCGGATATCTCCTGCTTCGACTTCGCCTCTATCTCGGCCCTTATCTTCTCGCGCTCCGTGGTCTGGTCCGCGGTCTCGGCCGTCTCCATCCTTTTACGCCTCTCCTCGAGCGCAAGCGCCTTTTCAAGCTTCTTCTTCTCGACTATCTCGGCCTTCAACTGGCTCTCGACCTTCCTGAGCGCATCAGCATCGGCCAACGCCTTGTTCTTGGCGGTGCTGATCTCCCTTTCCATCTCTATATTGGTAGCCTTTGAAGACTCTACTTTTGTCTCAAGCTTGGCAACCTCTTTTTCGCCGGTCACCCATGAGAGCGCAAACGAGAAGATGATAAACACGCCAAGAACTATACCTACGCCACCCATAACATACCTCGGTAGATGTTTTTGAAGTCCTGCAAATCCTGAAAGCCGTTCTTTAAATTATAACTTGTAGAACTTCTCGATTCAAGTAATTTCAAACGGTTCAAAGTTACCAAGGGAGGTCCACTCCATGCCTGAGATCAACCACTCTCAATCACTCGCTTATAGCTCCGGCCGATATATCGGCCCATTAAGACCTTCGCAGACAAAAGGCAGATTAAATCATGCTACAAAAAGATTAAAAAAAGATTACATGGCGTATTAAAAAAACCGCAAAGACTTATACACGACGACTCCTGGCAGGGTTGAGCATCCGCCTATTTCTGCTTGACTTTTCAGCGATAATCCAGTATCTGTATATGGTCAAAAAAATACCAGGCCTCATATCTCTACAATCCGACATAACGTCAGGTTTACCCCTGCCACAGGGAAAGTCCTTGAATATTATAAATAAAATCCGGGCTATCCCATCTGTGGCAGCAGCCGGCGTCATTATCGGCAAGATAGACAACCGGGTCGTTGCGAAGGCTGTGTCTCAAGGCGCCGATATCATCGAGGTCAGGCTTGACACCTTCGACGACCTTAGCCCTGTCAAGATAGAAAAAGCGCTTAAACATCTGAGAGAGATCACCTCTGTACCTATACTTTTGACTCTCAGGAGCAGACGTGAAGGCGGTACAACCGAGATACCCGATAAGGAGCGCCTTAATATAATAACAGAGGCCATCCGTTACGCTGACATAGTTGATATTGAGCTTGGCGCTCGAAGGGTCTTGAAAAACGTGATAGACTTGGCCCATGAAACCGGCAAGCTGGCAATAGTCTCCTATCACAACTTCAAGGCCACACCTGGGACGAAGGAACTTATCGATATAATAAGCAAGGCCCGCTCGGCAGGGGCAGATTTTGTAAAGATCGCCGCTTTTGCCAATAAAAAAGAGGACATCAAGAAACTGGCCGGGTTACTGACAGATTCAAACGACCTCATCATGATCGCCATGGGACCGATAGGGGTCGCATCAAGGGTGTTTTTCCCGATCCTCGGCTCAAGGATAACCTACGGCTCTGTGACCGGCAAGACCGCTCCCGGGCAGATATCCCTGAAAGAGATCAAAAAAGAGTTCCGAAGATACGGCATCTAGGTATCTTCAATAAATAGTCATACAGGCCTCAGGCATCGAACAAAAGCAGACAGTACAGACTGCCGGACGGGAATAAGGCCCTTGCAGACTGAACCATGTGAGATACGCCGCCTCGGATCTCTTACGGCGAACGCTTCACTACATAGACAAATACTTCAGATAAAACCTCACTGTTTACGCAGACTTTAGCGTCTCATGCCTAAGGCGGTATTACAGCCAGGGCTCTTAATAATAACAAAGAAATCCTTCCGGAGGGATCAAGATGAGCGTCAAGGTTGCTATAAACGGTTTCGGCCGCATAGGCAGGAATGTCCTTAGGGCCTCGCTTGGATGCAAAGAGATAGAGTTCGTCGCGATCAACGACATCACGGACGCGCCGACGCTCGCGCATCTGCTCAAATACGACTCGGTCTTCGGCATAGCCGACGCAGATATAAAGTCCACAGCGAACTCCATCATCATAAACGGCAGAGAGATCAAGATAACAGCCGAGAGAGACCCTGCCAAGCTCCCGTGGAAGCAGTTGCAGGTCGACGTAGCCCTTGAGTGCACAGGCCTTTTCACAAACCGCGAGAAGGCTGAGGGCCACCTCACAGCAGGCGCAAAGAAGGTCATTATCTCGGCCCCTGCAAAAAACGAAGATATAACCCTTTGCATGGGCGTCAACCATGAGAAGTACGACCCGTCAAAGCACAACGTGATATCGAACGCGTCTTGCACCACGAACTGCCTTGCCCCTGTCGCCAAGGTCTTAAACGAGGAGTTCGGCATAGTGAAGGGCCTGATGACAACGGTCCACGCGTACACGAACGACCAGAAGATACTCGATCTGCCGCACAGCGACCTTAGAAGAGCCAGGGCTGCGGCCCTTTCGATGATACCGACATCCACCGGCGCGGCTAAAGCCGTCTCTCTCGTCCTTCCGGACCTCAAAGGCAAGCTCGACGGCATGGCTGTAAGGGTCCCGGTCCCGACTGTCTCGCTGGTAGACCTGGTAGCTGAAGTCTCCAGAGAGACGACCGCCGAGGAGATAAACGCCGCTATGAAGAAGGCCTCCGAAGGGAGCCTTAAGGGCATCCTCCAGTATACGGACGAACTGCTCGTATCAGTAGACTTCAAGGGCAACCCTCATTCCTCCATCTTCGACGGCCCGTCGACCAAGGTGATAGGCGGCAACATGATAAAGGTTCTCTCGTGGTACGACAATGAGTGGGGCTTCTCCTGCAGGATGAGGGACCTCGTAATGTACCTCGCCTCAAAAGGGATATAAAAACGGAGGTGCGCCTTGAACCAGGGACTCAAGTATATCGACGAGGTGAATATCCGTGACAAAAGGGTATTCATCAGGGTGGACTTCAACGTCCCGCTCGATGAGAACAACAACATCACGGATGACACCCGCATAAGAAGCGTACTGCCGACCATCAACTACGCGCTCGACGAGAACGCCAAGGTAATACTCGCCTCGCACCTCGGGCGGCCTAAAGGAAAACGGGTCCCTGAGATGTCGCTTGCCCCAGTGGCAAAGAGGCTCGGAAGGCTCCTTGAAAAGGACGTACAGCTCGCCCCTGACTGCATCGGAGAAGATACCAGAAAGATAGTCGATGCAATGAAGCCCGGCGACGTAGTCCTTCTGGAGAACCTGAGGTTCCATCCTGAAGAGGAAAAAAACGAGGACGAATTCGGCAGGAAGCTCGGCGAGCTTACCGATGTCTATATAAATGACGCCTTCGCGATGGCGCACAGGGCACACTCGTCCAACGTAGCCATAACCGCGCATGTAAAGGAATTCGCCGCCGGCTTCCTTATGAAAAAGGAGCTTACCTACTTCTCGATGGCGATGGAAAAGCCGACACGGCCGCTTGTCGCGATAGTAGGCGGAAAAAAGGTCTCTGACAAGGTAGGCGTACTCTCGAGCCTGTGCGACAGGGTGGACAAGCTCATCATCGGCGGGGGCATGGCCTTGACTTTTTTTAAGGCGCTCGGCTACGAGATAGGCAATTCGTTTTGCGAACCCGACGCGCTGGACAAGGCAAAAGAGGTAATAGAGCGCGCCCGAGAGAAGAACATCAAGCTCTACATGCCGGTCGACTTCGTAGTCGCCGACAAGTTCAGCGGCTCTGCCGAGACAAAGGTCGTTACATACCAGGAGATACCCAAAGACTGGATGGCACTGGACATCGGCCCGGCAACAGTGACGCTATTCACCGAGGCTATACAGAACGCTAAGACCATCATCTGGAACGGCCCGATGGGCGTATTCGAGATAGACGCATTCTCAAGGGGCACGTTCGCGATGGTAACGAGTGTCGCCAACACATACGCTATGACGATAGTAGGCGGCGGAGATACGGATGTAGCCGTACACAGGGCGGGCGAGTTCGCCAAGATGAGCTATATCTCGACCGGCGGAGGGGCCTTTCTTGAGATACTAAAGGGCGTAGAGCTTCCGGGGATAGCCGCGCTCAGGCACCACGACACAGCCGGAAAGACCGCTCTCGTCTGACGGTCTTTTTGCTGGTTTGACGGCATTATGCAGAATATGGTCTGCGTCCGGAAATATCTCACGCTTTAAAGAGACGCTGGCCTCAAGATATTGCCTGACAGGTCTCGGTGACGGCGGTCGGCCCTGTTGAGTCCATCATATCGCCTCTCTGATTTTTTACCCTGCCATACAACGCTCAAAAGGGGACCTCTCGACAGATATGCTCAGACCGCTCATAGCCGGAAATTGGAAGATGAACACCACCGTCAACCAGGGCACCGATCTCGTCATGAAGCTTAGAGAGCTTATTAAAGGGGTCGACTCGGTAGATATTGTCGTAGCTCCGCCCTTCACATCCCTATACCATATAAGCCATCTTATAGCTGACAGCTCCATAAAACTTGCCGCGCAGGACATCTTCTGGGAAAAAAGCGGCGCCTACACAGGCGAGGTCTCCCCTGAGATGATCAAGGACGCAGGCTGCAGGTACGTGATCATCGGCCACTCTGAAAGACGTCAATACTTCAATGAGACCGACGAGACTGTCAACAAAAAGGCTATGGCAGCAATAAAGCACGACCTCATGCCGATAGTCTGCGTCGGGGAGACACTTCAGGAAAAAGAAGAGGGAAAGACGCTCGGCCGGGTAAAGGCTCAGGTCAGAGGCGCGCTTGCCGGGCTTAGCGGCGGAGCTGTAAAGAGCGTATCGATCGCATACGAGCCGATATGGGCGATAGGCACAGGCAAGACCGCCTCCCCTCAAGAGGCGGAAGAGGTCCATAACGCAATTAGAGAACTCCTCTACGAGATCTTCGATGCAGACTCAGCCAAGGAGGTCCGCATCATATACGGCGGCAGCGTAAAACCGGAAAACATCGACGTCCTCATGGCGCAACCTAACATAGACGGCGCGCTTGTCGGAGGCGCGTCTCTCAAGGCCGAAGACTTCGCCCGCCTCGTGAAGTTTCGCCACCAGTAAGCGTCCCGTAAAGGCCAGCAACCTTAAGGTCTTGCCGCAAAAAAGGACATGACTGAACGTGCCTGAAGCCACAAGACAGGGCCGCTATTAAAGAGGCTCTACGCGCCGCCCCCTATCCGCTTCGATTTTTCTCTTGCTTTTTTGGCATAAATACGTAAAATTTACAGTTTAAGCCGACCGGCTCCCCGCATCCTTTAACGAGTGTGGGTTATATTATGGGACTCTGTCCCGGAGGCGTTAATGTTTACCCTTGTAATGATCGTGCATATAATAGTAAGCATCGTCCTTATCGTTTCCGTACTCCTTCAGATGGGCAAGGGCGCGTCCATCGGTTCTTCCTTTGGCGGCACATCGAGCCAGACGCTCTTCGGCAGCTCAGGACCGGCCTCGATGCTTGCAAAGTTGACGACAGGGTGCGCAGCGGTATTCATGCTCACGTCGCTCTTTCTTACGTACAACTCAAGCAAGCAAAAGTCATCCTCTATAATGAGCGACGCGCCTGCATTGACCCAGCCTACGCAGACCCCGGCTCCGGCTGAAGTGCCGGTAGCTGACAAACCGCAGGGCCAGCAATAGGATTTTAGCAGACCGCTGAAAAGCCCGAGCAACACCTGTTCGTTTAAAAAGTGCAGCGGCGATGGACCTGGAACCTGGGCGCTCCCGCATTGTACGGCGCGGCAACGGATGCAAATGATAACATGGCAGATACTTTTATCAACCTGCCACCAAAAAAAGATTGTTTGACAGGCAAATCACTTGACTGCCTGTTAGCTTCGTGGTAATTTAAAAAACTGTTTTGCAGTCCGTCCTCACGGACAAAAATAAGACCGCACAGGCAACAGGGTCTTATCTCGAAGCAAGTCGCAAGGCCGGGCAGTATGCCGGCATTAAAGCAGCAGACAAAGCCGAAGTGGTGGAATTGGCAGACACGCTATCTTGAGGGGGTAGTGGCGAAAGTCGTGGGGGTTCGAGTCCCCCCTTCGGCACCAATTGAAAATAAAAAGGTCAGCCATCTGTTCGGCTGGCCTTTTTTATTTGCAGATGATGGAGACGGGACTCGAACGGTATTCGAGCGCAGAGCAAGTGCGCTGAAGAGGCGTTCCGGGAGGAGCGCCGTAAGCGAGAATACGCGGGTCAGAGCGAACGGCCGGGAGGCCGGAGCGGAGACCTTGAGTCCCCCCTTCGGCACCATAAAATAAAAAGGGTCGGATTATTCCGACCCTTTTTATTTTTTAGGCGATGGGCTCGAACGGTATTTGAACAAGTTTATCGAGTTTATTATTACTTGATAAATTCGATAAACTTGCTATAATTGCGACATGAATCCCATTACAAACCCATTTGCCCCTGGCGCTGGCACACCTCCCCCGGAATTGGCAGGACGAGATGAGATTCGGGAAAAGGTACGCGTAGCTATTGAGCGGACTCGTCTCAGCTTACCTACTAAGAGCATATTAATGGTCGGTCTACGCGGGGTAGGCAAAACAGTACTGCTGGACCGTATGAGAGAGGACGCAGAAGGGGCTGACATTCAGACATTGCGAATAGAAGCTCCAGAGAACCGATCACTGCCAGCTATTTTGGCTCCTCAATTACGTCAGGCATTACTGCGCTTGTCTCGAAATGAACAAGCAAAAAATCTTGCACAACGGGCACTTAGAGCGCTGTCTGGATTCGCCAAATCACTGAAGGTGAAGTATGAGGATATCGAGGTCGGTTTTGACTTTGACCCTGAGCCTGGCCTCGCGGATAACGGCGATCTGGAGCATGACCTTCAGGCGCTGTTAGAGGCAGCAGGTGGCGCAGCGCATGGCGCAAGAACGGCCTTGGCGATTTTCGCCGATGAATTACAATATGTAAAAGAAGATGAACTCGCCGCTCTTATCACCTCACTGCACCGCACTGCCCAGCGCCGCCTCCCTGTGGTTCTCGTTGGCGCAGGACTGCCTCAGTTAAGAGGTAGAATGGGGCGGGCCAAATCGTATGCGGAACGACTATTCGATTTTCCGGAGATCGGACCGCTTCCTCCCGGTGCAACGGAACTAGCAATTGCCAAACCGGCAAAAGAGCAAGGCGTCGAAATAACTCCTGACGCATTAGATCTCATCGTTAGGGACACGCATGGTTATCCGTATTTTGTGCAAGAGTGGGGCAAACACTCCTGGGATGTGGCAAAAAAATCGCCGATAACCGCTACAGACGTTGAAGTTGCGTCACGAGCCGCTATTGCCGCACTCGACGAAAGTTTTTTTCGTGTACGATTCGACAGGCTTACCCCTGCTGAGAAGAAATACCTACGCGCGATGGCTGAGCTTGGTCCGGGTCCGCATCGGTCAGGAGACATTGCTGTTGAATTGGGGCGTGATGTAACCTCTTTTGGGGTGACAAGGAACAAATTGATCTCTAAAGGCATGATCTGGAGCCCACATCATGGTGATACTGCATTCACCGTCCCGATGTTCGATGAATTCATGCACCGAATCATGCCAGGTGACGATTGGAGAACATAGTCCCTCCTTCGGTACCAATTGAAAATAAAAGGTCAGCCATCTGTTCGGCTGGCCTTTTTGTTTTGCAATTCCGTATAATAGAAGCACACGTGCTTAACGTTTAAAAATCGCCTCCTCTGGATTTTTTATTGCTGACAGCAGATTCTCTGCCACTTTTTCTATCAACTTGCTTCCCCAAAAAGGATCTGTTACATCATAATAGATTACCCTGATATGCTGGAGGTCGAAAGGGACATCTTGCTCATTGGACGAGATTAAGACAACTGGTTTCTTCAGCGCATGCGCTAAACCTAATTCATAAAATACATTTGGATTTCTATGTGTAAGTTCTGCGATCAATACCTTCGCGGAATTAATTCCACTGAAAATCTGGTCTATTATTTTTCCCGTTCCAAAAATCTCATTATCAGCCCGACTAGGCACCAAACCGGCCTTTTCTATAGCAGGTTTATAAATATTATCATAGTATGCACCTAAAGTAGTTGCAAATGGCATCATGACAAAACATGTGTCACCGCTTCTAACTTTTGTTGTCTTTTCAAGTTTTTTAAAAGCCTCTGTGCTTTTTTCATGAGCAGACGGCTCAGCAGAAATATCAATTACTCTAAACTTTCCGTCATTCTCCGAAATTAATTCTGCAATTCGCAAACTTTCAAGGAAAATTGGCTTGAACTCACCCAATTTAGCTTCAGGTATTTTAAATTTCTCAGAAAGAGCGTTATTAAAAAATTCGTCGTCAGGAAGATTTTCGCCTCTATAATGAGAATAAACTTCTGAAATTACTGGAGCCTTTAAAACCGCTTCTCGTAAACCTGAAATATAATCACTTTTTTCTTGTGGCTTCAAAATCTTTTTTGCTATTGTAGTAAGATTAATCTTACCTTTCTCTGGGCGCTCTAGCAACCCGAATTTAATCGCAGAATTTACTTCAAGGTTATATGGCCCGCTGTTATATTTGACACCTACATATGTAGCAGATTTCTGATCTGTACATTCTTTTCCAGCATTCTGCTCCAAAATACCCCGTGGAATACGAAGAGCCTTCTCAAGAGAATGCCTCGGATATGGTGGTACTTTAAAACCCTTTTTATCTTTTGTTTTACTCATTTATTTTTTTCAGCTCCTTTGAGACGGCCATAAACACCATTAACAGCTTCTACAAATCTTTCAAATTGCGCCCAATCATCAAATTCTGCTATTAAACCCTTGTAGGCTTCTTCAACGGGACCGATTCGGATCTCAGGAATCAAGTGATTATCAAGAACCTCTACTGTGCATTTAGAGCGAGTACCATTATTATCATTTAAGGTCACTACTTCATCAAAAAAAATTAACGCTCCCTTTTATACCTTCTCCTTTAGTAACCTTATGTGGCTTCCTGCCGTTTAAGTAGAAATCAAGATACCGTGAATTTACCACACAATATACTTTAAGAGGCCTTTTCAGTCAAAGAATTTTTCCGGATAACTCCATAAGTTTTTCTAAATATGCTTTTCAAAACCTCGGAGTTGTATAAACACACCCCCTCCCCCTTTCTTGCAATCATGTAATATTCTGTTATGCTCTGCTGGTGAGCTTCTTCAGCAAAACATCGAGCGGCAACATCCAGATCGACTCACTTGACGGCCTGCGCGGCTTCGCCATGCTCCTCGTGCTTTTGTCCCACACTAGCACCGCATTCGGCCCGATCATCGGCGTCATCTTTACCGGGTCAGGCAAATACGGGGTTTATCTATTCTTCACCCTGAGCTCTTTCCTGCTGTCCTTGCCTCTCCTTGGCAAGGACGACCTCTTTACAAAAGCCACCTGGGCCCGCTATTCTAAAAGGCGGTTTCTACGTATCTACCCGCTTTTTGCCGCAGTCCTTATCATCAACTATCTCATCCACGCCACCTCGGGCCTCGATCTTTATCTCTACCACTCGCCTTACGAGATAATAAAGGCCCTTCTGCTCATCGAGGAAAAAGGCGTCTTCTGGTCGATAGCGGTGGAGTTCAAATACTACCTTGTGCTACCTTTTGTCATAATCGTCTTCCGCAAGGTCTTTAAGAACGATCTCTTAAGCTCAGCCGTGTTCGTCATCTTCATCGCCGCACTGACGGAGTTTCTATGGCCGCGTGCCAATTATGCTGAAAACTCGATAGCCTTGATGCCCTACCTCCCGATATTCCTCTTCGGGTCTCTAAGCGCCCTGGTCTACATAAAGATCAGCGAGGCCGGGGTCAGAGTGAACCATCCGCTCGTGGCGCCCCTTCCGTATACATCGCTGTGCATGATACTAATAACCATCCCTGCCTTCTGGGGAGCCTTTACAGGGACCGAGGTCGCTGTCACGCGCTTTCACAAGCACTACTACTTCTACGGGGTATTATGGCCTGTATTCATGCTCTCGTTCCTGATGAGGCCCGGGCTTATCACGTCGATCTTCTCGTCGAAGGCATTGCGCTTTTTAGGGTTCATCAGCTTCAGCGCCTACCTATGGCACGAGTTCATGATCAGTCTCATCAAGAACCACCTCGGCATAGACGGCCAGATCGGGATTGCACTCGTCTTTGCCTCGACCTTCCTCCTCTCTGCGATCTCCTACCTGCTTTTTGAAAAGCCTTTTGTCATCAGCAGACGCGGTCCAGCCAGCCAACAAGGGGGTGGTCTTTTTGATATCGGTCAAGGACCCATTAAGGCAGATACAGACACGGCTTCCGGCACATAGCGTTATCCATGTATCTGCTGAATCCAGTCTGTGCTTTAAAACAAACCAGGTTCATGGCGGAAGGAGCATGAAGGGTAGCAGGCGAGCAGAATCCAGTCTGTGCCTTAAAACAACACGGGTATGG
>ERZ1292625.1578-Hain-H41-01um-R1-1578-length-26079-cov-40_pt2 | contig 15868 bp, 14 predicted proteins | sample MGYA00564400_ERZ1292625 | MGnify/ENA primary metagenome ERZ1292625 (study PRJEB36523, sample SAMEA6512639) | groundwater metagenome | collected 2019-01-08 | study: AquaDiva: Metagenomics assemblies of 32 groundwater samples | reverse complement strand
ATTTTACTCCAGTCTCGTTTGAAGCTAGCGGTGCAATCATCCCGCCAATTCTTGTTCAAGGAAAGAGAGTGGAAATACAACAATGAAAAATTTTCCAAAAATTCCATTTATAAGCACTCCCAACGTTCCTTTAACCTCAACATCACAGGACTTTTTGCCTGTTGCTGATATTACAAATGACATTGCAATTTATAAAGATGGAGGCGCTGCACTAATCATGGAGTCAACCTCACTTAACTTTGGACTTCTGTCAGAAAAAGAACAGCAGGCAGTAATTGCGGCATATGCGGCACTAATCAATTCCCTTTCTTTTTCTTTACAAATTGTGGTCCGTACCCAAAGAAAAGACATTTCAAGTTATTCCAATTATTTGGCGGAGGAGGCCAAAAAAATAACCCATCCCCTCTTATCCAAGCTCATGCAAAATTACCGGACATTCATTACCGAGTCAGTCAAAAAGAAAAATGTTTTGGGGAAACGCTTTTTTGTTGTACTTTATTTATCTCCTCTTGAGCTGGGGTTTGGCAAAAGCATAGGTTCCATAACAAGAGGAAAAAATGTTCTTCCTTTTCCAAAGTCGGCAGTAATCAAAAAAGCAAAAATAGTTCTTTATCCAAGACGCGACCATCTTATCCGCCAAGCAGGAAGGCTTGGAATAAAACTCAAGCAACTCGCAACACCCGATCTTGTTAATCTTTTTTACAGCGTCTATAACCCGGAGCGTCCCGCTGTTAAAAAGGAACCTGAGGTAATTTTGGAAAGAAAACAAACAAACCAATGAATCCGCCAAATCCAACCAATCCAACAGGAGCACAGTCGACAGTTGCAACTAAAAAACCAAAGATTGTCAGTCCCAACATCGCTATTGCTCAAGGTATGAGTGTTTTGGACGTGATTGCCCCTGAAAATATTGAGGAGGACTTTGATTACATCAAAATCAATGATGTATTTTTCCGTACTATTTTTGTGGGTGGATACCCAAGATTTGTTGCCCCAGGGTGGTTGGAACCTGTTGTTAATTTTGACTCTTCCCTTGATATTTCTTTTTACGTTTACCCCGTAGACGGAAAAAGCGTACTTGATGATTTAAGAAGGAAGATTGCAGAGATGGAAGCCGAAATTTCAACTGACATTGAGCGCGGGAAAATCGTAGACCCGGGAACACAAGCAAAATTGGAAGATGCAAGGTCAATGCAGGAGCAACTCGTCAAAGGAATTGAGAGATTTTATGAATTTAGTTTTTATATAACCATTCCTGCCAACTCACTTGATGAACTCAATCACATTACCCGCCAGATCGAATCGGTCTTGGGGTCTTTAATGATTGTCAGTAAGCACGCCATGCTTGATATGGAAGAGGGTTTCCTTTCAACAGCTCCATTCGGTGTAGACAAACTCTCAATTACAAGAAACATGGATACAACCAGTGTAGCAACAACTTTCCCCTTAACCTCGAGCGAGTTGTCAAGCGACCGTGGGGTTCTCTACGGCATCAACTCCCAAAATGAATCATTTATTATTTTTGACCGCTTCTCGCTCGAAAATTCAAATATGGTTATTTTTGCAACTTCGGGCGCCGGGAAATCCTATTTTGTGAAGCTGGAAGCCCTGCGCTCCCTAATGACCGGGACCGACGTAATTATACTGGACCCTGAAAACGAATACAAAGCACTTTCAGATGCAGTTGGTGGACAATATGTTGCGTTTTCATTTAACTCGCCTGCAAAAATTAATCCTTTTGATTTGGCACAAATTAGGGAAGAAGGAGAAAACCAGCTGGGGCAAAAAATCCTTTCCCTGCATTCGCTTCTAAAAGTGATCATGGGGGCAATTACCCCCTCCCAGGAGGCGCTTTTGGACCGCGCGTTAATCATGACCTACCGTGCCAAAGGAATAACCATGGATCCGGATACGCAGAGCAAGGAACCTCCCCTGATGGAAGATCTTTATAAAACATTGATTGGAATGGAGATTCCGGATGCGCTGGATTTAGCCGCTAGGCTCGAAAAATTTGTGAGGGGTTCTTTCACCGGCATATTTGATAAACAAACCAACATTAGTATTAACAATTCTTTTACCGTCTTTTCTGTTAAAGATTTACAGGACGCACTCCGCCCCATTGCCATGTTTATTATTCTTGATTACATTTGGACTAGGGTTAAAAAAGACATCAAGAAACGCATCCTGGTGGCCGAGGAGGCCTGGCAAATGATGAAGTACCCTGATACCGCGCAATTTTTGTGGAGTGTCGTTAAAAGGGCGCGTAAATATTACTTGGGCTTAACAACAATTACCCAGGACGTTGAGGATTTTCTTTCCCAGGATATTGGAAAAGCGATTGTTACCAATTCTGCACTTCAACTGCTCCTGAAACAATCCCCTGCAGCAATTGATAAGATTGGTGAAATTTTTTATCTTTCCCAGGGAGAAAAGAATCTTCTTCTGGCAGCAAATGTTGGAGAAGGTATATTTTTTGCAGGACCCCACCATGCTCCAATCAGAGTTGTTGCCAGTGAGGAAGAAAACAAATTTATCACAACTAAGCCCCAAGAAATTTTAAAAGCCAATCCAAACGCTTATCAGGGAAAATAATCTATGGCAAAAACCGATTTACTTCTAACCGATATTGTTAAAAAGAATCCGGAAAAGTTTCTCCAACTTCGTCAGGCGTTTGGAATTCTATATGATGACGATGGAAACGTGGCCCCGGAAAACAAATCCGAAGCAAAAAGTCTCCTAGAACAAATTCATAAATTTGGGATACCGGATTTAACCATCAAAGAAACCGGGCTTTTTATGGAAAAGTTGTATGAAGATCTTCAAAAAGGCACAGAAACTATAACTGAGGTCCAGGAGTACAAAGCAGAATCAAACATGCTTACTCCAGATGAGCTTGCTCAATTTCAAAAAGAGCAGGAAGAGCAAAGCAGAAAAATAAAAGAGACCATCGCAGAGTCAAAAGAGGCTGTAGAAAAAGCCATCAAAACAAAAAAGGAGCTCTATGCAAAAACAAAGATTCAAAAACCGGATCTTACAAGTAAACAGCAAGAAGCAGCAGAGGTGATTGTAGATGAAATCAAAAAGGCGCCAACACCTGAGGAGGCAATTAAAATAGTTCAACCAATAATTAGAGAAAGTATTCCAGAAGAAATTCCAGATGCAGTTGTCGGACTTACAGCCGCCAGTATTGTAATCAATGTTAAAACAAATTTTACTCCGACTATTCAAACGGAGCTCGCAAAGGCTACTTCCGAAAAGCCCGAGTATTCTGATTTGGCGGCAGTTCTTTCCGATCAAAGTAAAAGTCTTTCTGAGTTAAAAGAATTAAGTTCATTAACTAAAGATGTTACAAAACTTGCATTCGGAGATGAAGGGCAAAAAGTTTTACTCCCGGATGTGGTTGTTGAAGATGTTTCAGATGTCCCCGCTTCTGGCTATATGCCGATTCAAGTCCCCCCAATCTATGTGGCAACCACATCTACAGAAGAGGTTGAAGTTGTAACTTTTGGCCGTACTTGGGTACAAGAGCAACTTTCTCAAATTGGAGAGGGAAATATCCAAGGTACAAACTACAATCCAACCAAACTTCAGAGTTCTTTTTCCGTTTTTAAGCCTCTAACCGGGATTGCCAAGGATGCCGCAATAAAAGGTGTGAAGAAGCTTGCAACAAAAGCCCTATCAAAAACAGCAACCGGTGTGGCAGTAAAAACCGGACTAAAAGCAGCTATTGCATCACTCGGACTCCCCGGGGGCCCAGTTGGAGTGGCCTTAACCTGGTTAGCAACTGAAGTATTTGCTAAATTGGGTTCAAAAATAAAACAATTTATAACAAAACACAAACAGGATATTGCTATTGCAGGGCTCATGCTCTTTGGTGGTGGGGCACTAATGGGTTCCATTCCTCTAATGGTTCTTGGGGGTTTCATAGCTATCCCAAGTTTTATAGGTGGAGCAACCTTGGCGGGAATTGGAGGCTCTATTTTTGGTTTATTTGGTGCAATTGGTGGGGCAACTCTCGGCGCAATCGGTGGTCCAATTTTATTTATACTTCTGGGCTTCCCCGTTATCGTCGCCTTTATTCTTTTTATCATTAACTCCGGGGCATATGTAGTGCCACCAAGTATTTCAAATTTATTAAAAAACCAAGACAACCTATATGTCGAGGTTGCAAAAATTGCTGAGCCCTCCGGTCCATTTGAAAATACTGACTTACCTTTAAAAATTAAATACACCATTACAGTAAGAGCAAGAAAAGATGCATTAACAAATATCGTTTTTAGACACGAATGTAAAGTGGTGCAAGAGAATAATTCACAAAATTGTACTGCTCCAACAGAAGCCTCTCCTGCCTCAATATCTCCAACATCGCCTTATGTATACACATACGAAGCAAATTACAATGCAACATACAAAGATGCCTTAGTCACAAACACATTTACAGTAACAGCAGATTCTGGTGAAAACAAAAATCAAACCACAGTTGGGGGTGCCACTATAACAATTGGAGAACCACCAGCAAAATGTCTCAAAATTGATGGGGCTTGGCCAAGCGGGGCAAAAGCAAATTTAGAAGACGCTAAAAATAAATTAATATCGGGACATACAAATTATGTTGCAAAAGTTTGTGCTGAATACCCTGAACCAAAAGGATTACTGTTACGATATAATCCAGGCGGAGACGGTAAATACTGGGGGTGGAATCACAATGAATATATTGATTTTTACCAACCTGGAACAAAATCTAAAGAAGATGCTCTATATACACTGGCTCATGAATTAGGACATTCGATGGCTTGGAGGGTTAAGGGTGTTGATCCGGCTTACGGAGCTTTTTCAGGAATTAAAACTGAAGCCCCATATTGTTTTTATTCGGACACAAAATCTTTTAACAGGGACGAGTCCATGCCAGAAGCAATCGCATTACACGTACTAAACGGGGAGATGGGGTGCCCTGTTGTATCTAAAGCGTATCCGATTCACTATCGATTTTTAATGAAATATATATTCAACTGATATAATGTTTGTATGAAGAAAAAAATTAGTGTTGCAATAATCGTTTTATTATCATTTATCTCCGTTTTGTTTATTTACAGTCTGTCGAAAAATAAAAATGTAGACAATCCTCAAGCAACACAAATTCCAAAAATAGGGGCTTCTTACAACGAGATAACTCCAAATTTAAGTTCTAAAGAGGATTTATACAACAAACTAGGTAATCCTATCAAGCAAAACTTGATAAACAATTCGACCGTATTTGAATATAAATCCAACAACCCAAATTACAACGATGAATTTAAAATTGACTCTGACAAGGTTGTCTTTATTAAAAAACATATAACAATTGACGACAATGTTGATGTAAAAACATTAACTGAAAAATATGGACAGTACAAAAAAATGTTATATGGACCAAGATCACAATCTGGTTTTGATTTATATATTTACAACACAAAAGGAATTGCATATATAGGCAATCAATACACTGAAGACGTAACAGAAATCTGGTATTTTCCACCAACAGATTTAGAAATTTTTAAAAAGTTATATGCCCCAGAATATTCAGACATTTACAACACTAAACAATAATTTATTGAACCCTGACGGGCATTATGAGGTGAAGGTAATCGGAAGTTGAAGTATCTAAAAATACTCCCGCCTTGTCGGGTGTAGTAAATTCCATTTTAATTTCCTCCCCTTTTACACTGCCTATAAAATCCTCAAGGAATTTGTAGTTAAAAGAGATTTCCCATTCGGCAAGCTCAGGGCCTTTGGCAATTATTTTTGCATCCACCCTCGTTTCCTGACTCCCTGATTGCCCACTTTCCGCCTTTACAGTAATCCCTCCTTCAATAATCTTAATTTTAACAATATTGGCTGACTCCCTGGCGAATACCGCAGCCAGCTTTACGGCTCTCAAAAATTCCTCTTTATCAATTATTATTGATATCAACGAACTCTTTGGAATAATTTTCTCGTAATCGGGGTATTCCCCTTCAATAAGCCGGGAAGAAATTACAATATTATCTGACCCAAATACTGCCTGTTTTTCTTTCTCATCAAACTTAAAATAAATTTCATTAGAATCGTCTGCAATCCTCACGACCTCGTTTAATATAGCCTTCGGTATTACTATTTTTCCTCCAGCATTTGGAACTTCGATGTTCTCAACTTTAATCTCCTTCTTTGACAGTCTAAATCCATCTGTGGCCACAAATGTTATTAATTTTTTATTTAGTACAAAAAGAACACCAGTTAAAACCGGTCTTGTTTCATCGAGCGAGGTTGCAAAAATAGTTTGGGAAATACCGCTCGCAAAATCTTCCTTTGGAAGTGTCAAAGATTTTTCTTTTTGGATAGATGATGGTATTTTTGGAAAATCCGAGCCATCCATTCCAAGTAGGCTTGAGGAAAAACCAGGGGAGCTGATTTTGAGCTGTTCTTTTTGAGAATTGAGATCGAGCGTCTCTTTTGGCAGGTTTCCAACCAACTCCGCAATCACTTTTGATGGAATACTTATACTCCCCTCTTCGGCAACTTTGGCCCCAATGTGAATTACAACCGAAACTTCAAGATTGGTTGAAGAAACACTAAATTTGGATTTTGAGGCAGTTAGAAGTATGTTTCCCAAAATTGGAAGCTGAGATCTGTTTGAGGTAAATCTAGATGCAACAGAAAGTGCTTTTGCTAAGTTTTCCTGAAGAATTTGCAATTTCATGGTTTTTGTAATGTTTCTATATTATATATATTAACTAGTAGTACTAGTAGTAGAGCGTGTTGATAAGTTTATATTAATCTAATTTTAGGTTTAGGTTTCGGATAACTTTAGTGTTGACGCCAGCCTCACTCAATTGTTAATAACTTTGTGCATAAAATTGTGCGAATTGTGGATATGTTGATAAGATACATTTTTTACCCTCATAGGGCGTTCTTTATCTTCAACATATCCTCACGAATGTGCACATCGGTTGTGGCTAGCTGCGTAATTTTATTCACAGCATGCATAACAGTTGAGTGGTCGCGCCCCCCTACCAGCCTCCCCACTTCTTCAAAAGCGATTCCGAGCTGATTTCTGAGCATATACATTAACATTTGGCGCGGTCGGGCAATTTGACGTGCCCTGGTGTCGCTTAAAATTAACCTTTTACCTATTTGATAATACTTACAAACCGCGTCAATAGTCTGCTCGGGGGTGCTTCTTGATATTTTTCCGTTTGTTTCCTCACGGCGCCCCAACGTGTTTTCAATAAGTTCAGTCGTAATTGGTAATTTTTTGAGGTGAATTTCGTTCATAATTTTAATTAGCACCCCCTCGATGTTTCTGGCTCCTTCGGTGTTGGCAGCAATCATTTGAATCTGGTCCATCTCAAGTGGAATTTTGCGCTCCTGTGACTTTATTTGAACAATCGCGCATTTAAGTTCAAAATCGGGAGGAGCTATATCTACTATTAACCCTGCCTCAAACCTGCTTCTTAGACGAGCTTCAAGTTTAAATATTTCAGAAGGCGGCTTGTCGGCGGTCATAATAACTTGTCCCCCGGCTGATGTTACGGCATTAAATGTATGGAAAAACTCTTCCTGAGCAGTTTCTTTTCCGCCAATAAACTGGATGTCGTCAACCATAAGTAGGTTCAGTTTCCTGTATTTTTTTCTTACCTCTTGGGTGGACTTGTTTCTGATTCCATCAATTATGTCGTTGGTAAAGTCCTCCGCCGTACAGGACAAAACCAAACTATCCTGATCGCGAAGGAGTGTCGCATATCCCACAGCCTGCATTAAATGAGTTTTCCCCACTCCTACCCCGCCCCATATAAAAAGTGGATTATAGGCAGTGCCCAAGCTTTCCGAAACCGCAAGAGCCGCGGCGTGGGCCATTTGATTACTTCCCGAGACTGCAAAATTTTCAAAAGTAAAAGACGGCTTAATTCGGGAAGTCCTAAGAACCTCAATAAACTCACGGTCATCTTTTTTGTTGTCAAATAGCGGTGCAGGGGTAACTTTGCCTGATCCAATCTTGTCCAAGTTCTCCTTTACGGCAAACGTTACGTCACAAGTTTTACCTGTTACTTTATTTAAACTGTCCTGGATTAAGCCAAAATAACGCGACTCAATTGTATTTTTGGCAAATGCTGTGGGGCATCCCACCTCAACAACCATTCTATCCCCAACCTCGTCAAGACTTGAAATATGAGTTTTTGTGAACCATGTAGAGAAAATCGCGGGAGAAACTGAAATTTTGACTATCTCTAGTGTATCGTGCCAAGTTTGTTTTAGATCAGAGTTCATAGTACAGAGTACAGAGTACTTAGAAGAAAGAGGGAGCAGTTTTGCTTTGGTACTTAGTACTTTGTACTTAGTACTTTTAATGAGTTATCCACAATGAGTCAAGCCCCAAATTGTGGAAATCCTAAACTTTAAAATATAAATTCTAATTTTGAATTTACATGGTATAATGAGCCATGTCTACAAAAAGAACATATCAGCCAAGCAAACTTAAAAGAGTAAGAAATCATGGCTTCAGAAAACGAATGGAAACCAAAAAGGGGAGGTTAGTTTTAAAAAGAAGAAGGCTAAAAGGAAGAAAAAATCTAATTCCTTAAGTAGCTCCCAATAATCTACATGCTTTCAAGAAAATACAGACTGGTTGGAGTTAAAAATTTTACAAAAGTTCAAAAAGAAGGACGCGTTTATCAGTCCCAAAATTTTGGCATCGCTGTTGTTGATAGGCACGATGACGGACCAAGTAGGTTTGCATTTATAGCTTCAATAAAAGTTGCCAGAGATGCGGTTGACAGAAACCGGATCAAAAGAGTATTGGGAGAGGCCGTAAGACTTTCCTTGTTTGACATTAAAAATGGCTACGAAATGGTTTTTCTGGCAAAGCCTGGAATTACCAGAATTCCAACATCAGACATAATGAAAGAGGTGAGGGAGTGTCTAAAGGCCTCGGGTTTTTTTCTGTGAAGAATGTGTTAGTTTGGGTACTTACTGCCTACAAGAGGCGTATTTCACCTACTCTGGTTAAACTTTTTGGAAATGCCTGTAGGTTTACACCGTCCTGCTCAGAGTATACAATTGAGGCGGTAAACAAATACGGGACCGTAAAAGGTCTTTTTTTAGGTTTAAAGAGGTTTACAAGGTGCCATCCGCTTGGAGGATCAGGGTATGATCCTGTAGAATAGTTACATATAAGCAGAGCTTGAAATTACTATTATGAACATTTTTACGACTTTAATAACACAACCACTTGCAAATGGGCTTATTCTTTTTTATAACCTTTTAGGCCACAACTTGGGTTTGGCAATACTTGGTTTTAGTATCTCCTTAATTTTTGTAATGAGGCCCTTGACCAAGCCTTATATGGATTCAATGAAGAAAGTTAAAGATGTTCAACCGCTTGTAAATAAATTAAAGAAAAAATATGATAAAGATAAACTTGGCTTTTCCAAAGCGCAGGCAGAACTTTACAAGCAAAAGGGAATTAACCCCGCCGCGGGCTGCCTTCCCTACATACTTCAGATTGTAATTTTGATTTCACTTTTTAGTGTTTTTACAACAGTCCTGTCAGCAGATACGGGTGCGATTGATAAAATTAACAAACTTATGTATGCTCCGCTCAAATTTTCAGATACGGGGCAGCTTAATACAAAATTTTTATATTTTGATTTAACAAAACCAGACACAATCAAAGTTCCGGGACTTCCATTTGCCCTCCCCGGGCTAATATTGATTTTAGCCACACTCGCTCAATTTGTTTCTGTCAAAATTACCTCTCCGTATATAACCGCCGAGGAAAAAGTGGCCCAAAAAACCAAAGGAAGTGCTGATGATATGCAGGTTGCGATGCAAAGCTCAATGACATACATGCTACCTCTAATGACGCTTATCTTTGGAATGACATTTCCCTCAGGCCTTGCTCTTTACTGGTTTGTGTTTTCACTGGTTAATGCTTGGCAACAGGGCAGAGCTTCCGGTTGGGGAACCCTTACCCCTTTTGCAAAGAGATTGGGTCTGCAGGCATCTTCAGAAAGATGACATATCAGGTTCAATTCATCCGCAATCAGCTTGCGGTATTCTTGAATCTGTTATAAAATAGCTTCAGGCGAATGCCGTTACTTATGTCAATAAAGAAGACAGCGTCCAAAAAAACAATATCAAAGAAGACCTCTGGTGTAAAAAGTTCAGTTGAATCTATAACCGAAGATTTGTCTGCAATCTCCAAATATCTTTTTGGTTTTATGGGAGTAACGGCAACACCTTCAACTTCATACAATCAGGAAAACGACACTTTTGTAGTAACTGTGGAGGCGGGGGATGAAACAGGACTTCTTATTGGTAGAAAAGGCGAGACACTGGCTTCAATTCAAACAATCCTGGGAATTGCATTGAAGCAAAAAGTGGGGGATTGGCATAGAGTTGTTGTAAACGTTGGGGACTACCGAGAAAAAGAAGAAGATTATCTTAAAAACCTGGCAAGCTCGGCTGCGGCCCGCGCCAAAGAAACAGGCGAGCCACAGTCGCTTTATAATCTTAAACCCGCCCAAAGGAGAATTGTGCATATGTTTTTGTCTGAGGATAAAGAAGTTTCAACCGAGTCGATAGGGGAGGGAGAAGAGAGATATTTAGTTGTAACGTCCGCGAATGCTGACAAAAAATAATAGATTAGTTAGTAGATTAGAAAACTTCTTTTTAGGTCTTCTTATGTTTTTGTTCCCAACACAGCTTGCGCTTCATTTTTGGCCCCCTTGGGCTTTTGTTTTTGGGATACGTGTTGATTATCTATCCCCTGCAATTTATTTAACAGATATTCTTGCCGTTCTTCTAATACTCTTATGGATTTATTTGAGGAAGTCTGAGTTTCTAAAAACTATAAAAAAATATAGAAAAGTGTTTTATGTTTTTTTTGCCCTCGCTATTTTCAATGTATTATTTTCAACAATCCCAACATTAAGTTTATTTAGGTGGATAAAATATTTAGAATTTCTTATATTGGCGCTTTATCTTAAGAGCAAAAATAATTACTCAATTAAACCGCTCTACTATTCGGGGGTACTCTTTTCCCTGATTGGAATTTTCCAGTTTGCTACAGGCGGCACATTGGGAGGACCGTTATATTTTTTTGGTGAACGCCTTTTTAATACCAGTACTCCCGGAATTGCCTTATTTAATATTAACGGTAGGGAATTTTTAAGGGCTTACTCAACTTTCGCGCATCCCAACTCGATGGCTGGGTATTTGGGACTTTTGTCAATTTTTCTTTTATTGTCAAATGACTTGAAAAAACTAAATTTTAAATTTCTTGGTTTTGGAATAATTTTTTTAGCAATTCTTCTCACATTCTCAATATCTGCTTTTATGGCAATTATTATTTCCACATTATTACTTTTTATTATAAAGAAATATCAGAAGAAATATGGTGTGAGTATATATATTTTAATACTGGCGCTTTTGTTTAGCGTTGTTCAGACTTTAGCCCTCGGACAAACGTCTTCTAATAAATATGTTAGTTATGAAAGAGTGGCACAAAGACTAGAACTTGCAAACATAGCCGGGCAGAGCGCTATAGAGAGTCCAATTTTTGGAAAAGGACTAAATACGTTTATTCCTAATCTACCAAAATTCCAAGTCGGCGGTAACTCAATTTGGCTGCTTCAACCAGTTCATAACATTTTTCTATTAGCATTTTCTGAAACGGGGATGGTTGGTTTGATTGTCATAGTTACTTTTGTTTATTTGATGCTAATAAAATCTGGTAAAACAAAAAAATACTATTTACTAATTCCGCTTATTTTTGTCATTCTTACAGGTACAACCGACCATTACTGGTTAACGCTCCAACAAAACAATCTGCTTTTGGTGTTTCTTATCTCACACTTCACTTAAATATTCTCCTAAGGTAAACTAGACATGTATGAATGGATTGATAATAAATTGTGACGGGGGATCACGCGGAAACCCGGGACCCGCAGCGGCCGCATTTGTTGTTAGGGACAGTGGTAAGGAAATACATAGCCAGTCAAAATTTTTAGGTACTACCACAAACAACGTTGCTGAGTATTCTGCCGTTATAATGGCTTTAGATTGGTTGCTCCATGATTCCCGATTCATGTCCCTCGATTCCGTTGCCTTTGTTCTTGATTCAGAATTAATTGTCAGACAAATTAATGGAGTATATAAAGTTAAGGATAAAAAACTAAAAGAGTTGCATGCCCACGTGGCCCAGCTCCTAAAAAAAATAGATAAAAAAATTTCTTTTGAAAATGTACTCAGAGAAAAAAATGAAATAGCCGACGAATTAGTTAACATTGAGCTAGACAAATTATCGTGACATTAATTCATGAAAATTTCACGTTCTAATTATAGGACGTACTTTACCCGAATTTAATTTAACTAAAAATTATTTATTGAATTGCGGAAATGTAGCAAAAGACGTGCAATAAGAATCTGACAAGATGACAAAACCACACGTAGGAATATTCTCCGATACTAATTTTTTCTCTATATCAATTTTAGAAAATTTAATTTCTAGAAAATGTTTTGTAAGTATTTATACAGACGATAAAAATGGTTGGGAAAAGAGTGTTGCTCATTTACATAAAGAGGGATACTTTCAGATTATTCAAAGCGGTAAAAATAAATATTTCAATACCCTTGACTATTCATTCTTTGTTTTAGGATTTTTGGATAAAAACAAAATTATTAATGAGATTTCGAAAATCTCAACTAATAAATTTGTAAACATCAAAAAAAGTATCTTGGTACTTCCGGCGGAAACATATCATATTTTTCAGGAATACAAAATAATTCCAACTGACAATATTGCCGTTGTCTATGTTGCGGACATTCTAGGTCCAAGAATTAATTTGGAAAGCAATCTACTCTTTAGCCAAATTTTATGCGCCTCCTTATATGGAAATATAGTTGAGGTTGCAATTGGAGAAAGGTTTTACCCTGTATCTGTTTTTGATGCATCCAAACTTTTAGTAAGTTGGTTATTTTCATTTGGTCCATATGGAAAAGAAACATTTATGCTTGGCGAGGAAATATCAACAGACAAGTTATTGAAAGAAATGTCTTCAAAGATTCCGGGACTAACGTTTATGCATAGTTCCCAAATCAAAGTTAGAACACATCCAAGAGGTGTTGAGACCGTAAAAGTAAAAAACAATTTTAGATATATTTTGGCGGAAACTTTAAATTGGCTATCAATAGTTGCAAATCAAGAAAATTATAAATTACCAAAACCAAAATTGTCTTTGTCGTCGAAACACATAAGTGAAAAAGCAAAAAAAACAATATGGTTAAGCATGTTGTCGGTACTTTTGATCGCGTCGCCATTCTTGATTGCGCTTTTAGCATTTGTGTTTCTGAAGTTTGCTTATTCAAATTTTACCAACAGTGACGGGTCAAAAGTTAAAAGTTTAACTTACTTTGCAAAAACAGTCTCTGTAGTCGGTAAATACGAGAGCAAGGCATTGACATATATTCCTTTATTGGGCCGTGTTTATAGAGAGTCATATTTTATTAATACCTTATTGGAGAATACAAGCGATATGGTGGAAAGTGTGATAAACGTTTCAGTAAACTCATCTGAGTTGATGGGAAAGGTTATGGGAAACGAGATTTATGATCCCAATATTTATGTACAAAAAATACTTCCCGATCTTGATTTTATATATAACACTCTGACGTTAATTGAGACCCAGACCGATACTCAGGTTTCATTGGGGGCTCTCTCCGCCAAAAAAGTTGTAGATAAGGTAGACATTGCTAGATTAAAACTTGTTGTTTTACAAGGGAAAATATTGATAAATAATTTACCCCAAGATCTCGGAGTAGGAAGAAGTAAAACCTATCTAGTCCTTTTTCAGAACAACATGGAGCTTAGACCCGCGGGAGGGTTTATTGGCTCATATGGCCTATTGTCATTTGAAGGAGGCAGGATGACAGATCTTTCTGTTTCAGATGTTTATTCGGCAGATGGTCAGCTCAAAGGACATGTCGAACCCCCGGCGCCAATAAAAAAATATCTGGGGGAAGCAAACTGGTGGCTCAGGGACAGCAACTGGGATCCAGATTTTGCAACCTCAGGAATGCGTGCAGAGTGGTTTTTGGATAAAGAAATTGACAGAAAAGTGGACGGGGTGATTGGAATGGACCTGGAAACCGTAAAAATGCTTCTTAAAGTTACGGGTCCAATAAGCTTACCCGATTATAATTTGGACATAACTTCTGAAAATTTATATGAGAATGCACAGGCGGAAGTTGAAAATAAATTCTTTGCAGGTTCTACCAAAAAGGCCAGTTTTTTGACAGCACTTTCCAGGAATTTAATTATGGAACTGGAAAGGCTGGAGGGACATAAAAAACTAGAAGCTATAAAAACTATAATCGACGGTCTGGAAGAAAGACATGTTCAAATCTATATTCATAATCAGAACTCTCAAAAAGCATATTCTGATTTGGCCTGGAGCGGGGAAGTAAAAGTGCCGTCTTGCACAGGAGATTGTTTTGCAGATCTTGTGGGGACCGTTGAGGCAAATGTCGGAGTTAATAAATCAAACCTTTATATTAGTCGCAAGCAAACACTTGATGTCAAAATTTCAGGTAACAAAATAGAAAGATCGCTAGTGCTGGAGTTGGTAAATAGCGCAAATCCAAGCTTGGGGCTCCCCGGGATATACAAGAACTACATAAGGTTTTTGACAAATGCTGAAGCCAGCGTTGGTAAGGTGATGGTTGTTTCTGGACAGTCAACAAATTTCGTTGAGGCAGAGTCTGTAAATGTAAAGGACAGAAATGAATCTGGAGTATATGTGGAGATTTATCCGGGTCAAACAAAAAAATTGGTTTTTAGCTGGATAAGCGATCTTAAAAGTCCTGTTTCGGGTGCGGGTGAATACAGGCTTTATGTAAGGAAACAGGCAGGAGTTTCGGAATTTCCAATACAAATCAATGTAAAAAATACTGCTTCCTTGACCAACCCGACAGGTACCGTCTATAATACGGAACTGGCTAGAGATTTTTTCTCCAGAATTACTTGGTGAGATAAATGAACAAAACAATATTAAAAGCAGAAGTTAGAGGGCTTGTTGGTCGTAAGGTCAAAAGACTTAGGCTGGAGGGAATTCTGCCTGCCAATGTATCAGGAAAGAAAGTTAAATCCCTTGGAGTTCAGGTTAACCTTAAAGAGTTTGAGGCTGTATACAAAGAAGCCGGTGAGACAGGCTTAGTTAGCCTTGAAATAGAAAAAGAGAAAGAGGCAAGACCCGTGCTTATTCACAATCTTCAACTAAATCCCAAGTCCGACCTTCCCGTTCATGTTGATTTTCTTCAGGTTGACCTTAAGGAAAAAGTAACCGCTTCGGTTCCTGTAGAGCTGATTGGCGAGTCCCAGGTTGCAAAACAGGGAATCGGTACAGTAGTTCAGCAAATTAATGAAGTTGAGGTTGAGGCCTTGCCGACCGATCTTCCCGAGAAGTTTGAAGTTAGTATTGAGTCACTCATTGAAGTTGATCAGGCAATTTATGTTAAGGATTTGAAGTATGACAAAGCCAAGGTTGAAATCAAAGCTGATCTTGAAGCAATTATTGCCAAAGTTGAGCCTCCACAAAAGGAGGAAGTTATTGAAACACCAATTGTTCCGGTTGGAGCAGAAGGTGAAGTTCCTGCTGAGGGAGCAGTTCCTGCAGAGGGCGAGACTCCAGTGGAGGGTGCAGAAGCACCTAAAGAAGAACCTAAGGCTTAATATAATTTGGGTCAATCTCCTTGACTTTATCCATTCTTTCAATTGCCACCCAACCTGGTAAATAGCTGGGATTTTTTGATAAAAAGTCTTTCCAGAATGCTTCATCACTGTGCGCCTCCACAA
>ERZ1292625.2688-Hain-H41-01um-R1-2688-length-15899-cov-4_pt1 | contig 15899 bp, 20 predicted proteins | sample MGYA00564400_ERZ1292625 | MGnify/ENA primary metagenome ERZ1292625 (study PRJEB36523, sample SAMEA6512639) | groundwater metagenome | collected 2019-01-08 | study: AquaDiva: Metagenomics assemblies of 32 groundwater samples | reverse complement strand
AGTCTCTGTCACAAATTCAAGCAGGCATCTTAACCCGAGCGACGACGACCGCGGACGCAAGCCGTATTGTGATCAGCGACATCTCGAGCGTCAAGCAAGGGAGTCTTTTTATGATACTTGCAGCGGGCGCACTCATGACCATCGCCTTTGGCTATGTAGTAACACGAATCGCACTCAACCCAACAAGAAACGCCCTCAGCGCTCAAAAGCAGTTTATCGGTAACATCGCACACGAACTTCGCACGCCGCTCTCTACCATCAAGATGAACACAGAGATTTTGTTGCTGGATGATGACATCCCAAAGGATCTGCAAACAAGTCTCAAAAGTAATGTCGAGGAGCTCGACCGAATTTCTGACATCATCAATAACCTACTGACTTTAAATACCATCGTCAGACCAGAGCCCATTGAGTTCAAAAACATTGACCTGGGCGCTGTTACCTCGTCAGCGGTCAAAAAGTTGAGTCGCCTCATCGAGCGAAAAAAAATCAGCATCAGCGAGCGCACGAGCGACTACCGCACTGTCTGGGGTAACGCGACCGCACTCGAACAGGTGATCGCCAATATTTTGAAAAATGCGATTAACTATACCACCATGCATGGGCACGTATCCATCACCATCGAGCCTGACTATCAAGGTTCGATTGTCCTAACCATGCAGGACTCAGGCGTCGGCATTGAGCGCAAAGACCTGTTTAGAATATTCGAGCCCTTCTATCGTGGCGACGTGTCACGTACGCGAGGCACGGGCGGGAGTGGACTTGGATTGGCTATTGTCTCAGAACTCGTAAAATTACACCAGGGCAAGATCTCAATCAAAAGCGCCCCACGCCGCGGCACCACCGTAACCGTCGAGCTCCCGCGCGGAAAAGACGACGAACCGTTGGACGAAAATAAAATGGATGCAATCGCGGTGGACTTTTCTTCTTAACTTCATTTATCTTTCACAACCAGCTTGTTATTTTTTGTATAGGCGCGGCGCGCAGGGTAAAACTAGGATTAGATAACCCTGCGCCGGCGCCCTATAAAACTAATTATAGGTTAATACAAAAAAAATATGATTCCATATACTCCGAAGGATAGGAATTATCTTAATCACCTACCCATTGAGGCATGGGGCACGAGGAGCCGCAGCCTCTATCGCCGCTCGACACCGCTCGCGAGATTCTGGCGGCGTGTACAAGCCTTCGATGCCTTAGACTACGATTAGTAGTGGCCCCTACCCCTTACTATCCAAGACCAGCGAGCGACGCATCGCGTCAAGGGTGTCTAAGAGCTTCTGTCGATCAAACGCTCGCGTGGTGCCGGGACCGTAGTTCTCGAGTGCGCCATAATGGATGAGATACCGGATGGCATGACACGATGGTAGTGCAAATACTGTTTCTTCGTACCGATTTCCTGCGGCTGCGCCCGTTGATGTCTGCACGTCGAACGGGTAGACAGAATTTTCTGGTGTCGGAGCAATGTACCCCCCGTCTATAAACGACGCTGCCGTACAGTCAGCGCCGTTTGCCCATTCTACGCTCAGCTTTGAGTCTGTGCTCAGGTTTGTGCCTTCAGTGTAAGCGGCGGGTACTGAAAATGATACGCCGCGTATCTCCTTCTCTGACCCAAGCCCGGTGTAAGAATATTCTGTATCGAGCACAAAGTCAGGAGGATAGAGAATGGTAAACCCGTGAGCGGTGTCGTTATAGATGATCCAGCCTTCAGTCGAAATACTCGCTGCCCCCGCCACCTGGGGTTCCTCCTCGGGTGTTGTTGGTTGCGGAAAGAAGAAGTAGTAGCCAATACCAATAACGCCTAGCGCGATCAGTATCCCGATGGCCCAAAGTGGCCAATATGCAAGCACCCGGTCATTCGTTACATTCGCTGATTGTTCCATACGTGCAGCCTATCACTCTACTCATGAAGAGTACATTAATGACTACCGTTCTATCCTTGAGCTGCTTTTTCAAGATCAGCAATAACTATTTTTTTCATCTGGAGCATCGTTTGCGTGACACGTCCGGCTTTTGCCTTATCGGGGTCAGCCAAAAGCTCGTTCAATCGTCGTGGCACCACCTGCCACGAGACTCCGTACTTGTCTTTAAGCCAGCCACACTGCTCTGAGGTCGGGACAGCCGAGAGCGCGTTCCAAAAGTGATCAACTTCTTCCTGATTTTCACAGTCAATCACAAACGATATCGCCTCAGTAAACTTAAAGAGGGGCCCAGCACTCATCAGCGTAAACTCCTGGCCACGAAGTGACACGTTGACGATTTCAACCGTCCCACTTGGCGTGTCTGTCATCACCTGTGTTGAGAGTAGTTTTGAATCACCCCCAAACACGGACACATAGAAGTCTGCCGCAGCTGTAGCCTCTGTATCGAACCACAAGAACGGAGTTATCTTTTGCATGTCCGCTATTTCGTAGCAGCTTTGAGATCATACGATGCGCGAACATTAGCATCGATTTTTGAGATTGAGGCGATAATTGCTTCGGCGAGCTTAACGCGCGCGGCTGCGCTGGCTTCAGCTCGCGCTCCAAGAGACGCTTCAGATTTGACTTCCGCATTGGTGACTAATTCGGTCTCTGTACTCGCCTTGATGCTTGACACACCTGAAACCAAGAAACTCCACCAAGGTAATGCCACCGTTGCTTCGACGGTGCCCGTCCCGTTCTGCGGTGCCTCGACCGTCGTGTGAGACGTCACCGTGACGGGGATAAAGCCAAAGAGCCAACCGCGGTGCTTGTAGGCCACCTCAACCTCGCCTTCAGTGCCAACCTCAACTCCTGACACATTTGCATGCGTTGATGATACGCTTTCAGCGTACATATCAAAATCTGGGTCACCGGTAATTTCAACCCCTGCCGAGCTACTCGTATCGCTACCGACTTGTATTTGAACCATTGCGTCTTGGTCGTCACTCGATTGTACGTTAACATTAGCCTTAACGTCACCTGTAACCGATGCGCCGCCTGACGTGCTCGATCCAACAACTGCATTTACGCCCGTACCGACGTCAACGGTGAGCGCCTGTGCACTAAACGGAATAATTAAAAGTGCCATTCCTAAAATCATTAGTTTTTTCATAGATAACTAGGTTAATCCACTAACGGGGATATCCCCTGCCAGACAGTATAGCAAATTATACCACTTTCTGCCCGCCGCACACCTTGAGAAAATTATCGACCATGTGTGTATATTCATCTGGTGCCATAGCCGCGAATGCCTCACGCGCCGCATCTGAATGGGCGCGAAAGTCGGCATCCTTCTCTACTATATGGGGATGAACGAGAAGCGCGCGGGCGTTCAAACCCGCTAAGGTAAGGCCAGATAACGTGCGCACTCGTGACAGCGCGACATACCCCTGTCCGTATTCAAACGATTGCGATAAATCCATGTGTGCGGCGTCGAGGCTCATCCCCTGGCTTTTATGCACGGTCATCGCCCACGCAAGGCGAAGGGGTATCTGCATAATCCGCGCAAGAACGCGGCCACCATCAGCCAATCGCCACTCATCGGGCTCGACGATAAGTTCGCGGCCGGTGTTTGTTTTCACGATTGGATACCCTGTTTCTTGAGCAAAACCTTTTACGACACCCAGGGTCCCATTTACATACTTTCGTTCCATATCGTTTTTAGTAAACATCACTCGCGCACCGATTTTGAGTAACAATCGCTCAGGCGAAAGGCATCCGCGCTTGAGTGCATCAATGAGTTTTTTTGAGCCACGCTCCTCCATGTCGAACTTTTTAACATCCCCTTTTAATTTTTTAAGCTCAGCGTCATTCAAACTATCCACATCTGCGTTATGCGTGTAGAGTTGTGTGACACCGTCAGCCGGCTTCTCGGTGTACCTCGTGCGCAGAAGTTCATAGTGCGTGTCATCTATTGAGTCCCTGCGAAGCGCACTCAGAAAATCTAAAAACGTTTCATCTTCCTGCCGGTGCTGCTCGGACAAATAGCAGACAAGCGGATTTAATTTCTCCCACGATAGAGCGTCGAACGCAAATATCGAAGCGCGATCCTCAAAGAGTTGTATGTCAGTGCCGGCGCGCTCGCTCCGTACAACTGGTGGCAGTTGAAAAAAATCTCCGACGAGCACCACTTGGAGCCCGCCAAACGACGACTCGTTCTGCCGTACTTCACGGCACACTGCGTCCACCATGTTGAGTGTATTCCCCGCGAGCATAGACACTTCATCGATAATGAGCACACGGGCCCCACCAACGCGCTCAATAACTCCTTTATTTTGTGCAATGCCGTCGAGATCATATTTTGAAAGCGATCGTTTTATCCCGATGCCGCTCCATGAGTGGATGGTATATCCGCCGATATGCGTCGCGGCGATCCCCGTCGAAGCAGTGATAGCGGGCTCGATATCGTGCTCGCGAAGCCACGCAACGTAGGCGTTAACCGTGTGCGTTTTACCGCTCCCCGGCTCACCGGTGAGAAATACATTCGCGCCCGTTTCTAAAATCGAGAGTGCCTCGTCCTGCGTCATCACCCCACCCTACCACACACCGATTTCTCCCTTCAAAAACATTCTCACATTCTCAAGAATGTTGGAATGTTCTAATAAATGCTACAAAAGCTGCCCCGTACGGCGAGACCGTATGAATGACTCGCCTACCTTCGTATTGTTTATTGATTAGCCCCGCCTGCACCAACCTTCGCGTATGCTCGGAAATCGTCTTAAAATTTGCTCGTTGTGCTTCCGCTATTTCCTCAACCGACATCCCAGGGCACTCACTTATTTTTATTAGAATATCAATTCGCCGGTGATTTGCAACGCCTTTGAAATGCCTCTCTAATTGCTTTCCCGTTTTGGATTTTGTGGCCATGCGCACACCCTATCACAACATTCTTACATTCTCAAGAATGTGTCTATGTGAAGGAGTGTATTTTACTTTTTATTCTTGAGCCGATTTTCTTTAACGCGGTATGCAACGATGCGGCGAATCAATGGGAGCGGGAGCGGTTCATCGTGTTGAAACTGGACCGTACCCTTTGATGTCTTGTATTTGGTCATTACTTTCATCAGCGCCTTGGTGGTAGACGGCAGCGCAAAAATACTCACATGGTTCTTAAACCCCGCAAAGTACATCAACGGACCATTGAGCGTGTACCCGGCCATCCCATAACTAATGTCCTCCGTTGCTTTTGGCGACGCTTTTTTAATCACCTTACGAATCAACCGCAATCTCACGGCAGTCTCTTTTGGAAAGGATTTGATATAGGCGTCCACTGTCTTATAGGACCTCATCTTCATAGCTACAGTGTAGCAACTAATGGGTGCCACAGAGCACCAACTTCTGAGTGCGCGAAAGTCGCTTAATAGCCGCTTCGCGAACGAGCGCGCTCCCCCGCGTCGGTTGGGCTTCTACGTACAAAAGTTTTTTTGGTGGATGTGAGCGTGTGTAGTGCCCACCCTTCCCACTTTTGTGTTCGTTCAATCTCCTTTTAACATCAGTCGTGATGCCAGTGTAGAGTGAGCCATCAATACATTTAAGTATGTACACTGAGTACTGCATGCTTTGTTAATTATACAGATTTTGATATAGTTACCTCGTATTGCCTATTGCCAGATCGTCTAATGGTAGGACTACTCCCTCTGGAGGAGTGTATCTTGGTTCGAGTCCAAGTCTGGCAGCAAGCGGCCGAAGGGACGCGCAGTGCCCTGCGTCAGCAGACGGCGGGTACCCGTTAAAGTAGAATGTACATATGAGCGACCGCCACAATCAAAGAGCGAGAGAGATTCTCTCTGCTATTCAATATGCAACGGTTGCAACCGTATGCCCTGACGGCAAACCATGGAACACCCCTGTTGCGCATGAAATCGATGAGAGGAATACCATCTACTGGTTCTCAGATAAAGAAAGCCAACACTCAAAAAATGTTCGTGCAAATCCGCATGCATTTATAGTTATCTATGATTCAACTGCACCCGAGGGCACTGGTGAAGGTGTTTACATTGAAGCCGACGTTGAAGAATTGAATAACGCGGACATAATAAACAAAATTCGCAATGCAAAGAAAAATGCTCTGGTGAATGATGCAAGCGACTTCTTGGGTGATGCGGTGCGCAGGTGTTATAGAGCAACCCCAAGGCGCATATGGCTGAACGATTCAGAAGAAAAAGACGGCAAATTTATTAGAGATTACAGAGTGGAGGTCCACCCATAACTGTTCCAACACTGCCCCACAACGCCAGCAAGCGAGCGACGGCGAACGCAGTGCCCTGCGCCAGCAGGCGGCGGGTACAAATAAGATAGAATGTGTCTATGAATAATCTTGAGCCGAATACTTTCTTCGATATCAATAAACTACCGCCGGAGAAGGGTTTACTCCTGTTCGGTCTTTCAATGAATAAGCTCCTCAACAGACAGGATGCTGAGCATTGCCTAGATGATATCCGCCATCTTGCGACGGACAAGATTAGCAAGACCAATGTGGGCCTTAACTTTATCTATAGTGATTTCCTCTATCTGTATAGCGACAGGCCAGCGCCCGAATTGAAACACTCGTTTATGAATCAGGTTATAAATCACCGAAATAGTGTTCAGAAACTTATTGAGAAAAATCAAATGACATTCCAGATCCAGCATGGGTTTAACTACATGGTCTGGAATCAGCTCTATGTTGGTACGAACGACTTTAACCATCGCTTCGAGGAATTAAATAGGTTGTATGCAGAAGATGAGAAGTTCCAAAAGTATCTCAAGGAAGACTCTGCAACATTCGGAAGGGACATGGGTGATAATCAGGTCAACTTCTTCCTAGAGGAGATACTCATGATGTATCTCTTGAGTAAGAATCAGATCAAGCTACCAAACGAGTACATCGAAAACAATCAGAAGTGGATACTCTGGTGTTACCCCGGTCGGCCGCTGAAGAGCGAAGTATACATGCACCAGTTAAATCCGTTCAAGCTTGATTGGCCCGAGAATCCCTACCAGAGTTGTCAATATGATCTTGAAGCACGGCAGCTTATCGACTTTACCAGAGTTGATTTAGATACCTACATGGTGAGATAGGTTCAACTTCATACCAAATACCGATGCCAGTGATACAATTAAACCATTATTAAGTTTACCTAATATAACTATGACAATAGCTCGAAAAGCAGTGGCATTTCTTGGGTTAGTTTCGATGTTGGCAGTAAGCAGTGTTGCTTTTGCTGCCGGTAATGCAACACCAGGAATAGATAGATACTTAGATAATCCTGGAAGGCAGCAGGCCGGCGAAGTGGGAGCACAGTGTGACTCCGGAGCTGGCTCTGGAGCTTTTGGTTACTTAGGGAAAGATAACAACCCGGGGGATCCAAGCTGGGACGGCGGTAATGGCACTGACCCAGGTACAAGCGGACAGCAAACTGGGCTGAATAACAGCGCGGTGTGCGGAAACAGACAAGGAAATCTGTAATACAGGACAATCAAAAAACCGCCGCAAGGCGGTTTTTTGATTGCTTAATACTAGAGCTATAATCGTTGTATGAGAAAAATAATCACCACCACATTTCTGACGCTTGATGGAGTGATGCAAGCGCCGGGCGGACCCAAGGAAGACACATCTAACGGTTTTAAATATGGCGGATGGCAAACATCATATCCTCAAGACGAGGCGCTGAATCCCATCCTGAGTGGATTTTTTAGCATTCCATTCGAACTGCTTTTGGGCAGGACGACCTATGATATCTTTGCAGCGTTCTGGCCTACCGCAACGACTGACCTCGAGGTGGCAACCCCCTTCAATAGCACAAAAAAATACGTCGTATCGCATGAATCTTTTGAACCGGCATGGCACAACTCAGTTTGCATCACAGGAGATGTTGTGGCGCAGATTGAAAAACTTAAAGAAGAAGATGGTTCGGATTTGTGGGTATGGGGTAGCGGAAATCTCATCCAGACATTGCTCAAACATGATCTGATCGATCGAATGCATCTGTGGATACACCCCATCACCATCGGTACCGGAAAACGACTTTTTGCAGACGGAACACAAGCAGAGATGTTCAAGCTTGTTGACTCAAAGATTGGATCAACAGGCATTATTTTTGCCACCTACGAGCCGACCGGTCCACTCAAAAATAAATGAAACTGCTTCAATGGAACATCTGGTATAAGGAAGATATTCGAAATGTCTTAAAGTTATTGCGGGAAGTAAATGCTGACGTTATCTGTCTTCAGGAACTCACCATCAACCACCCACACTATAATCAGCGAATGAACACGGCTCAATTCATCGCAGAAGGGCTTGGCTTCCATTACCACTTTAAAGAGGCGCAGAGTGGCATCGTCGATGGCGTAGAGGAAAAATATGGAAATGGAATATTTAGTCGCTACCCAATTTTAAAAACAAATCATGTGTATATTCAAGACCCACTTGATCCATACGTTGAGAATACCGACTACGACAAAGAAGGAAGAATCTATGTCGAAATTGCTGTTAACGTTGGAGGGCGCGAACTCACCGTAGGAACGGTCCATATGTCCTACACTCACAAATTTGAGCCAAACGAGGCAAAAAAAGTTGAAACCAATAAATTGGTTGAAGTACTTAAGAGCAAAAAAGATAATTTTATTATCACTGGTGACTTCAATTCCCTACCTGACTCCTACACGATTACCGAAATAGAAAAGTACTTGAAAAATCTTGGCCCGGCACAAACTGAAAACACGTGGACAACAAAACCATTTTCGTATAATGGATTCGAAGTAAACTCGCTTGATTGGAGATTGGACTATTGTTTTGCAACGCCCGACGTACAGACAGTATCTGCAAAAATACTTGAAACTGCCTACTCGGACCACTTACCAATCCTAATCGAAATTTAAAATACTCTCAACGCGGTCGTATTTTCTAGTGGTATATACTAAGTCATATGAAAATTCTGTTTGTTTCTGGCTTTGCACCTATCGTTGCTGACCCGAAGAGTTCAAAAAAACTCTATGTCGACACCATTGGCCTCCCCCTCACCCGGTATGAAAATACCGACTACTACCGAAGCGAAAATATTGAAGGTGCCAAACATTTTGGCTTGTGGTCTTTAACAGATGCCGCCCAGGCATGTTTTGGAGTCGATACATGGCCTGCCGATCGACTGGCACCGCAGGCGTGCGTGGAATTTGAAGTTGAAAGCCACGAGGCCGTGGTGAGTGCGGCGAGCGAGCTTGAAGTCTCTGGATACACACTCATTCACGATGCTAAGACAGAGCCATGGGGACAGACCATCGCTCGCCTTCAAACTCCTGAAGGGCTCCTCGTGGGTATATCATTTGCTCCCTGGCACCACAATTAAGCTAAAAAGATCCAATGGATATTATCGCTAAAGTAAAAGCATTGAATTTTCCCACTGACCAATTTGTGGTTATGGGGAGTGCAATCCTTGAAATGAAAGGGATACGAAAAGCTGGTGACTTAGATATCATTGTCACCAAGGAGCTTTTTGAAAAAATGAAATCAAATCCAGAATGGGAGTACAAACGTGAACACGGAAGTGTGGGTAATGTTGTAGTTGAAGAACTTGATAATCACCAAGGCATCGAGCTGTACTATGATATCTATCCAACCGGTGGGATAGCGAAGTTCTTTGCTGACCCCACTGAGATCGAAGTGATCGATGGAATTAATTTTGCCAGCCTTCTGAGCCTGTTGAAGGTGAAAGCTGAACTGTGGGATCGCGAGAAAGACAGACAGGACGCCGAACTTATTAGAAACTATCTTGCACTACACACGTCTGCATGAATTTCAAAGAATTCTGGACACGAGAATTGTACATAGCGAAGTATGCGCAGTCGTGGCATTTTCGAGTAGTTAAATATCTTCTGCTTCTTATTTTTTTCACAGGTGTGTATATGCTCAGCGGATGGCGCGTGGTCGGCTATACCCTCGCCATCCTTTTCATTGTTTCAATTGGCATTCATTTTCTTTTTCGATGGAAAACAAAAACATGGACAGAATCCTGGGGCCTCTACAAAAAAATACCACTCCCTGGTGGTGACGCAGGATAAATGGTACAGTTAGTCTCCGGTCATCTCCGCTTATAAGTCAATGAAAAAATACTATGGACCCAGTCACCACTCCTCCTGTGGAGCCAGCTCCCGTACCTGCCCCGATGCCTGAAGCGCCTGCCGCTCCAGCGACACCGGATGCTCCGGCAGCATAACGCTCAAATCCCCTCTTCGGAGGGGATTTTGTTAGCTAATTAACCTCGATATCGACGTGCCTGATACCAGGAAACATCGCTTGAATTTTTGCTTCGAGTAAATCAATGTGTGTACCGATAAGTCGTGGGATGCGGTCAGTATGCGTCACCACAAAACGCTTAAAAGACTCGTAGTTGCCATCAATCTCTTCAAACGCATCGGGGAGCGACTGCTGCAGGTAGTCACCGATCAGCGCATGACCGTTTATCTCGACCTCACAGGTGAGCCGGTAGACGCCAACATCAAGTGTTGTTGATTTAAAATCTAAGACGCGTTCAACCGCAGGATCCGATGCCAAAAGTTCGAGTATCTCATCTTGTATTTCCTCGGGCATTGCCTTACCGATGAGGTATCCCCTATTCTTGCTGATAAGAATCAGCGCCGCGACACCAAGTAGCACACTGATGATAATCGAGCCGACAGCATCCCACAATCCATTGCCCGTCACATAGGAGAGACCAATAGCAGCGCTCGCAATAAGAACACCGAGGACAGCAATCCCATCTTCAAGAAAAACTGCAAGAGTCGACGGATCGCCCTCGTTGAGTCGTTCCGTCCAGGTGAGGTGTGGATTTGCCTCGCGGAGTTCATGTGCAGCAATAAAAAAAGTTGCTAGCTCGACAACAAACGATACTCCTAGAACAGCAAAAACGAAAGGAGAGATCTCGACTGGCTCCGGTTTAATAAGTGATGTGATGCCGTGATACATGGTGACCCCCGCACCCACAAAGAAAACACCGCACGCTGACAAGACTGCCCAGAAAAAACGCTCACGTCCATATCCGTACACAAAATCTTCAGTTGCTTTTTTTCGTGAGCGCGTGATACCAATGAGTAAAAAAATCTGATTCGCCGTATCAGCAAAGCTATGAATCGCTTCAGAAAACATCGCGCTCGATCCTGACGTAAGGGCTGCAGACAGTTTTATGATCGAGACGATCGCATTCCCCATTACTGCCGCGAGAACCGGAACGATGCCGTGTTTACTCCCTGCCTGCATGTTAGGTATTCTTTAAAAGCTCAGCAAATTTTTGCTGCACTTTCTGTAACTTCGGCGCGATAATGACCTGACAGTATCCAGCACTCTTATTTCTGTTGTAGTAGTCGAGATGATACGACTCAGCTTCATAGAACTTTTCTAAAGGCTCAACAGTTGTAGCGATAGGGTCGCCACTCTCTGCCGAGGTATTAAGTTCTGCGATAAATGTATCGGCTTCGGCTTTTTGTTCTGGGGTAGTATAAAAAATAACACTTCGATATTGCGTGCCAACATCGTTGCCCTGTCGATTACCCTGCGTGGCATCGGGTGATGCAAAAAAGACAGTCATAAGTGTTTTAAATGAGACCAGTGCAGAATCATACGTAACCTGCACCACCTCGACGTGTCCGGTGTCGCCGTTTGAAACTTTTTCATATGTTGGTACCCCCTCACCGCCAGCGTATCCGGGGAGAACACTCGACACCCCTTTCAACATTTTAAACACCGCCTCCGTACACCAGAAACAGCCACCACCAAATACTGCAGTCTCAGTCATGTCGACATTATACAATAATCCGCTTGCCACTGAAGGCCGAAGTGACGTGCACTTTCCCCGTGCCGCGAGTCACCTCTCCGATAATTTTCAACGCACGATTTTTAATGAGTGCTCTAACCTCGCTTTTTGGCACGGCGAGCACAAAGCCAATACCGCAGTTAAATGTTGCATACATATCGGGATCAGAAACTCCGCGTTCGTACAATTCGTGAAAAATCGGCTGCGGCATAAACGCCTGTGGGTGGTGTATGTGTGCGTCTGCCCCCTCAAGCAGGTCCTTGATCTTAGTAAAGGCCCCACCGGTGATATGCATCATACCGTTGACCTGATGTTTCTTAAGTATCTCTAGAACTGTATCGAGATAGATCGCAGTTGGCACGACAAACTCATCGCGCCACTCGCCAGGCCCAAACAGAGACCGCACTTTGGTAAAACCGTTTGCGTGGAGCCCGCTACTCTTCATGCCCAGCAGCACGTCCCCAACACGAAAAACATTCTTTCGCACCCGCTTAATAAAGCCTGTCACCGTTATACCAATATCAATTCCATCCACGGTGTTATGGTGCGAAGTCTCCCCACCCGTTATTGCTATTTTTCTCTTCCTGCACTCAGAAGCGAGTGCACGCATGACAGCCATCACTGACGTACTCCCGGTATCCTCGGTCACAATGTGGTCTTGAAGTGCGTACGGCACCGCACCGACGAGCGCCAAATCGTTTAAATTCATCGCGAGTGCATCACGCACTGCGTTTTTGAACGACTTTTTTCTCCAGTGATAGTGACCCTTAGTACCGATACCATCTGAATGCTGAACTTCGGGGTATGAAAATTTCTTATGAATTATTGGATACACACCACTCTCGACTCGGACATACGGTGTTCTCCACGTAGATTCAATCAGCCTGACTAATGCATGTTTGTACGGCTTCGTTGGATTGTACATTGACTCTATCTCTTTTCGCCCTTGAGAGCGGCTTTTATAAATGCAGTAAACAGTGGGTGCGGCGCCAAAGGCCGCGCGGTGAGCTCTGGATGCGCCTGGGTGCCAAGCATGAAAGGATGCACGGAGCGCGGTAGCTCGCCTATCTCCATGAGAACGCCGCTTGGCGATACACCGGAAAAAACGATGCCACCTTCTTTAAACTTATCGACGTATGAGGGATTCACTTCATAGCGATGGCGATGTCTGTCCTCAACCACAGTCTTGCCATATGCCTCATGTGCGATTGTATCCTTGGTGAGATGTGCCGTATAGTTACCCAGTCGCATGGTGCCGCCATAGTCAGCATCGCGAACATGAGCCCGTTGATCTGGCATTATCCAAACGACAGGATGCGGTGTCTGCGGATTTATCTCTGTCGTGTTCGCATTTTTTAATTTCAGGACATTTCGTGCATACTCGACGAGCATGAGCTGAAGCCCATAACAGAGGCCAAGATACGGAATTTTGTGCGTGCGAACATACTCAATGGCCTGTATCTTCCCCTCGATACCAGTCTCGCCAAAGCCACCCGGGACGATGATGCCATCAAATTCTGACAGTTGGCGCACCGGGTATGCACCTCGTTCGATATCTTTTGCGTTAATCCATGATATTTCTGGACGAGCATTTTGTGTGAACGACGAAAATTTAATCGCCTCAATGACAGATAGGTATGCATCGGACAGCACAAAGTCTCCCGTATCAAAATATTTTCCGACAATACCTATTTTTACTGTCTTTGTCGGATGCTTCGTTTTCCTCACATATGTGCGCCAGCTTGAAAGGTCTGCCTTTTTTCGCACGGGGATTTCAAGCGAATCGATGAGAAGGTCAGAAAGTCCATCGTGCTCAAAGTTTAGTGGCACATCATAAATAGAATCGATATCTGGCGCTGAAATAACCGCCTCCGGTTTTACTGAACACCAGATAGCAAGTTTTTCTCGTCGCTTTTGATCCATCTTTGTTTCTGAGCGCGCAATGATGATGTCCGCCTGCACGCCATACGAGTTTAACTGACGAACCGCGTTTTGGGTCGGACGCGTCTTCATCTCGCCAATCGTCGCCGGCACCGGCAGGTATGAAACAAGTATGAATGCGACATCGGTCGGCCGTTCCACTTTTAAGGTGCGCGCAGCTTCTATGAACAAAGCGTTTTGAAAATCACCAATGGTGCCGCCGATTTCTATAACGGATACCTGTGAGTCATTGTGCGCGGCTGCTGCTTTAAACCGATTAATTATTTCATCGCGGACGTGCGGGATGGCTTCAACAAACTTTCCGCCATACCCGAGTGCCCGTTCACGCTCAATAACTGCTTTATATACCATACCACTCGTCATATAATCTTCAGGTGACAAATCGCGATTTAAAAATCGCTCATAATTACCCATGTCTTGGTCGGTTTCAAGACCACTTTTTAATACAAACACTTCTCCGTGCTCAGTGGGGTTCATCGTGCCTGCGTCGACATTTAAATACGGATCAACTTTTACAATATTTACCTTTATGCCGCGCGCCTCAAGGATAGTGCCGATAGACGATGCGGCAATACCCTTACCGACGCCACTCATCACACCGCCGATGACAAAAATATACTTATGTCGAGGCCTCAAGGCCGATCGTTTTGTTTTTGATCGGCGGGGTTTGGCCATATGCATCTATTATACTGACAAATATTTACGAACTGCAAGGAAGGATGACGCGGCACCAAGGGCTGCCCCCGCTACCATGAGAACCAAGATAAACCAGAAGAAATTGGCAAGGTAGTACGCAAATATATCGGCATTGAACATAGCTTCGGTAGCAGGCCGCAATAAGAAGGTTATGGGGAAAAATAGCAATAGTCCAATGCACGAGGCCACAAGTCCATAGATAGTGCCCTCAATCACAAAGGGCCCACGAATATACATGTTGGTGGCACCAACAAGCCGCATCACCGATATTTCTTCTCGCGAGGTATAGATGGCGAGTCGAATGGTGTTAAACGTGATAAGGATTGATGCAATAGCAAATACAATGGTGACGATGAGCCCAAAGCGGTTGACATACGTCGTGACTCGGCTGAGCTGATCGATAACAACTTTATTTTGTGCATAATTTACTGTTTCTATGATCTGTGGCGACTCATTTGATTCGACGTCGCGAAGGTACTGTGCAATCCCCTCGTACTGCGATGGCTCGCGCGCCTTAATGGAGAGTGACGCCCCAAAGGGATTATCACCGAGTTCATCTAAGGCCTGCACGGTCAGCTGGTCGTCCTCATGGCGATCACGAAACGTGGCCAGAGCTTCGTCCCGTGTGATGTACGCGACGTAGCTCACCTCAGGAAGCTGCTCCAATGAACGCTTTAAATCCAAGATTGCACCCTCATCTGCGGTAGTCACAAAATAGACATTGACGTCGACTTTGTCCTTCAAGTATCCCACAAACTGATCAACTAACCCCGATAAAAACATCAACGAACCCAAAATCATCACGGTCATAGTGATAACAAAAATTGATGCCAGAGCGACAAATGAATTGCGCACCACATTGATGACTCCTGCACGCGCAACACGTTTAAAAGCAACCCACATCATGTCATTATAATACGTATCTACCCTCCTTATCGTCACGCACGACCCTGCCCTGGTCCATGGTGATAACGCGACGGCCCAAGGAGTCAACAACGCCCTTATTGTGCGAGGTGAGAATCACGGTAGTGCCAAGTTCATTTATGCGCTTCAAAATCTCTACGACTTGGTAGGTATTGATGGGATCGAGGTTTCCGGTCGGCTCGTCGGCCAACAGTACATCAGGCTGATTAACAATGGCGCGACCGATCGCGACACGTTGGCGCTCTCCACCAGACAACTCACGAGGAAAGTTCCATGCTTTTTCTGCGAGGTCGACAAGATCCAACACGTGCGGCACGTCTGCCTCAATCTCCTCATCGGTCCTGCCCTGCGCCTCCATGGCAAAGGCGATATTTTCATACGCAGTTTTTGAAGGTATGAGTCGAAAATCTTGAAAGACCGTGCCAATCTTTTTTCGGAGCGTATGGAGCTCACCGCGAGGAATGCGCTGGACATCGGTCGAATCAAAAAAAACAGACCCTTGTGTCGGTGTCTCTTCTGCCAAAATCATACGGAGCATCGTCGTTTTGCCAGCACCCGCGTGACCCACAATTGAGACAAACTCTTTTGGTTC
>ERZ1292625.2686-Hain-H41-01um-R1-2686-length-15914-cov-11_pt1 | contig 15914 bp, 16 predicted proteins | sample MGYA00564400_ERZ1292625 | MGnify/ENA primary metagenome ERZ1292625 (study PRJEB36523, sample SAMEA6512639) | groundwater metagenome | collected 2019-01-08 | study: AquaDiva: Metagenomics assemblies of 32 groundwater samples | reverse complement strand
ATGAGCTGATATGCTCACCATCGTGCCGTATGGGAGGGGTGCAATAATTACTTTGGTATGACATGACCTTGCTAGTAACTATTCACCCGTTCCCAGCCCGCTGTCATTGCACCACAAGGGCATTTCCATTTTTCTAACATGGATTACCATGTTGAAAATTGGTCACGTTCGGAGCGAAGCAATCCAGAATTCTATCACATACATCTGGATCGCTTCGCAAAGCTCGCGAAGACGAATACTGGGAATCGCTGAATACTTACCCTTGCTACACATGGTATACGGACACGCACGCTTCAATTTTTAAGAAATGAAAATGCATAAAAAGATTCAGCGGCGGGCACGAAGTGCCCGCCGCTGTTGTTTATTGTGTACCAACAGTTCCATGGTTCACTTGTTGTTCTTTTTTGGACACCGACCCCCAAGTGACCGAACCAAATGCCGTGTTTGCGACTCGTCCAGACGAGCTACGTCGCGGTCCGCGAGGCCTGATGTCTCGAACATTTCGAGCAGACGCTTAACAGACTCATCGCTGAGGCTGGTTACTCTGCCCCAGGAATGCCATCTGCAAGCCGAGTCATTTAGAGATCCAAGAACATCCCACATCGTCTTTCTCCTCCGCGTCTCTGTGACGCACACAAGAGCATTCCGGGTTTGGAATACTCTTGTAAAAATCTTTCGAAATCGTCAGCTCGTTTTTGTAATGCCAATAATCGAAAGATACTCGCAGGAGTATTCCAAAATGTGCTGTGAAAGAACAATCTCAAAGAGCTTGAGACCTTCGCCACAAGAATTGTGTTTTGTATTTTTCCATATTTTTATTTCCAGATTTTGCGATCTGGAATCTGCATCGTTCGCGATTCAGATTCCAAGTAACAAAAGAGATTTGTGGGCGGCGGGCACTTCGTACCCGCCGCTTTTGTTTTCATGCTCGCAACATCACCATCTTCCCGGATAGTCACGCGGATCAGGATCGTAAGTTTGAATCAATGTGTCTACGTGACATCTGTATTTTTCGAGAGTATTGAACAATGTCCACAACACTCGTGCCTCCTCTATGCGAAGATTAGGAGTATGAGGACAGATACGCCCCATAATGGTTGATATTTGGAGCGTCGCCCTCTTTAGATCTTGACGATTTTGATCATCCAATTTTTTGTTCCTGCCTGCCACGTCATCAGACGGTGACTCCGACGGTGGACATGGATAACCCCACCCAACATCGTGGGAGATGGCGTCGGCTTTTGAGCCCCACCCGATCGTTTTCCGTTCTCGGCTCATCACATTGTTTCCTTTTTCAAAGAACAGAAAGAGCTTGCGGGATGGCCTTCTGTTCTTGGTTGTTCCAAAACAAAAACCCGCCCTTACAACACAAATAAAATTTGCGTTATAAGGGCGAGTTTCGAAAAACCGCGGTGCCACCTTAATTCCCCTTGATATTATCTCGGGACTTTCACCGACTCCGCTATGCGACATCGGTTATCTCTGTTACGGGAGATCCCGGGTTTCCACTTGCGCAGAAACCTCCTCACCCTTCGACATAACTCAGGGTAAACCGGCCCCAACCCTGCGCGAAAGCGCAGGAACCAGATCAATGGATTTAACTAACGATCAAGATATAGGAAATACAAAAGTTGTCAATGCCCAGGCAAAATTCAATTGAATAATTGCTACATGATTTCCCCTGGAGTCATAGGCATCAAATTGGGGAAAGATCTGAAATCTTGATCATAGGTGGCAAGAGCAACCCCTATGGGGATTTGCGATGCAATGAGGCAATCCCCATATTGTTTACTTGCATGGCCCCACCACATAAGTGCAAAAGATGTGTTCGTCTTTTCAATCAGTGTGACATTTCTAAGCTGTAGTATCTTCTCAATAGCGTTCATGACTTCGATTCGTGGAAATTTATACAAGCGCGTCAGCACAAAAATAATCTCCAGAATCACAATACTCGAAACATACGGTCTGATAACGCCCTCTTCGACCTTTGCGAAAAATCGATCACAATCGACTGCTTTTTTTGCATCATCATGCGTGAAAAAGCGAATGAAGACGCTTGTTTCGATGAAAACCTTGCGTGTTGCTTTACTTCTTTTTTTCGACATACGACAAGGATTTTCTTATTTTTTCCGCCGATATTGGTTTTTTGACGCGAAAGGTTCCCGATAGAGAAAGGATGCTGTCATTCGACGGCTCGATAATGATGCGCGAACCTTCTGTGTACATAGTGGCTCGACCATGCTTTACGAGCCCAATCTGACGCCTTACCGCAGAAGGTATATGTACTTGAAATCTAGGCGTAATAGTCGTTACATGATTCATTGTAAGAAAGATGGTATTGCAATACTACCCGAATGTCAATACTCCATGCTGACATAGCCAGTATTCTCTGAATTCCCAATCAGACGATAGAGGACGCAAGACGCGCCATTTCTGTCATCTCATCGGTGGGGACGGTTAGACTATGCGCTCCCCGCAGGTCGAGACCGGCAAGGATCTTTGATTTGACCGGATCGGATCGTTCACCAATGGTCCCCGAGAAGATGAGCGCATCCAGACCACCGAGAATAGCAGCGTAGGCGCCGATGTACTTCTGTATCTGGTACACAAACATGTTGAGCGCAAGCGCCGCATGCTCGTCGATGCTCTCGCGTGCCAATAATTCGCGCATGTCGTTTGTGCCCGCCACTCCAAAGAAGCCGCATTGATTGGCCAGGTATTCCTCGAGCTTTTCCCCGCGCAGATCTTTCATCGCAGCGAGATACGCCAGCGCACCCGGATCAATGTCCCCTATGCGCGTAGCCATCGGCAACCCTGAAAGCGGCGTCATGCCCATAGTGGTGTCGATACTTTTGCCATCTTTGATCGCCGTGATGCTGGAACCGCCGCCAAGGTGGCACACGATGATCCTTGCCGGGATGGGTCCCTGCGTTTTGAGCACCTCCATTATTGATGAAAGCGAGATGCCGTGATAGCCGAAGCGTTCTATTTCAAGCGCCGTCGTATCGACAGCGGGCAAGGCGTAATAACGCGCATGATCGGGTATCGTCCGGTGGAAGGCAGAGTCTGAAATGCCAACGAGTCGCATACCGGGGAAACGCTCTTGGAAAGATACGATCTCGGCCATGGTGAGATTGATGTGCATCGGTGCCTTCATCCGGGCAGATTGCAGTTGTGCCATGTAGTCCGCGTCGATCACGCGATCTTTGCGAAAGAAGTCACCCGGCGCAACAATGCGAAACGCAATGACATCAAAGGCTCCGGCAAGCTTACTGTCTTCAAGTACATCCTGGCGATTCTCGATATGCACTGACCACAATTCATGTTCGCCCTCGTAGAGCGCGTATTTTTTGGATTCACTTCCGATGTTTACAACAAAGATGCGCATAAGTTTTAGCGGGACCATTTCCAGTTTTCAATTTCGGGCGGATCAACACCATAGCGCACGATGTATTCGCGATGGCTCGCGATGGCTCGTTGGTGTCCTTCGATCAGTTGTTCGGCTTGCCCGGTTGGCACCACCGAGCGCGCGGCGAGAATCTGGAGTGCTTCGATCACTAGATCATAGCGACTCGTGCGATTGCGCAAATGCAAATCGAATGGTGTCGTAGTGGAACCGTTTTCGATATACCCATGGACGTGAAAACGATTCTTGATATCTTGATGATCGAAGAGCACTTGCTTGAGCGTCTCGGGATAGCCGTGGAAGTTGAAGATCACCGGCTTGTCCTTTGTGAAGTAATCGATGAAATCATGGAGCGGAACACGACAGAGCTCATTGCCGATACCGATCGCGGAGATCTCGAGGATGCTGACAAAGCGCAGGCGTACCTCGGGCAAGTGACTGCGGATAATTTGTATAGCGGCGAGCGCCTCTTTGGTGAGGTATTCGCCGGCGGCGGAGAACACAAGATGCGGATCCTGATCACTCGCAAAATCCCATGTCATGAGGCCGGTTTGCAATTCTTGTTTGGCCAACGCGGGCGTAAGCCAGCGAGGTTCGAGGGTCTTGCCTGCGACGATGACGTTGATGCCGTTTTGGGACGCAAGACATTGCTCGAGCACGGCGAGCGCGGTATTGCCGTCGGGCGGGAAGAAAACTTTTACGAAACATCCCTGTTTTTGGAGCATGGTCTCGATGAAGCCCGGGTTCTGGTGGGAGAAGCCGTTGTGCTCTTGCCGCCAACCGGAAGACGTCAGGATGTAATTGAACGACGGAACATTTCCGCGCCAAGAAATATCGCGGGCAACGCGAATGAATTTGGCGTATTGGTCGGCCATACTGGAAACGATTTGGATGAAAGCCTCATATGAGGCGAACACCGCGTGACGACCCGTAAGGATATACCCCTCTGCGAGCGCCTGCAGAGAGTGTTCCGACAGCATCTCAACGACACGTCCGTCCGCGCGCAAATCTTTGTCCCACGATTCGATGGGGCCCGCAAAAGCCCGAGCGGTCTCGGTAAACACCGATTGGAGTTTATTGGAATACGTCTCGTCGGGAGAAAATAGCCTGAAATTCTTGCTCTCTTTATTCTTTGCAAAAACCTCTTTGAGATAGAGTGCCATTCTACCCATACTGCTCGAACCAATCGTGCCCGGGACAGTTGCATCTTCCATGAGGCTTTCGGCAGTCGGCAGATCGAGCGCCTTGCCTGTATGTTTGAGGCCAAAGGTGTGTTTGTTGCGACCCATTGCAAGCTCCGGCGGCGGGATGAGGGCGGTGATGTCTGGGCTAAAGCCGCTGTCTTTGCTGAATAATTCTTCAAAATGATACGAGCGCAGCCACTCTTCAATGGCGTGACGTTCTTCGTCGTTGGTCTTGGCTTCGGTGCCGACAACCTGGTGCGACAAACAATTGCCTTCAATCTTCTCACCATGCAATTCTTTGATTCCGGTCCAGCCCTTCGGCGTGCGCAAGATGATCATGGGCCAACGAGGGAATGAATCCGCCGTAGCACGACCACTGACCTTGAGCGCGGTGATCTTTGAGAGACAGGTCTCGAGAGTCTCACTCATCAGTGCGTACACGGCATCGTCATCGCCTTCGACCACAAACGGCTCATACCCATATCCGTGGAATAATTCTTTGAGTTCTTCGTTTGTCATTCTGCCGAGAAGTGTCGGACCTGATATCTTGTAGCCGTTGAGGTGCAGAATCGGCAATACCGCGCCGTCGGTTTGTGGGTTAATGAATTTGCTGATATGCCAAGCGGTCGCCGTCGGCCCGGTCTCGGCCTCGCCATCACCGACGAGGACTGCCGTGATCAAATCCGGATTATCAAACACGGTGCCATACGCGGTCGAAAGCGAATAGCCAAGCTCTCCTCCTTCCAATATGACCCCCGGCGCACCCGGACTGCTGTGACTCGGAAAACCGTATGGCCAACTGAAGTTCTTGGCTATGTATGCAATCCCGTTCTCATCTGGGGTCGCTTCGGGATAATACTGGCCGAGTGTTTTCTCGAGATAGAGGTTTGCCTGCAATGCGGGGAAGCCATGCCCCGGTCCCAGTATGAACATCATGTTGAGCTTGTGCCGAATGATGAGATCATTCAAATGCGCGTAGACGAAGTTGATCCCCGGACAAGTCCCCCAGTGCCCCAAGAGTCGCGGCTTGATGTCATCTGCCGATAACGGTCGCTCAAGCAGGAAATTATCCTGTAAATAAATTTGAATAGCGCTCAAATAATTTGCCGCGCGAACGTATTTTTGGATCATTGTTGCACATTATCCCACAAAAACCCCTCAAGCAGAACATTTCAATGCTGGTGTGGGGTTGTGGAGATTTAATTCTTGCCGCGTACGCGCGACTCAAGCAATTCGGTGTATGGTGCAGAATCAAGTTTCTTGCCGAGCCACAAACGTTCTTGCTCAAGCCCTTGCTCCAAGAACATGGTTAGTCCGGAGATTGCGCGAGCGCCTTTTCCGCGGGCAATTTTAAGAAGCTTCGTTTCAAATGGAGAATACACAAGATCAAACACGGCCGTATCCGATTTGATTAAAGTATCTGGAATAGGAATGGCGTCCGGATTCGGATTCATGCCGATTGGTGTGGCGTTAACAATAAGACGATACGAGGAAGGTCCGTCTACCAGATCTCTTAAATGGACCGCGCCAAATGCACGCGACAAATGCTCGGCTTGCACGGAATCTCTATTGTGGCAATAAATATGCGCGCTCTCGTTTCGCAAATAATGCGCGACCGTGCGAGCCGCGCCTCCGGCGCCCACAAGAAGCACGTCGGCGTTTTTTAGCGTCACGCCTTCGAGGGCTTTTGCAATACCGACGATATCTGTATTGTATCCTGTGAGCTTCCCCTCTCTGGAGACAACCGTGTTGACCGCGCCAATGGCCTGCGCGGCCTTATCGATTTCGTCCAAAAACGGCATGATTGTCTGCTTGTGTGGCATTGTAACGGCCACAAGATGTATCGGAAGCACTCGCATGGCCTCAATCAACTTTTCGATCGACGGATTTCCAAATGCAAGCATAACGGCATCGATCTTCTCGTTCTCATAAATCTTATTATGAAGCAACGGAGAAAGACTATGAATAACCGGATCCCCGATCACGGCCGTCAATTTCGTTGCGGGAGAATATGAACTCATAGTGAATTTTGATCGCCAGCGAGCCGGCCAAAACTCGTCGCGAGAGCCAAAGACGGCCACGACGACGTGCCAGAGGCACGACGAGCGGTCGTCTGCAGGCTCGTAGCAGAGTTTTGGCCGGCGTAGCGGCGAAACGAGACTATATTCTTGTATTTTTCCATAATCGAGTGGTCAAAATTCACTATGAGTTCTGTTGCATAACTTCTATGTTTTTAGTTTAGAGATGAGTAATTCGAGAGCATCAAGGTACCCTTTTTCTTTTTTTCCTGATATAACTGCGATACATGCTGGTCCTGTGACAGACTTACCGCGCCACTCTTCACGAGCTCTGATGTCCGACAGATGAACTTCGACAGCCGGAAGTCCACTGTCAAGAAGAGCATCGTAGAGAGCATAGCTATAATGCGTTAGCGCGCCGGGATTGATGATTATTCCGCCGGAATATTTTGATTCTTTTTGCAAAAAATCTATTAAGACGCCCTCATGATTAGATTGGAACGTCCTCACATCGAAATCAAACTTCTTCGCTTCTCCTGCGACAAGTGTTTCAATATCAGAAAGCGTAAGCGAACCATATTGCTCTTTGTCGCGAGCGCCGAGTAGATTTAGATTTGGTCCATGTATTAGAAGAATGGTGATCATAAAAATAAAGATACTAAATCCTCGCGGATTCGGCTAGTGCCGCCAGTTCTGCGTATGCGGCCTCCGGAGAGGGAGAGAGCGATATCGCAGATCCTACGGAAAAACGCGATGCTCCCGCCTCTGCAAGCGCTTTAATATTCTTCGCGGAAACGCCGCCATCTATCGCTATGATGAGATCGGGATGTCTGGCATGCAATTCACGCACGCGCTCGTAGATCCGCTCGTCGAACGCCGCTCCTTGCTTGCCGAGAGTCGCTATCGCCATAAGAAGTACGAAATCGTACGCGCCGGCAAGCGGCTCAAGTGTGATGAGCGGCGTATCGATAAGCAGAGCGAGACCGGACTCCGCATTCTGCTCTTTCCAAAAATTGAGCGCGCCACGCGCTTCATCTGCGTTTAAAAAAGTCTCCATGTGTCCGATGATGCGCCGACAACCTGATCGAATAAATTGCAATCCGATCTCTCGCGAAGATCGAACCATCAAGTGGGCTTCGTATAAAACCTTGTCAGAAAACGGCAATGTGTAGATCGCTGTAGGGAACCATGTCGTGTTGGAGACAAACGCGCCATCTCCGGCGTCTATATGTATCGAATGCGCGAATCGCGCAAACTTCTCGCTCCACTCTAAAATGTCGGCTAGAGAGGTTGGAACAATCGTCGGAATTATTTCAACCCCATTAGAAACGTTCGATTTCATATTTAGTATAATCTCGCACATTACTGCGAAACATCCAAGCGCGTTATCATGACATAAATACGGAGTGTGTAAATCGCCCAAAGGTCATACGTCGATATGAGCAAACAACTCGTCGCCCTTTCGCGGTGCCACTTCGCCAAAGACAGAAAGTCCGAGCTCGTGACGAACCATACCGACATCCGCATCTTTTGATCGATATTCTACTTGGTATTTTTTGCTACCATCGGGATAAGATACTTGCTCAATCTCACAATATCCGCCCAAGAAAATCCTTCTGTGCCTAATACTTTCAGTAGTTCCAATCACCTGCAGTGAATTCGTTAATCCCAGTTCTGCAAGACGCGTACGTATCGGCCCCTCCGGTATACCGCCCTGAAATATGTTGTCATGGTCTAATTTGGAACACTTTTGCTGTATCTCGATTTTCTTTTCTCCTGCACCTTGCAGAAACTGTAATGTCATTTTTCCTTGTTTATCTCTGAAACGAAGCCGAATGCCATGCATAAACAATTTGGCATCTGTTGTATGTGAGTTTGTATCTAAATAATGTGATACACAGCCACGTATTCATCTCTATCTGAGAAATACATGCCAAGGATGCGCTCGTATTCTTTTGAATCAATGTGATCCCTAATCTGTCGCTGTAACTCTTTTGGTTTCTTTATTTTTTCCCCTTGGCTCAACGATTTTGCGGAGACATCTGTAGAAATCTTGTCCATCTTATATTCTAATTAATCTCGTCTATTTGTTTGATTCGACGCGCATGACGTTCATCCTCTGAGAACGGCTTTGAGAGCCATGCCTTGACTGTATTTTTAGCTTCATCTTCCGAAATAAAGCGCGCGCCCAAACTCAGCGCATTTGCGTCGTTATGCTCGCGTGAAAGTGGAGGTATTGACGGCTCTTTTCCATAGTACACGACAGCGCGAACTCCCCTGAATCTATTAGCTACGATTGCCTCGCCCTGTCCCGAACCGCCGAGAATTATTGCGCGGCTTCCATGTCCCGCAGTTGCGTCAACTGCAAGTCTTTTTGCCGCGATCGCAATGATGGCCGGATAGTCGTCGTCTTTATCGAATGAATATGCACCGCAATCTTCCGTCTCATACCCAAGCTCCGCCACATACTCGACGAGCGCGTTCTTCAATTCAAATCCGGCGTGGTCGGCCGCGAAATATATTTTCATCATGGATTCAAACGCTTAGCGACTTCAATTACATGCTCTACCAGCGTATGGGCGTATCCCATTTCATTGTCGTACCATGCGAGTACCTTCACTAGCGTATAGTCCGAGACGCGCGTCATCGTGAGATCGGCGATTGAACCGTAGGGAAGCCCGAGAATATCAGTCGAAACCAACTGTTCCTCCGATACGGAAAAAACGCGCTTCCATCTATCGGTTGTAGCCGCTTTCTTCAATGCTTCGTTTACTTCTTCCACGCTCGTCGCGCGCTTCCCGACGAACGTCACATCTGCGATCGAGCCGGATGGAACCGGAACGCGCACCGCTATGCCGTCAAACTTTCCCTTGAATTGCGGATAAACGAGCGCGGTCGCTTTCGCCGCGCCCGTTGAGGACGGTCCAAGATTTATGGCACCAGCGCGACCACGACGAAAATCGTCAGAAGCAATACCATCGACTATGCCCTGCGATGCGGTGTATGCGTGCGTGGTATTGAGCAGTGCACGTTCGATTCCGATTGCCTCATCAAGAATCCCTATCACGGGCACGATCGCGTTCGTCGTACATGATGCGTTTGAAGTTATTGCGGATGCACCAAATTTTTCTTCGTTAGCGCCTATCAAGACAGTCGCAACGTCATCACCCTTGCCCGGTGCGGAAATAACGACACGCGAAGCGCCTGCATCCAGATGTGCCTTCGCTTTTTCTCCGCTTGTAAAAAAACCCGTCGATTCTACGACTATATCAATCTTCAAATCTTTCCACGGCAAATTCGCCGGATCTTTTTCTTGCTTGAGCGGAACGCGTTTGCCATCAATTATGAGAGCCTCGGATTCAAACGCTACGGAAAACGGAGCGCGCCCGTAAACTGAATCGTATTTCAAAAGGTAAGCAAGATTTTCCGCAGATGAGAGATCATTGATGGCGACTATTTCGATTTCTTTCCGTCCATGGGACGCACGCACGAAACCGCGCCCAATCCTTCCAAAACCATTTATTGCTATTCTAGCCATGATGACATTCTAACCCATAGAACCGAACATGCCAGTTGTGGATATTTATAGATCGAAATCGTTGTTAATTCTTTTGAAAATAAGCTCGGATACCAATAATTCCTCAAGAATGTCGCCAACTCTTGCAACAACTGCGTAAGCTCGATCTGCAACAACAGAAGTGGCGGAGTTCGAGAGAGGATTGATTCGCGAATATATAGCACCCTCTCCCAGCCATGCGTACCCAGCCGAAAGAATTATTACGATCGTCGCTACGGCCGCCGCGGGCAGTAAAAATGGCAACCTGATCCTATTATCCTGCAATAATTTTTGATTTCTAAACGATTCCGCCGAACTCATACCGCCCCCTATATCTGCCGGACGATCTTTCAATACGCGTATATACACCGGACGCGCATGCGAACGTGATTCGATAATGTGTGAGATACCGTTTACATCTCTCAAGTTATTTTCATTATCGGAAACCGTAGGCATAAGATCTCGCGAGTCGTTCGTATATGTAAGATATGGACCGGCGCCATTATATGCGAGATTTGCGGGCGATCTAGAGATCTCGTCGCCCAATGGAAGATTACGAGAAATCCCCACAGCCTCCGCTTGTACGGCGGCCAAAAGCGCGTCTTTCTCTTTTTTATGCGCCAAAATCTCGGAACGTTCCACGTACCATCGATTTCCAACCTGTCTTGAAAGAATTTTACCTTCCCTTGCAAGTTGCCCTACGTAATCTTGATGATAACCCGTTATCTCGGCGGCATATGTAGCCGATATATAATTTTTTCCGTCAAGCGATATTATGTTCGCCAATTCATTTTGAGGATTAGACGCCGGCGGTTGGGGCTTAAAGTCTCCCGCCTTTGACTTGTAACTCAAAAGAGACTCCATAGACACGAACCAGAGACCCCCTATTCTTTGAGCGTCTATTTGACCGCCACGCGCCAATTGACCTATATAATCTTGAGCATAACCGCTTGTTTCCGCTGCTCGTTTCGACGAGATATATTTCTTATCCGCGATTATTACATCATCCGACATGCAGTCTATTATATCTCGGAGTGCAAATATGTGCTGGGAGAAAAGTGGATAGTCTATTCAGATTTGATTGGAAACTTTATTTAGAATCAAACTTCGTATCGCGTTAGGATCAGCGCCTCCCCGCGTCGCCTTCATTGCCTGCCCAACCAAATACTCCAACGCAACAGTTTTACCGGTTTTAAGGTCTCCCACAACAGAGCCATTTTTAAGCAATACATCATCGATTGTCGGCCCTAGATCTGGAGAAACCGTATCGATAAATAGTTTTTTCTCAGTCGCTGTATTCTCGGGATCAATCCCTGATGATGCCGTCAACCCAATTAGGTCTTTCGCCCCTCTGCTTGAAATTCTATTACTGGAGATCATTTCGATAATTTTCCTGAAATTATGAGCCGATATTGGAATCTCGGCTTGATAATCCGTATCTCGTTGCTCCATATCTCGCCTGTCTTTCATAGCCTTGGCGGAGGAAGAGATTATTTTGATCAAATCGTTAATAATGTAATTAGAAGCAAGTTTAATTGCCTGAAGATTCGCCTTGCCCAGGAGGCTCGTTACCTCATCGAAAAAATCGCCCAATTTCCGATCCCTAACGAAAAGCTCTGCATCCTCATCCTTAATTCCAAGCGATATGTAGCGTAGCCGACGCCCTGATGGCATCTCTGGCGTGTCGCGAACAAGTTTATCGCGATTAAATTCAGGAATCTCGGAAAGCATGAGACTGGGAAGATCGGGATCCGGAAAGTATCGATAATCGGCACTCCCCTCCTTTACACGTTGTGGAAAAGTGGCTTGTTTTGATTCATCCCATCCAAGGGTTTCCTGAACTACTTTCTCGTTGCGTTCCAAAAGCTTAATTTGGCGTTTTATTTCGTACGCAACAGCACGTTCCATAACACGAAATGAGTTTAAATTTTTTATTTCCACTTTTGTGCCAAGTTGTCCGTTTTTCCCGACGGAAATATTCGCCTCCACGCGCATTTCGCCTTTTTCCATATTTGCACCGCTTACTCCCAAATATTTAAGAACCAGCTGGAGCTCGCGAGCAAAATTCCCCGCCTCTTGCGCAGAGTGAATCACCGGTTCGGTTACCAGCTCCATCAGGGGTACGCCCGCTCGATTAAAATCGATTGTCGTAGCGTTTGTATTCTCGTCATGGATTGAGCTAGCGGTATCCTCTTCGAGATGTATGCGCGTAATGGCAAAACCCAAAAGCTCTCCGCCACTGACAAGCGGGTATTCAAACTGACTGAGCTGGTATCCCTTTGGCAAGTCGGGATAGAAATAGTTTTTCCTGTCGAATTCAGTATAGTCGGCCAATCTTCCGCCGACTGCAACTCCTACACGAAGCACTTGCCGAACAGCTTCCCTGTTTATTACGGGGAGCGTCCCTGGATGCGCAAGACATATTGGACATATATTCACATTAGGACGCGTCTCGTCGGCATCGTTTCTGGAATGGCAAAACATTTTTGTGCGCGTCTTCAGCTCCGCATGAATCTCCAGACCAATTGTCGGTATGTATTCAGTCACGCGACATATAGTACCTTAAACTTCTATGCTTCTCCACCCTCCCTCCGGTAACCATTCACCCGTTCCCAGCGCGTCGTCTTTGCGGGCGGAGCGAAGCAATCCAGAATCCCACCGCATACCTCTGGATCGCTTCGCAGGGCTCGCGAAGACGAATACTGGGAATCGCTGAATACTTACTACTACGGCAAGAGATGACATGGCCGCACTAGCTTGATGCGATTCGCCATTCTCCTGTCTCCAAAAGTCCCTCGGCTTTCTTATATTTCATCTCTTTCGTATCTTTGCCATTTGTTATCACCACATGATCATTCCTGCCGTACTCTTTCTTTCCGGAAGACACCTGCTGTGCCGTTATTAAACGTGCGGCACGCTCAATACTTCCGCCTTCCCTACTAACGAGATTTACTGTGCCAGCCTGATCTCCATGCGTATGCGGAGCAGGCGTGCCGAGATTAGGAAACATCTGTAGGACCTGCGCGGTATAGGTGGATTCCATCCTCTGAAAAAGTTGCAGCCCTTCTCTCTTGTATTCTACGAGTGGATCCCGTTGTCCGTAGGCGCGCAAATTGACGCTTGATCTAAGATACTCCATTGCTTCCAAATGCTCTACCCACAGAAAATCAATCGTTTGGAGAAAGAATCGTCTCACGGTTTGATAATACAATTCACCAAGTTCTACCTTGCGCTTCTCGATCACCTCCGACAATCCAACATTCTCTGCGGAAAGTCGCGCAAGCTCTCGGTCTATTCCGCCCTCATCACCGACAAGGAGTTCGCGACGGCGCTCATACACGCTCTTTCTTTGGATATTGAGAATATCGTCATACGAGAGCACGTGTTTGCGTGCATCAAAATTCAATTCCTCGATCTTTGTTTGCGCCGTCTCCAGAGCACGCGTAATCATGCCGTTGTATATAGGTTCATCTTCGGGAATCTTGAAAGTCCCCATAACGCGCTTTATCATGTCTGAAGCAAACACGCGCATGAGATTATCCTCAAGCGAAACGAAAAATTGCGTTTCCCCTGAATCTCCCTGGCGACCTGAGCGGCCGCGCAATTGGTTGTCGATACGTCGCGCCTCGTGCCTCTCGGTTCCAAGGACGAAAAGGCCGCCCGCATCTTTAACTTTTTTGTACTCATCTTCGCTTGCAGGATTGCCTCCGAGTTTAATATCGACACCGCGTCCCGCCATATTTGTTGCGATAGTAACCGCACCCGCCCGCCCCGCCTGCGCAATTATTTCTCCCTCGCGTTCGTGATTCTTGGCATTCAATATTTCGTGCGGGATCCCCGCTTGCTTAAAATGTACAGAGAGCAATTCATTCTTCTCTACCGAGGCCGTGCCAACCAAAACAGGCTGTCCCTTTTCATGCATTTCTCGCACATGTTTCGCAATGGCGCGATATTTGCCCTCTTCTGTCTGAAAAATCAGATCGTCATGGTCGGCGCGTGCAGAGAGACGATTCGTAGGAACTGCAACAGTATTCAATCCGTAGACTTTATAGAACTCCTCCGAAGAAGTAACCGCCGTCCCCGTCATGCCGGAAAGTTTTTCGTATAGACGAAAGTAGTTTTGAAACGTAATGGATGCGAACGTACGTGATTCTTGCTGTATCGCGACACCCTCTTTAGACTCTATGGCTTGATGAAGACCATCCGACCATCTGCGACCGGGTTGCATACGCCCGGTATATTCATCAACTATTACTACCTGCCCATCACGAACCACATACGCCTTATTTTTCTCGTAGAGAGCCTTCGCACGCACCGCCGTTTCAAGATGATGTACGTATTTGATCCCCGCATCCGTATAGATGTTCTCGATGCCGAGCGTTTTTTCCGCCTTCTCGATACCAGAATCAGTAAGCGCGATCTGGTGGCGTTTTTCGTCAATTTCATAATCTTCTTCCGGAACAAGGTTCTGTGCGATTTCGGAAAAACGAGTATACAAAGATTCGGCGTCAGAAACGGGCGCCGAGATTATTAACGGAGTACGAGCCTCGTCGATAAGAATAGAATCTATCTCGTCAACGATCGCATAGTGATAACCGCGCTGGCGGAGATTTTGTCGCTCGTATTCCAAATTATCGCGCAGATAATCGAAACCAAACTCGTTGTTTGTGCCATATGTTATATCGGCCGCATAGCTTTCACGACGCGTACACGGACGCAAGAAATCGTGCATAACCTTGAAACTTCCCAGATCGTCTCGAATCGCATCTTCTGCGACGGCTGTATCGGCAGACATGTGCGAAGGATCATATAAATAAGATGTCTCGTGATTCAAAACGCCGACCGAAAGTCCCAAGCTATTATAAATTTGCCCCATCCATACGGCATCTCGGCGGGATAGGTAATCGTTAACAGTCACAACGTGTACACCCTTGCCAGTGAGTGCATTCAAATACGCGGGAAGCGTTGCGACCAAGGTCTTACCTTCTCCCGTGCGCATCTCGGCAATGTCGCCGTGATTAAGAATCATGCCTCCGATTAACTGTACGTCGAAATGTCTCTGATGCAGAGTGCGTCGCGACGCTTCGCGCACAACGGCAAACGCCTCCGGTGCGAGATCGTCTACACCCTCGCCCTTTTCCGCCCTCCCTTTGAATTCTAAAGTCTTTAAACGCAATTCCTCGTCCGATAGTTTGCTTATCGTATCTTCAAATGCGTTGACTTTTGCAACGATAGGCTCCGCCCGCCTCAATGCCGTCGCGTTTTCATCGGGAAAGAAAGATTTCCAAAATGCCATTCAGGCATCCTATCATTATTGTCGTCAATGAGCATCTTGACGATAGTATATAATAAAAATTAATGAATAAGACAAAAAAAATTAGATTTATTGACTTGTTCGCAGGCTTAGGTGGTACAAGACTTGGTTTAGAACAAGCCATTCAAAGAGCTGGTCTTAAAAGCGAGTGTGTATTCACCTCGGAGATAAAACCTCATGCTATTTCTGTATATAAGAAAAACTTTAATAATGAAGAAATACATGGAGACATAAGACTTGTTAAGGAAACTGATATTCCTGATTTTGATATACTTGTCGCTGGATTTCCTTGCCAACCTTTTAGTTCCGCCGGATCACGAAGAGGGTTTCTTGATACCAGAGGAACACTTTTCTTTGATATTGAGCGTATTATTAAAGAGAAAAAACGGATCATACGCAATATCGGTGGTAACCAGCGAATAGCGGCGGGCGCGCT
>ERZ1292625.2685-Hain-H41-01um-R1-2685-length-15930-cov-6_pt1 | contig 15930 bp, 34 predicted proteins | sample MGYA00564400_ERZ1292625 | MGnify/ENA primary metagenome ERZ1292625 (study PRJEB36523, sample SAMEA6512639) | groundwater metagenome | collected 2019-01-08 | study: AquaDiva: Metagenomics assemblies of 32 groundwater samples | reverse complement strand
AGCGGGGGCCTTATTCCCCTGCGGGTATTTTGCAAACTCAGGTATTTTGCGTTCCTCTGACATTATCCCCCTATCCCAAGAATCCTCTTTCGGATATCGTTTGCCGCCTCATCGGAGAGCCCGGCCTTTTTGACCTCTTTAACAACGTCCTCCGCTGTGGCCTTTGACTTTGCCCTGACCTCCGCCATAAATTTCTTCTGGCTGATGCTTGCCCTGGCCAGGTCCGCAATGGATTTTGAAAGCGAGGCGACGTTTATCTTCGCCGGGTCAATCTTCATCTCCATCACGATGTTAAAGAGCTTGTCCTGGAGTATCCTGACCAGGGCGTCATTCAATGCCCCTTCGTCATCTCCGGCTTCGGACGCCAGCATCTTTGCCATCTCGGTGGATTTCTTTATCCCCTCAATCCTCTCCGCAAACTCCTTCCCGTAGCGATGCACCCCGCTCCGGCTTATGTCGCACCCCTTGGCCTTCAGCTCGGCAGCGAGAAGTTCATACCCTGAAAAGTTTCCCTCTATCAGGGCCTTATCCAGCCAGGCCCTGACTTCCTTGGGAAGCGAATCAACCTTTCCCCTTGGCGGCATTACCAGTACCTCGGAGGCCTTGCTATGCCCGGATCAACCGGAACTGTATATTCAACCAGGTCAACCCCATACCTGGAGAGCTTCCCAAACCAAGTGCCTGTATGCTGCTGACTGATCTCTATAAGCTTTCTGTCCTCCAGGTAGGTCATCTCTCTGCGGAGTTCCTGCTGGGTAACGCCTGGGAGCACGGACTGGATGGTTGACAGTATCAACCCCTCGTTGGTCCCTATCGGTCTGGCAGCATTCAATACAGAGAGGATAAGCCAGCGGGACTGCTCCCTTTCGTGCTGTTTCAGATCTATGTTACTCATTCCCCCTCCTGTCCCTAAAGTTGTCAATCTTCTCAGCCAGGGCGTCCAATTTAGAGTTAATCACAACCTCCTGTCGGATAGAGTCATCTCTCATTACATAATCCACAGGGAGGGTTGCTTTCAGCTCCAGCAGTTCTCTTTCTATCCTCTGCCATTCCCGATGCTCTGCATCGTTGGTCTTCTCCAGCGACTCAAACCTTTTGTCCAGATGGCTCTGATACCTGTCTAAGAGCCATTTAACGGCGCCAACCAGGAAACCACTCCAGGCCAGCATCACGGTGAGAAGAATCCCCAAAAGTTTAAAATCCACTATAACCCTCCCATGCGTCATTCCGGCAGGCCTTCAGCCGGAATCCAGGTTTATTTAGTTTCAAACGCTTTTTGACAGTCTATACATCGCTGGCAACCCGGAGACGCCTTGTGTCTCTTAACCGGGATATAAACCCCACAATCCTTGCAGGTCTTTCGTACAGGCATGGCCTGCCGTGCCTTGGCCTGATGTTTCTGCTCGTCCAACCTGGCTGCCAGAAACTGCTCGTACCTCTCAGAGGCTATATCTCCCTCATCTGGCATAGCGTCTACTTCTTCCTTATATACGCGTACATGCGGTCGCCAAAGATAAAGGCCCATACGGACTGCGCCCCGCTCCAGGCCATGTCCACATAAGACTGGTCAATCCCGGGCACAAACAACAAGACCGCAGCAACAAGGATCACAAACCCTGCGGCCAGATACCGGAACGATGCCCGGAGGTCGGAGACCCACCTGGATATCTCCCCGCTGGGCCTGTCAAGCTCGGCCAGAGCCTTGAGCTTTTCCGTCTCAGCCTGCATAAGCTGGATTGCCTCTGCTATATTCTGAGGCTGCGCTGAGACGCCTCCAGTAAATTTTCCTATCAATCCCCTGACCCCGTCAGATATGGCAGGCGTAAGTGCCGGTAAAAGCAGTGATAATAAAGTAATCATATAATCTCCTTGTTCCTGGTTTTGTAGGGGCGTATCCTTGTGATCGCCCTGGTTGTTCCCCCGGTAGGGGCGTATCCTTGTGATCGCCCGCCCTGAAGGGTGAAACAAGTTCCCCCCTACATCTTCATTTTATTTATCAACCTCTTTGCCCTGTCTCCAACCTGCTTTGCCCAGTTCGAATCAGCCATCTCCGTTGCCGCACTCTCCCAGTCGTTCAAAGCCATAGCCGCCAGCATCCGCCTGAACCCCTGGAGCCTGGTCAAACCCATGTTGAAGCACATATTCAGGAGTATCTCTTTTTTGTCCGAAGGAAGCCGGTCATAGAATGGGACTTTTAAAGATAACTGCTTATGGCAGATATCCACGTCGTTACGCAGGAGATAGTACGCCTCCTCCCTCGTAATGCCGTTGTCCTCAAGGTTCCGCCCAACGCCTATTGTCAACTTTCCGGCAGGGCATCTATAAGGCTTGAGCCGCAGGTCTTCATCAACAATAAGCTGGGTCTCGACCTTCTCAAAAAGCAGCTTTTTCTCTTGTGGGGTCAACGCACCGCCTCCTCAATCTTTACATCCTCCACGCCCATGAGCGCATGGAAGTCCCTGCATTTACCGGCGATCTCTCTGTCATTGGTAATCATCAGTTGCTCTTTGACTCCATCCGACAATTCCTTGTATACGATGTAGAGCATGAGGCCCCTTTAAAAAATGGGGCAGGTGGTGAGCCTGCCCCTGGGAGGTGGTAGTAAGGGGTTGACTCTCGTCAACCCCTTATTTATGGATGTTATAGCAGGTGTACCTGGGGATGTCTTTCGAGCTACTTCAGAAACTAAAAAGCCCCTTCCACGGGGGCGTGAAAAGGGCTGGGGATGTTTATCTGTAGGGGTGTTTGTGATCCTTTATCGCTTTGCTAAATAAAGGGTTTTTTTCTTCCCATCGGTGGACAGGATTATTTGGACAACCCTTGATCCAGGGACTTTGTTACGGAGCGCAGCAAATGCGCTTCGGAGCATGTCTATGTGCCGCTTTCCCTCTTCGTCAATGAAATTCCATCTTGCTACAAAACCAAAAGATTCATCTCCGCGATCCGAAATACATTTAAGTTCTTTAAGTCTAAAATAGGCCATAATCACCTCCATCATAAATGCTACCACAAAACATTATTTAAAACAAATCAACCTGTTTATCGTCCTTCTCTCCTTTCAAAATCTCATAAACCCACCGTTCAGAATACCCGGTGGCCTTTGCCAGTTCTTTGTGATTGTTGCCTTTAAAGTTCTTACGGATGTAATCCTTCTTCTTTTTCTCGATCACCACCTCCAGACCGATAAAGTAGAACGGCTGCTTCGGGAACTTCTCCGCAAGCTTAAGGGTGTTCTCGACCCCGATGGTGGCCGCCATCTCATGGTACTGCTCAGGCAGGTCCTTTGCCGTTATGTCATCAAGCCAGTTCATTTAATCTCCCCTCCTTGATAAGGAGGGGCAGGGGTGGTTGACTGCGGGGTACGGTCCTTCCTGTTCATCTCCTTAATCCTCTCCTTGAGGGCCTTCAACCCCGCAATCCCCATCATCTTGTAATGGGTCTGAATCTCCCGATTCGCATTCACAAAGGCGTTCAAGGGCTTTGCAAACCCGTCCCCCCATCGCGCCCTTGCCGCGTCCTCAAGTTCCTGAAGAAGGCCTTCTTTTGAGGAGGGATATTTCTGTAGGGGCGAACCTTGTGTTCGCCCTTTAACCGGGCGATTACAAGAATCGCCCCTACCGGTTACGTGTTGTATCACCCTCAAAATCTCCTGCGCGGAGGCCATGCTCAAACGCTTCTTGATAACCGCAGGCGCGATCTCGTTCCTCAAGATCTCCTGCTCTATCCCAAGCTTCTTCGCCTCAGCAAACAAGGCAGCAAGCAATCTATTGTCTGTAGGGGCGAACCTTGTGTTCGCCCGCTGTTGTCTAATCCCCATCAAAACATCCTCGGATTTTTCTCTTCCTCTTTCCGCTTCTTCCTGGCTTTTTCCTGCGCCGTGCTTAACTTCGCCTCATGCTCAAGACAGGTCCCCTGTCTCCCGTCGCTCACCCTGTGGCGGGTTTTTCTGTTACAGGTATTACAATAGGCCATTACCGCCGTTGTGTTTTTGGTGTAATGCTGTGTCATATCAATTCCCCCTGCCCGAAAACCTCTTCCAGGCTTATTCTCTTCAACTTCGAGGCCCTTACAAGGATAGATATTCCTCTGTGCCTCAAAGACCGATACACCTCGTCAATCTCCTCCGGCTCCTTAATGATGTAATACCCGGCAGGCTCCCCCGTCCGGCTCCCGATGCAGTATCCATGCTCATCTATTAAGTGCCTGACGATCTCCCTCAGCTTCACATCCGACACGCCCACCATAGAGGCAAGCCAATGGACTCCCCTGGCATTCTCCTTCCCTTCCTGAAGGAGAGAGACGATTCTCTGCTCCTCAGGATCAAACGCCCCCGCCTTCGGCACCCCCTCTTTACTAAAGAGGGGGTTGGGGGGAGTTGCCTGAAATATGTCCATCTGCTCGGTCATTGCTTCCCTCTGCGTCTCCGCGCCTCTGCGGTGAAGGCTTTATTTCCCTTTAAAAAACTCTTTAAACGCCTTCGGAACCTCGCTCGTAACCCTCGCCGTCTCCCCAGGCCTCACCCCTGATTGGAGGGAGGTCTCCTTCTTCCTCAAGGCCTGCTCTTCCTGCTGAGACCTCTTCTCGCCTTCCTGGTCCGCAACCCCGATCATCACCTTGATCAGGTAATTGTGGTTCTCCAGGTCAAGCTTCTTGTTGCACAAAGTCTTGAGAGAGTTCACAATCCCGTCCTTCGATATCTGGTAAGGAGTTTTCCTGTAACTGAACTTCCCGGTGGTCCATATACCATGGACATCCTGGAGGATGCGGAGGAGCTTGGCGGCCTTGATGGGTTTAACGGTGTCGAACATCTCCGCATATTCAAAGACCAGCCGGGAATGCGGCGCAAAATCGCCCACCATCTGTATGATCTCCACCAGGTTCGCCTCCCTCATGGCAACCCTCAGATCATGCTCGTATCTACATTTAGGGCAGCGGATGTTCATAATTCAATGTCCCCTTATCTTCAGCGTATTCCATCATCTTGTTTACTCTGTCCTGCTTGTGGGCCATGTCATCTGGATTACCTATCTCCGGGAAATCAATCCCATATTGTTCACATAGGTTAACGACAGCCAGCAGATCGGTTATTTCATGCGCCAAGTCTTCAATGTTTGTTCTATCCGTGCCTGGATAGCCATCATTCAGGCCGAACCGTAGAGCCTTTGCCGCCGCCTGCTGAACTTCCGCAGCCTCTTCCATTATGCATGTCAATAAATGCTCTTTAACGTTCATTCTCTTTCCCTCCGCGTCTCCGCGCCTCAGCGGTTAAAATCTGTGCAATCTGTGGACAAAAGTCTTTCCGGCCCTCATCAGGCACCGCCTTATGGTGCGACGGAGACCATCTTGCCAGCGTCGGCAAAATGGTTCCGTTTCGGCCTTCACACCTCTGGATACAGATCATCAAAGATGACCGGCACTGACTTCTTAAAGCCCTTAAGCATATCAAGTGCAAGCTCCCTCATCTGCGGGTGTGCAGCTTTTCCGGCTCTAAGAGTAAAGAAATGCCGCCATTCCCTGACATTACAGGTCATAACGATCTCGGTCTTTAAGGAGTTAGGCAAGGCAGACCGGGCCTCCTGTGCCGATTGCCCCAGTTTTAATAAGGAAAGATAGTCTTCCTCTGCACGATTCATCGAGTGATACCATTTCAAATACTGGATTTCCCTCGATCCGAGATCTGTCACATCATCCTTTTTGAGATTCTCAAATACTTCTTCCGGGGGGAAAAAGCCGGTGGCGCCATAGAACCATACGGGGAGAATGGTTGTTATCTCCCCGCCAAATTGTCCCTTTGCATAATTACAATATCTCGTAGACTCCTGGCTGTATGATGCTATTCTGTGCCGCACAATCTCATGGGTTACCCCCCTATCTGTAATGATCCTGACGCCTATATTCGCGTGCTCGATGACGGAATGATGCCCCATGTCCAGAGCCTTCTTTACAAACGCCCTGGCCGATTCAGGCGTCATCTTATCTTCAGACTTGTAGCAAGTCCGTCCAGCCTCCTCTATCTGCCGGAGAATATCCTCTCCATCTGGCTTCCTGGTAAACTGCCATGACTGCCTAATTACCTGCATTTGCCACCTCCCTTTTTTCTTCATTGGCTATTAACCTATCCACATACCATCTCGCTTTTTTAAGATCTTCAAGGGGCCTCCCCTTAAACCTATGCCGGGCAAGATACTTGACGGCATTGCCAAGGTTAAAATCCATCTGCTGATCTTCGACGAAGTCAATGACTTCAATTTTGCCTTGGGGATAATGTTTTGGACTGTTTATTTGATCTTTCACGCCGCCTCCTTTAACTCGCCACATCCAGCGATATCTGCTTATAACTCCCATCCCCCTGCCTCTCATAAATCCTGATATAGGCCTTCGACCCCGTGACCTGCAAGCTCTCCCCTATTGCCGTCATGGCCTTTTGCCACTTCTTATCCGTGATGTCCAATCTCCTGAGCCCAAGGATCCGGTTGGCGTTAAGCTTCCCCTTCTTGTCCACGTAAAAGGCGTCACTGATAAGCACCTTGATCTCTGCCCTGCTCCCTTCCGACCATTCGTGTAGACACTCGTCAATCAGGTTCTTTGCGGCCTGGAGCCTTTCATCAAATTCAATGGTCTCGTCAATTGCCCGCTGCACCTTGTATGCGCCGTCAAAGCTCATTAAGGTCACATTCCCCTTGACCCCGCCTTTCTTCACTCCGTACTTCTCTGCGGAGAGGTCCACAAAGGCCTGGATGTCCCCCATTGCCTTCACCTTGAAAAGGTCTATTGTCCCTGCGACCTCAATAGCCTTGGCAACAAGTTCCCTGACGATCAAATCCCTCTCCCTGTCTATCTCCTTGACCATCTCAAGCGGCACCAACCGCCCCTGAGCGTCTTTCATGTATCCTTTTTCTTCCACTCTTCTCACCTCCTCCTCTTTTTTTCTCTTTTGACTTGCTCTTTCTCCCACGCCTTCACTTCTCTCTCCGACTCTCCCCCTCTTAGATTAAGAGGGGGGCGGGGGGCGTTAAGCTCTTCCATCTCCCTCCGGGCCTCATAAACCGCCACAACCTCCCGCGGGGACTGCTTTAATATCCCCTCGCCCTCAGAGAGAGGGGTTTTATTCATCGACAGGGCCGCAGCGGCGAAGAACCCCACACACCCTCCAACTACCAACGCCCCGATAACTATCAGCAAGGTATTCATGCCGCCTCCTTGCCGTCAGGCACAACTGTCAGCACCGGCATCTTATAATCGTGCGGCATAGGCAGCGGAGAGGCGTTCCACAGATCCTTTGCCCTCTCCTTTTTCTCCTCATACTTTTGCACCACTGCCACAAATGCCTCAGCCATAAGCCTTGCCCCGCGAAGCTGATCGTCCGTAGTCATCTCCAAGCCAGCCAGGAATAGCTCCAACTCATGCTCCATATCCAGCGCGTTTTCTCTATACCCTTTCAATATTTCCGTTAGTATCGGGTCCATATATCCTCCTTAGTTTTTTTTCAAACGCCCCGCCTTCGGCACCCCCTCTTTACTAAAGAGGGGGCTGGGGGGAGTTGTCACTCGTATTTCTTACACGCCCCAACCTTCCTCGACACGGTATCCAGCGTGGCCGGGCACTTAAGCCCGTCACCGGGGAAGTGGGCACAGCCCCCACATTGTGTTACCGGGCAAAGAAGGGCAAGGTTGCAATCTGCCATTGCCGCAGGGAACACGCCACCATCCCCCATCTGCCTATAGCCACTAAACATTATTGCTTCAACTGCATCCATCATGCCCTCCTGGTTTGTCCTGTTTTGGTAGTCGGTTAACTGACCACTGGCCACTGACCACCGACCACTGTCTTTTCCCACTCCTCAATCTCCCTGACAGCGACCTCCATGTGCAGCTTCGCGTTGAGGAGGTCCAGGTCCTTCGGCAATATAAAATCCATTCTCTCCAGCCTCTCCTTCAACGTCTGCAATGCCCCTACCGCTGCGTCCCTTTTTTCTTGGTTGCTTTTCATATAGACATCACCACGTCTTCCGTGACCTTCTCTTCTCCCATCTCAAAGGCCCTGTTCATGGCCCTGATGATGTAGTTGTTTACCGTCAAGGGATAGGCGTTGGAGTACACCTTCCCCCTTTCGTCTTTGTCCTTTAGCCTCTTGCTCAGGGCCTCTATCGCCTGCTCCGTGAGGATATTCTCAAGGCCCGCGCCAACCCGTTTAAATTTAAGGATAAGATAATCCCTCATGTTGCCGTTCAACCCCTTTATCTCGGCCACCTGGCAGCGCCTTATGACCTCGCGCATGTCGTAGTGGTCGGCCTCGTTGAATAGTGCCCCAAGCTCCGGCTGGCCTATAAGGATAATCCCCATGGCCTTTTGATAGCCGTGCTCGATCTCATAAAATCTCTTGAGGAGCTTAAGTATCCTCACGCTCAGGTCGTGGGCCTCCTCTATCATGAGGCATATACGGCATCCGGCCTTGACCCTGGAGAGGAGGAGCTTTTCTACCTGGCGGGTCTTTTGTTCCAGCCTCATCTGCGGCTTTTCGTCTGAGAGGTCCATGATTATGGCATCGCAGAGGGATGTGGCCGTGACCCTTGTCTTGTCTATCATCCGGGGGTATATGATCCTGGTGTTCTCGTCCTTGCTTAATTCCGCTACAACTTTCTTTCTGATTACACTCTTTCCGCTTCCTACCTCGCCGATCACGGCTATAAAGCCGCCGTGCTTTGCGGCGTCGCACATTGCGGCCTCTATATACATGTGCTCGTCGCTCATATAGATGTCCGCCAGGTCCCTTATGTCGTTGGTAAAAGGGTTCCTTATCAGCCTGAAATGTTTTAGTGTTTCACCTCGTAACATATCCACCTCCCTGTTTGTTTCTATTGCCTCCGGGTCGCCGGAGACGATTGCCCTGATTTTTCTTGTCACATTCCCTCTCTGTGCCCTCCCCGAAGGGTCGGCCTTTCTAAGCGCCTTGCCCAGGGGTTCCCAGATGTCAGAGACCTTCAATCCTTTTTCAATGAGCCACTGCGTCGCCCTCTTGTTTTCTGCAACATGTTGTTCTATGATTGTTTGGAAGTTTGGTATCGTTGGCGGGAGCCAGCCACGGTTAATCGCTACATTGATCGTGGCCCTTGCAAGCCCTGTAAGGCTTGCAAGGTCTCCCTGCCTGATGTCGCAGTCAACTATCAGCTGCTTCAGCGCTATCGGCTGGAATTCTCTTTTGAATGGACTTGAATCTCGCGTCACCTTCACCACCTCCTTATCCGAACATTTTCAATATCGGTTCCTGCTCTTCACCGGCCACCGGCCATTGACCACTGGCTATCTTTTCGATCACCTCCTCCGCTTCTTTTTTATTGATCGCCGTCCCATACTTTGCCCTGAGCTCCTGGTTAAGCTCCGTAGATATAGGCCCTATGGCCTGGAACAGCTTCCTGAAGAACTCCGCCATAGGTATATCTTCCACAACGAGGCCTCTGTCTACCTCCATCGCCGTTCCTGCCTTACGGATGAACGCCACCTTATCTATCTTATCTGACTGGTTTCCGTAGATCTGGATCCCCTCAAAAGGCACAGCGCCCTTCTTCTTGGTCTCTCCGTAGGCCATCTCATCAAACCGCTTGACCGCCTGCTGTGTCCCGGTCTCTGGCTGTGCCCTGAAGCTCTCTCCAATTATGGCGGCGTTGGCCCTGAACCCGCCCATGTGCGCAGGAAGCATCTCTATAGGCTGCGCCTCATACGCCTGGTCATTGAAGATCACGTCTATATTGGGCGATTTGAAAGGCTTTAAGACCGCCAGCACCTTCGCTCCGTTAAATAGTCCCTCAACGTGCTTGAGCGAATAGTCTTTCCCCCTGAAGGATATGGTGTAGTTTTGTACTGTGCGCTCCTCTTCGGGGTTGGCGAAGAGGTCCTGCAATATCTCGTCTCCCGGAAGGTCCCTTAACTGCACCGACGTAATCAGGCTCCAGCAGGCGCTCCTTGTCATCCCATGCCTTGTGTGCTTGTGGTTCGCATGGAACCAGGCAGAGAAGTCAACGGCCCACTCGTTAAGCTGCTCTACGGACGTGGCCGGTTGTATGCGGAGACCGGATTCAAACCATTCCTCAATGATTTTGTGGTGTGTTTCTACGGCTCCCTGTCTCCGTGGATTGTAAGGACGCCCCTTGGGGATGTTGATTTCGAGCTTCCCAAGGAACTTGACTATTGCCTTTGAGGTATTGGCTGCGCCGGTGTCCATAAGCATCTGGAAGGGGACCCCCCGGAATTGATATCTGTCGTTGTTCTTGTGTACCCAGGCGTCCTTGAGGAAATTCCAGAGATTGTCCTGGGTCTCGCCGGTGGTCTCGTAGTATTTTAGATAGAAGGCCCCTGAAAAGTGGTCAACCAGGAGGTATCGAAGGAGTCTCAATTTTATCTTTGCAAAATTGTGGGGTTTGTTCTTGTAAAAGTCCCGCTCATCCATCATGGAGAGCTTGCCGTCCTTCAGGTAATATTGGATGCAGACCGATACGTCCACCAGGTGGCAGTGGTTGGGGTGCAGGGAACGCATGTCTGTGTGCGGCGCAGGGGCGTTCATGTGTACCTTCGACATCTGCCTTTCGCGGAGTATCCGGTTCATAGTGGCTGGAGTCGCCTGGCCGGGCTCTATAATCCCGTTATCCTCCGCAATGATGAGCGCCTTTTCAACCGGCATGATAGGCCCTTTATTCTCCCTGCCTGTCTCGTATATCAACCCTGCGACAAAGATCACCTGGTCATCGGTGAGACCGCTCTTAAGTATCCCCTTATCCTCCCTGGTCTTCTTGCCGGAGACCCACCCATATTCAGCAGCCACGCGGTATAGATGCTGGTTGCTGAACCCTGATTTGTCACTGTATTTGGCAAGAACGGCCTTCCGCCCCTTACAATCCGCCTCTTTAAGCTCCTCGACCATCTCTTCTTGCCACATATCGCTAACCTCTGGGGTTATTTTTATTCCCCCTCTTGCCCTCTATCTCCCTCCCTGTCAAGGGTTTATGCCCTGTGGGTAGAGGGTCGGGGTGGGGATGGGGTAAAGGGTATTACTCCGGCTGCTTCCAGGCATTCTCCGGGCACATGGTTGGGTCTCCATGGTAATCGACCGCCGTGTCATAGTAAGCCAGTATCTGCATCTTCATATAGGAGAGGGTTGTAAGATAAGCCGCCTTCATTCTTTTTGTCGGCTCGAACTGAGGGGCCTTATCTTTGTTCTTCTTTTTCTGCCCGTCTTTTTGTTCGTCCTCGTCTGCCACGGGCGGGCTTAATTCCACCATATTCAGCGGGTCAAGGTTCATCCCAAACACCATGTCAAACTGTTTTTTTATGTTCTCCATCTTCGTAATAAAGGCATCTTCCTCCACGGCCAGGCCTTTCTCCGTGGCAATCTTTTCGAGCTTGCTCAATGCCCTGCTTTGCGTATTTATGAGCGTATCTTTCTGCCTGAGCATCCGCTCTGCTTCCCCTTTTTCGTCCTTTCTTGCCTTCTTTTCCCCATTCAACTCAGTGGCAAGGCCCAGAACGAGCTGCTTTATCTGCTCTCCGCCACCGGAAAAGTCAACGGGCTTCCCGTTAACTGTAAGATCTCCCTCCAAAATAACGGCCTCCTGTATCTGTTTCGGAAGGAGGGAAAAGGCGCGGAAAAACGATTGGTTCATCCCGACTTTTTCCGTGAGCACGGAAAAGTCATCAGGGCCGAGGTCCTCTACATATTGCGCCCATTCATACCCCTTCCCGCGGGATATCCCCCTCGATCCGCAATATTCTGAAAAGTTCTTAAAACCTGCGTCCCTGTAGAGTTTGCGGCGTTTGATTTCGTACAAAATAAGCGCCTCCTGCATATCATTGAAGGCCTTATCTATCCCCCCTTTTGTAAGAAATCCCTCCATAAAAGCTAACGGTTTTTCGCCTAAATTTTCCGTGAGCACGGAAAAAGACCCCTTTACAACCTGCTGCGTCTCTCTTACCCTGGCAGCCTCGTCATAAAGTCTTCCCATCGAGGCCTCCGATTCCTTTGCGGCTGACACAACAAGTGCCTCTGTTTCATACTCTCTGTTTGCGATTTCCTGTCCTTTTGCCTTCATTGATTCCTCTGTAGGTTTTAAATGCTTGGGTTTATTTGCCATCTCTTGCTCCTTTAGGTTGTAATTGGCATTGCCATAGCTCCAGCCAATAAATAAGTTCCTTTAATCCCTCCATAGCCTCGAAGACGGCAATATTTGCCCCGCTGTCTTCTGCTATTTTTCCAAGTTCGTCAAGCATGGCTTTCCTACACTGTCTTGCCTTTCCAACTCGTTTGCTTAAAAGCTTTTTGTCATCCATCCTCACCACCTCCGTTTTGATTTTTAAATCTGCGTAATCTGCGTAATCTGTGGACAAAAAAGGGTTACTGTATTTCCTTTAAATCCCTCTCAACCCTTGCCCTATCCCCCTCCAGGTTGCTCTTCACCCTCGCCCAGATCAGCGCCAGCCCCATGCCGAGCCTGTACCCGTCGCCAACGCTCTGGATAAACCCCATCTCCTCCATTGTCGCCAGGTGACACATCACAGTTCCCACCGGCATATCCACCGCCTTTGCCAGTTCAGGCCCCGTCACTGCGTCCTTCTGGCTTGAGAGATACTTCAACACCTCCCCCGCCTTCCTCACAGCCTCAATCTTCTTGTATGTTGACACTTATTCACCCCCTCCCATTTCCCTTAGAAACAACTCCCTCTTCGACTTCTCACCCTTCAACTTCTTCATCTCCTCGTCAATCCGCTGTATCTCCGCCCTCAAGGCCTCCGCCCCAGGCAGGGCAAACAACCCGCTCTTCCTTGATAAGGCCTCAAAAGACCTCCTTCCGCCCGTGGCAATGATAAACGCAGGCAGGAACTGGCAAGGGAAGCGGTGTTTCTCATGTGCGTCAGCGGTCCAGTTGTAGAGCATGGACGCCGTGATCTCCTGCCCCACAAGCTCGCTCATCCTGGCAGCAACCTCATACCTCGAAAGCTCCCGTCCCGTCACATCCTTTGCCTGCTTAAGGTCCTCAGATACCGCCGCCCGGAACTCCGAATCAATGTCCAGGCTCCCCTTTGCCGGGACAGCCGCCTGGCGTGAAAGCTCTTCCGCTTTCTTAATCCACTCAAAGATAGGCAGTTCTCCTGACGAATCTTTTTTGCTCTTAGTCATTGAAAACCCCTGACACCTGTGATAAATTCAAACCAGATTTGAAAATGGAGAGATCGGAAATGGCCAGTAACCAAGATGTTGAACTATGGCTGAATATGTCGCATGTACTTTTTAGCAGCCTTATGCCAAAAGACTTAAGGGCTGAGATTTCCGGCATGCTGCCGTCAGAACATCTTTTAATCGCCGATCGGCAGACGGCAAAAGTAAACGCCGCCCTTGTTTCTATGGCTCTTGCCGATGGGGAGTCCGAAGTCCAGAAAATATTCGCCGGGCTGGAAAGGGAGACTATCATTGCACTATGCTCCCGCTGGATCCATTACCACAAAGAATGGCAGACTCTTCCATCAGCGAAAGGAACTCTATGGATGCCCCCGGATCAAAAGGATTTATGGCGGACCATTTTTCTCGCAATGACGGATGACACGGCGGCTGCATCAGCAGCTCTAAAGCGTCTATGGCCGGAACAGTTCGGAGAATCTCGTGACTAAGCTTAACTGTAAGCATCAACCTACCTCCTATGCAGCTTTTTTAAACTCCGGCTCATGCCAGAGTGATTCATACGATGCACCCAGGGCCGCTGCTATGGCCCGACGGATGCGCCTTGACTTCTTCTTGCCACTCACGATAAGGGACACCGTCGCAGGGGCAACATGCAGATCACGGCAGATGTCCCGCTGCGAGACCCCTTTTAAAACCATCATGGATTTGACTTTGTTGTTCATATGTCTATCCTTCGGAGGGGCTTAATGGCTAAAGATAAGCCGCTGCCGCCCCTTGATTTAAAAGAAATTGAAAAGTGGCTTCTTACGGTTGAAAATATTGCGGCCACTGAAAGAGACTGCGGCTTTGCGGCAAGACTGATACTCATCAATCTGATCGCCGCCCTTGACCGGGCAAAGGTCCTTGATGTAAAAGGGTTGCTAATATCCCTCAAGACTGGCCTCCATCAGATTGAAGGGGCGAATCACAGGCTTGCGACCGAAGTTCTTCTCGACGAGCTTCTCTCAATATTAAACGAGCAAGAGCGCGGCGAAACTTCTTATGGGAAGCTGGTTCATTAGCCCGATAATATTCATGAAGGGCTTTATGTTTGGTATCGGGGATATACATCTTGAAGTCGGTCATATATTTTTTACCCTCCCATGTCTAAGTTGTTTTACTTGATGAAAGGAATATAATCGCTATCGAGAAATTTGTCAAGAGGAAATATCGCAATGGAGAAAAAAACTTTAGGGGATAGAGTTAAAGAGGTAAGACAAGCTGACAAACTTACACAACAAGCATTTGCTATCTCTTTAAATACCTCCGCTGGCTATATAAGTGAGATTGAGGCCGGGAAGAAGATACCTGGGAGCGAATTTTTAATATCGCTCAAGCGAGTTTATCAGGTAGATATTGATTGGCTCCTCACTGGCGAAGGGGAAATGAAGAGGGGAAAAGGGGAACAACCCTATATTGCCGCTGAATTAGGGGCTATATATGCCGTAAAGGATGCTCAGATGAACGAAATTATAGAGATATTAAAAGAGCACCCTGGCGACAAAAAGCTTGTCTTAAAGCTCTTAAAGGGCAAGAAGGATATTAAGGAAGCTCTGGAAGGCTTTGGGGTTAAGGGGTTGGTAGAGGAAAACTAAAAAGGAGGACGATTTATGCGAATTGATGTTATGCTAATTGTATTATGTCTGGCTTCACCTGTTTTTGCACATTCTGGCCGTCTTGATGGGAAAGGCGGACATCACGACAGGAAAAATGGTGGATACCATTATCATCGCTCTAAGCCCATAAAAGATAACAATAAATCAAACGCTCCATCTGTTACAGAGAAGGAAAAAACCACGACTAAAAAGAAACCTTTAAGAGGGAAATCTTTAAAATAGAAGTGGTATAGGAGAGGATATGAAGGCTTTTTTAACTCTATTTGGATTATTTGTTATTTTCCCCCTCTCTTGGCGATATTTTATTAAATGGACAAAAAAAAGAGAAATGGGGCTGATTCCTCAATGGGGGTTAGGATTTGTTTTTTCTTTATCTATATTAATCCTCTATTTAAGTTTTGTCACTGCACATGATAATCGTAAAGCAAAAAAAGAACAAGAAGCAAGGCAAATCCACGCGGAGGCACAGGCAAAGAAAAGGAATATAGAACAGGCCCGAATTAAAGCACAAGAAAAAGAGGCAAATAAAAAAGAGGAAGAGGATGTATGTAAGCAAAATATCCAGTGCTGGGGGGATAAACATCTTCTCTCCGCTACAATCTCCTGCCAACCTTGGGTAGAAAAGCTTGCAAAATATGATCACCAATGGACGGATGGATGGACTGAGACTAAATTTAGCAGGTTTAAATGGTATGATCCTGCCGCTAAAACCGTGACCTATATAGGAGATAAAATAAAATTCCAAAATGGATTTGGTGCCTGGCAGCACATGATTTACGAATGCGACTATGATACATTAGGACAAAAGGTTCTTAATGTGCGGGCGACCCCAGGACGTCTATAATAGCAGGCTTTGGTGGGATCACGGATAAATAGAAAGGCATGACGAATTTAAGGATGAAATTTAGTCACCTATCCGACCGGTCCCGTGGCGTCGTTTTTATAATCAAAATAAGTTTGATTTTGGCGTAATTTTAATACCCTTTTTAAAGACTCCCATCCCACCACTTCCCCCCTTATCCCATTTCTTCCCTACACATTATCCTGTGTGTCTATAGTTTTCCTGCCTTATAAGCCTTTACCCATGTATTTAGTGTAGAAGGCGGCAATG
>ERZ1292625.2683-Hain-H41-01um-R1-2683-length-15936-cov-5_pt1 | contig 15936 bp, 22 predicted proteins | sample MGYA00564400_ERZ1292625 | MGnify/ENA primary metagenome ERZ1292625 (study PRJEB36523, sample SAMEA6512639) | groundwater metagenome | collected 2019-01-08 | study: AquaDiva: Metagenomics assemblies of 32 groundwater samples | reverse complement strand
AGATGAATCGATGAATCGTCCCGAACCAATTAAGAATTTACCAAATCATTTATATGTCAATTGTGGGTTAATAGCAACGACATCTGATTTATTTTTAGATGAATGGTTTAATATTAACAAATATTTAATTGATACGTATAAAGATATAAGGGTTATTCCAATGGCTGAACAGGGGACTTATAATTGTTTATTCCATTCTGGCAAATATAAAACTAAGATTTTAGATCCATTGGGTGGTGATTTATTTTACGGTTCATCAGCTAATATAGACGCCCACCCAGAAAACATACCTCTATCTGTTCAAAAAGAATATGGAAATTTTACTAACTGGGGAAGTTATCAAGATATAGAATATAAAGACAATAAATTTTGGTTATATAATAAACAAGTCAAGGCCCTTCATTTTGCCGGTGGGGGAACGTGGAAAAATTCAAATAAAATGGATTTTGATTTATTTAATCCTAAAATAATACCAGAATTAAGAAGAATAACTAATGAATATAATTAAATATAATCTTAAATTGAATAATGAAGATTTGATTTTTTTTGCCCCGGAAAATGATAGTGTTGTTCCAGGCACTTTAGCGGCTCTTCAGAAAAATAGTTGGCATTTTGATAGAGTAGATTTTAAAAAAGATGATATTTTTGTTGATATTGGTTGCAGTATTGGTTTAGTTTCCATGTTTGCTTCTAAGATGTTCCCATTTATAAAAATTTATTCATTTGACGCAAATCCTTTAGCAATAGATTGTTTTAGAAAATCTTGTGTTGAAAATAATATATCCAATATAGAAATATTTAATTTAGCCGTTGGCTCGTTAAATAAAAAGGATGTTAAATTTTTAACATATTCGGAGAATGAATCTTGTTTAATAGAAAGGGATTTATGCACTAATGAAAGAAATTTTGAATATGTTTGTGATATGGTATCTATAGATTATATTTATGATAAAATATTAAATTATAATAATGTGAAATTTCTTAAAATAGACATAGAAACGGGCGAATTTGATTTATTCACTCATATATTTGGACAGAGAATGGATATATTAAAGAAAACTGAATTTTTACATCTTGAAATTCATCCATTATTTGGAGAAAAAAGATCAGAAATATTGAAAAGTAGAGTTGAACAAATCTTTCAAAATAAAGTGATGTTTTAATTTTTATTATGTTCACGTTGACAGAATTAGCGGCTAAATATAAATCAGATAAGGGAACGTTAAACATATATAATGATAGAAATATGCTTGTTCACGATTATACTGTATTTTATGATAAATTATTTTATCCTATGAAAAATTATTCTGTTAGATTATTAGATATTGGTGGGTGGGGTGATAATGAAGGTGGGTCATCTAAAATGTTTCGTGAGTACTTTATAAATGGAGAAATTTATTCTTTAGATATTAATCTAAATATTAGTAAATTGGAAGATTTTAATATAAAAACATTAGTTGTTGATTTAAATGATGAATATAGTTTTAAAAATAAAATAGCTGAATGGAATATTAAATTTGATGTTGTTATAGAAGACGCCAGTCATTATCCCAAGCAACAAATTAGAACCATGTTTAATTTATTACCATATTTAAATCCCTGCTCTATTTATATCATTGAAGATGTTCCATATACACTGGAATCTATAGCAGAGTATTTTTATGAGTTGTTATCAAAAGAAGAAAATTTATTGTTATTGAATAGAATACGGGAAGACTATATTGTTCAAACAAATAAATTCAGTAAATTATTATATTTTGTGGTAAAATGAATAAGCTTTTAGTTATATATAGAACTTGCCCAAAAGAAATTAATAATGATTTCAAAGATTGTAGGCCATTTTGGTTTGATAAAAAGCGTTGTTTTAAATCATTTTGGGATGATTTTAATAATAAGTTAAATGTAGAAATAAATATTATTTTTGATGGAAATATTGATTGTGATTTATATAGGTATATTAATAAATTTACAAATAATATTATAAATGTTAAATTTTATGAAGATACACCCACTCTTTTATTTTGTCATACATTTGCATCTCAAAAAGATTTTGATTATGTTTATTTATTAGAGGATGATTTTTTACATCTAGATGGATCATATAAAACATTATTTGATGGATTGAATTTAATAAAAGATAATGGATTTGTTAGTTTATACGATCATCTTGATAGATATATAAGAAATGATGATATTACCCTTGGTCAAGAGCATATTTTATTGGGTAAAACTGGATATTGGAGGACCGCCGAATCTACAACTAATACCGTAGCTATGTCTAAATCTGTATTATTAAAGACATTCGAAGAAAAAAAAGAATGCGGAAATAGAGATAGGTTATTTTTTGTAAATTGTATTAAAAAATATAATTTGAGACTTATAACCCCATTACCGGCAAAATCTACACATGTCAATAAATATTTTTATTCTCCGTATATAAATTGGGATGATTATAATAAAACTATTATTATATGAAAATTTGCGGTCCCGCCGTACATGGACAAATTGGTGATTTATGTGGTAATACAGTATTTACGAGAAGATTGGTTTAATTATTTTCATTATTGTCAGGAATGGACATTAATGCACAATATTCCGACCGCATTTAATTTAAGGCCATATTTAAATCCCTGGTATCATACAATAAATAAAAGAAAAATAATTACAATTTCTGCCTTTCCAAGTACTGATGCTTCATTTGGAAAAAGTTTGAGTTTAGATGTATGGGGAAAAATATATTATTATATTAAACAAAAAGGATATATTCCAGTTGAATTAAGTGGTAAATCTTCTCAAAATATAGAAAATTGTGAAAAACCAAGTTGCAGTTTAATAGAAGCTTGTAAATATTTATTAGATTCTTCTTTACATTTATCTGTAGATTGTGGGATTGGATGGATTGCTGCTGGTTATCAAAAAAATGTTTTAGGATTTTATACTAATAATCATTCGAGTATGTTACATCCATGGTCTCATTTCCCAATAAATGATAATGCAATATATTTATATTATAATAATATTAAAGATAATGTAGATTTAGACGAAATATTTCAAATAATTGATAATAAATTATTTTAATAAATATAGTAGAAAATATTAATTTAGTTTGTTATAATTTAATGTGAATTTTAATTGGCCACTACAAACTGATAATTTTACTCTATTAGATAGATTAATGATTTGTGGTTTTGTTTTAAATAAAAGAAACCAATTGACTATGGGGCCAAATGTGGTAGAATTTGAAAAAGAATTATCTATATATTCTAATGTATTATGTCTAATGGTTAGTTCTGGTAGCTCAGCCAATCAGTTAATTTTTGAGATTTATAAACAAAAATATCCTGATAAGTTTAAAAATTCTATAGTTATTTGTCCAGCCGTTACATGGGCATCTTCTATTAGCCCGGCTTTAATGTTAGGGTATAATATTGAATTTTGTGATATTAATTTGAATGATTTTTGTTTTGATTATGAGAAATTAGAGATAATTTTATTTAAGCATTATAGGAAAGACAAAAATATAATTATCTGGCCGACTGCTTTAATAGGTTTTTGCCCTAATTTTGATAGATTAATTGGTTTAGCTAATAAGTATAATGCTGAATTATTTTGTGATTGTTGTGAAAATATATTATCTAACTATTGTGATCAAAGTATTTTGTCAATATGTAAAATGTCATCAATATCTACTTTTTTTGCGCACCAGGTAACCTCGATAGAAGGTGGGTTTGTTTTTTTAAAAGATGAAGAAGATTATATTTTAGGTAAAATGATAAGAAATCATGGATTAACTAGATCTTTAGGAGAAGATAATTTTCATAGAATAAATATAGAATTAGATAATCCGACTATAGACAAGAAATTTCTTTTTGGTGTTTTGGGGACTAATTTTAGATCTACTGATTTAAATGCTATGTTTGGTTTATTAGATTTTAAGAGAGTCCATCAATATAAAGAATTTAGAAAAAAAATATATAAGATTTACTATGATAATTTGGATAAAGAAAAATATTATTTACCGGTTTATAAAGAATTTGATAGTCAGGAGTTTGTGGCTTTTTGCTTGACAATTTTTAGAAAAGATAATAAAATGGAAGAAATTAAGAAAAGATTAAATAATATTGGAATAGAGACACGTCCAATTATAGGTTCTAATTTAGTTTTGCAACCACCATTTAAAAAATATTATAAACCTATGGAAAATGCTCAATGGGTTCATGAACATGGGTTTTATATTGGGTTAAATAACAATTTAAAAGAAAAAGATATATTGAATTTATGTTGGGAATTAAATAATATATGAAAAATATAATAATAACCGGAGTTTCGGGACAATGTGGATCTTATTTTGTAGATTATTTATTAGAAAATACTGATTATGAAATTTATGGTATGGTAAGAAGACTATCGGTAAAAAATTATAAAAATATTGAGCATATTAAAGATAAGAGATTTCATTTATTTAGTGGTGATTTAAATGATTCTCATTCTATTTATAAATGTCTAGAAGAAATAAAACCAGATTTCTTTGTGAATTGTGCAGCTCAATCCTTTGTGGCGGAAAGCTGGATAACCCCTGCTAATACTATGTTAACTGATTCGGTTGCTATCATTCATATTCTTGAGGTTATTAGAAAACTAGTTCCAAATTGTAGATTTTTGAATTTTGGATCGTCTGAAGAATTAGGTGATGTTGTTTATTCACCACAAGACGAAAAACATCCAGCTAGAGCTAGATCTATTTATGGTGTGGCAAAAATTGCAGCTAGACAAATAATAAAGGTCTATCGTGAAAGTTATAATCTTTATGCTATTCAGCCTTGGTTTTATAATTATGAATCAGAAAGGCGTGGAGAGGAATTTGTATCTAGGAAAATAACATTAGGGGTAGCTAGAATTAATAATGCGATTAAGAATAGAGAAATGTTTGATCCTATTTCTTTAGGGAATGTTAACTCACAAAGAGATTGGTCATATTGTTTAGATATGGTTGATGGTGCATGGAAATCATTAAACCAAGATAAAAATAATGTAAAAGAATATATTTTCTCCAGTAATGAAACTCGTTCAATTAAAAATTTTGTCGAAAAAGCATTTTTAGAAGCTGGTATAGATGGATATTGGTCTAACAGTATATTAGATGAAAGATTTGAAAGGTATATTTTACCAAATTATATTATAGAAAATAATAATTTAAAATCTTATGTTTTGGTAGATATAGATGAAAAATTCTTTAGACCAGCAGATGTAGAAAAATTATGGGGAGATTCTAATTTAGCCAGAAAAGAATTAGATTGGCATCCAAAAGTTTCTTTCGATGAATTAATTAGTAAGATGGTTAAAAATGATATTGAAAATTTTATTCCACCAACTAAGAGTTGACAAACAAATAAATTTGTTATATAATAAGTGTAATTAATATAAATAATGGGCACGAATAGATTCGAATTAGGGATTGATATTTGATATTGCATGTGGTGGATAATACTTGGCCACCTTAAATCCTGTATTAAAAAGATAAATGCCAAAAACATCTATCGAAAAATTGTGGAAGGAGTTAAATCTTTCTTAGCTACGGTTAAGGAAGTTATTTCATTAGAACCACAATTAGCGTTTGCTACATAATAGCAAAACCATTCAACTAGGATACTCGATAATAGATTGGATGAAACATCGAGGAAGATAATCAAGTTGTGTTAATTTATTGATTGTTTAAAGATTAAGTAACTAGAAATAACAAACGGTTTATTTATTCCGTGTTATTTTGAAAATAAAAATAAAAGAAACATGTGGATTGTTTAATATTGACCGTAATCACACGAGGAGCGTTACCTCGTCGTGTCCACCAAGATTTAATTGAAAACGTTCTATGGTAAAATTATTAAAATAACCCCATTTGGGGTATTTGTTCGTTATTCAGATGGATTAAATAATTATAGAGGTTTTTTTCACAATAAATTTTTCGGAAAGAAATTTTTTCAATTTGACATTTTTAAGTTAATTATGTATAATCAAGGCGGATTAGAAGTCCAAAAGTTATATGAGTAAATCTTATTTTCCATTTAAGAACAAATATGACCGGAATCGTTTTATTATTGAAAAATTTATAAAGCCAGAAATACTTTTAATTCCGGATAAATACTTTTGGGGTAGAGAAGTTAATCTTCTAAATAAAATAATTAAGAAATATTCGTTTGAATTATTTTTAGATTTGAATTTGCCATTTAAATTGAATTCTTTAGCTTATTTTTTATCTTATGATGGTATTAGATTTTTGAATCAAGAGAAAAATAAAAACATTGACATTGTGCCTAAAATAAGTTATTCTTTAGAAGATCAAAAAATAGGAGAAGATATGCTGATTAAACAAAAACAGGGGTATTTGGATTTTGTAGGATGATTTTATGAAAATGATACAATTAGGTGCAATTCAAATATCTTCATATACCAATAAATCAAGATTGTTTTCCGATTGGCGTTATGAAGAATACGATGAATATAAAAAACAAATAACTAAATACGATCCAAAGGAAGAAATTCTTCCAAAAAATACAATTTTTACATTAAAAATTGATTATCCTCTTACTATTCCATTTAAAAAGAAATTTAATACATCAACTAATTTAATAACACGACGACAGATTATTAATTTTATAGTCAAGTGTTATAAACAAGTATATAAGGAAGAAAATTCTAGTTCTTCAAGAAAAGAAAGTTTTATTCCCGGAATGTTTAATCGTATGCCGTCCGAAGGGAAATATGGAATCTGGGGTCATGTATTAGAAGATTTAGTTTTAGTAGATATGTTTATTAATAAAAATAAGATAATTTCTTTAGGAGTAGATTCCTAGATTATGTCTAAAAAAATTCGAATAAGAGAGAGAAAGTTAGGTCGTCAAAGAGCTTATGGTTTATATTATCATTACGAAGATTTAATAGAAATTGATCCTCGACAAAGCACTAAGACTTATTTGAATACTTTATGTCATGAATTATTACACAAAGCTATTCCAGAGATAGGTGAAAATAAGATTACTAAAGCTGCTAGTATTCTTTCAAGAGGCATATTACAACAAAATTTTCGCCGGATAATGAAATAATATGTTAAAAAATAAACTATCCACTTGTATTTGTGGGGAATTACCAAGATTGTATAGAAGACGTTTAACCGGAATAGGATCTATTTTTTATTATTTCTATTCTTGTAATAAGTGCGGTATTGATACGTTTTCAACTAGAGAAAAAGAATTTTGTTTAGAATTATGGAATTCTACAATAAAAAGAAAGATAAAAAATTATGGAACAAATAAATAACAAAAAAGAATGGTTTAATATTAGAGCAACCTGCGATATTCAAACTACATCGCGTGGATATACAACTCGTGAATTTTATGTTAATACCGAAGATTATAAAGAAGCATGTTTCAAAGTGTTTAATTATAAAGATGATTTAATTATAAAAGTTATTAATATTGATGTAAATATTATAAAAATTAGTGATAGGAATGCTGAAAGAATTATCTTTTTAAAGAAAAACAATATGAATCAATTTATTACTGTTATTGAATGAATAAAAGCATTAGAATGGATTTAAGGAATAAATATGGCAAGAAAAAAGAATGATATTGAAGAAGTTGTAGGGAATGAACCTACTAATATTAGCGAAATAACCCCTAATAGTCAATTAATGACTATTTTAAAAACTAATAAAGGTGACCATTTAAATTTCCAAAAAAGAGTTTCGTGGCAAATAAGCACCGGATCTTTATTGTTAGATATGGCTATTGGTAAATTTATTAAACCATCGATTATTAGGTTAGTTGGACAAAATAATGAAGGAAAATCACCAGAAATGTTAGAGATTCTTAGGAATTTTTTAGTAACAGTCGAAACTCCTAGAGGTATTTTATTTTTAGCAGAAGGTAGATTAAGTGATGAGAACAAAGAAAGATGCGGGCTTAAATTTACTACAGATCCTAATGATTGGAATGATGGCGAAATCTTAATAATAGAATCAAATGTTTATGAATTTATCATAGGAATAATTAAGGATCTAGTTCTTAATAACCATTTTAATAAAAAATATTGTTTTTGTATAGATTCATTAGATGGTGTTATTAGGCGTGAGGATTTAAGCCGCCCAACTGAAGACGCTCAGAAGGTATGCGGACCTCGAGTATTAAGTAAAAAAATGTTACAATCATTAAGTTTAGGAATGTTTAAATACGGACATTTAATGATTATTACGTCTCAAGTAACTGCCGCACCTAAAATAAATCAGTATGAAAAAACAATTGATAGGGGCGGTGATTTTTCAGGCGGGAACGCACTTCTCCATGGCGCTGATTGGATATTTACTATGGAAAAATCATATCAATCTGACTTTATTCTTGATAATCCTAAAGGAAAATTGAATGATGGTAAAACTAAGGCCATTGGGAAATATGCTAAAATTACTATTGATAAGGCTAATATAGAAACATCTAAAAAACAAAAAGTTATATATCCTATTAAATTTGGAAGGAAACCTTCTGGTATTTGGTTGGAAGGTGAAATCGTTAGTATTTTACTTTCATTTGATCTTTGTAAAATGGCTGCGGCGGGCTGGATAACAATAAATGAAGAATTAATAAAAGAAATAAAAGAAAATATTAAGGATGTAGAAATTCCTGTTAAAATACAAGGAATGGATAATTTAAGAAAATATTTAGAAGATAATCCGAAGGTGACAGAATTTTTATTTAAAAAGATTAAAAGTACTTTATTATAAAATAATGAAATTAACAAAATTAAACAATGATAAATTTATTAATGTTAATTTAAATAAATATAAAATAGATTGGCTTGGGAAAAGTCCATCTAACTCTCAAAAATTAGTTAAACAATTTTTATATCCATTTTGGAAGACGCATTTTTGTTGTGAAGAATATCGAATTCCTGGTTCGTTATTAAGAATTGATTTAATTAACTTTACAAGAAAAATAGCTATAGAAGTTGATGGGCCGCAACATGAAAGTTATAATATTCATTTTCATCGTAATAGATTAGGGTATTATAATAGTATAAAGAGAGATTTTCTTAAAGAAAGGTGGTTGGAAAAGAATGGATTTAAATTTATAAGAATTTTAGAATCAGATTTAAATAATCTTTCTATAGAATATTTAGAAAAACTAGGAATAAATATATGAATAATGAAAATAATGTAAAAATTACCACAGAAAAACCACAATATCAGAAAAATCCAGATAAAATAGGATGGCTTTATAAGAGAATTACATCTAATGGCAAAATTTACCTAGCTGGTGAGGTAGAAATAGATGATTTTGGTAGTACTCTTGAAATTTCTATATTCAAAAAAGGTAAATATGATAAAGAAGGAAATTTTCATGAAAATTGGCCAGATTATGATATTTTAAGAAGAAGAATGCCGCCTCAGAAGATAAAAGAAAAAGAAAACCAAAATAAAGATAAATTAACCGATAATAATACAGACGAAATCGTTAAAGAAGATGATTCTTTATTTTAATAAGATTTAGAATTTGTGTAATATAGAATAGAGAAATAATATTTAATGGCTAAGAAAAATAAAATTAAAAAAGTTACCACTCCGAAAGCATTAACAGCTACTCAAGAAGAAGATATTATTCAGAAAATTTTAGATTTAGCTGGCGACCGAGAGCAGGTTCCTATTAGCAGGGGTTTTGAAATCCCAACGAATTTCTTGAAACAATTAAATGAATTTACAAACGGTGGTTTTCTTTTGTTTACTTTTGATACTAATGGTTCTCCAAGAATTTATCAAAGCTTTGATACCGATAAAGATAATCTATCAATGCATAGATTTATTAGTCATTACGCTGATTGTATGGAAAATTTACATGCAAATATAACAATGGGTAAAATTGTTGGTGAAAGTGATGATGACGGTGAAGGTTTAGGTAAAAACACTTAGTTTTTTCTTTACATTTTAGTAGTTTTTTGGTAAACTATCTAGTATATAATCCATAAACTTCTATGTTTGAAAAAACAAAAATATATCCATATATCGATGAAATAACAAAATTTCTTAAAAACCACCCGACAGCTTCTTCAAAAGAATTGTCCGATTTGATTCATAATTTAACTCAATTAAGTCATCGTCAAAGTATTAAATTAGCCAAAAGAGTAATAAGTGAATTTTCTAGTGGCCTATTAGATAAAAAAAATTCAGTTGAATCTCAAGAGGTTAAAACTTTAGATGATTTATTAAAGGTTTGTAAAGTTGATACAAATAAATGGGACGTTTCTGACTTTGCTGTTGAAAAAACTGACGGCTCTAATAAAGATGGTTCCGTGATTTCTAAGTTTAAAGTTAGAGCTAATTTAGAAAAGAAAGAAACTGAAGTTATTGAGAATGTTTTGGAACATTTTATTAAGGAAGCTGGAAAATATAGTCCTAGAGAGTTTAAGTTTAATAAAGTTGAAAAGAACGATAATATTCAAAAAAATAAATTATTAGAAATAAATATTCCAGATGCTCACTTAAACCGTTTAGGTTGGGGTTATCAGAATTTAGCTGGTAATTATGATCTTAAAATTGCATGTAAAGTATACACAGAAGCAGCTTTCGGATTATTGAATAAGGTTCCATTAGATAAAGTTGATAGAGTGTTATTAATAATTGGAAATGATTTTTTTAATATAGATAATTTAAGTGGAAGTACCACCGCCCTGACCCCACAAGAAAATGATACAAGATTTCAAAAAATGTTTGTTGAGGGGAGTAAAGTTTTAGTAAATATTATAGATTATATTTCTAATTATTATACTACAGATGTTATTATAGTTTTTGGAAATCACGATACTTCGACTGTACAGCTTCAAGGAGAATATCTTAAGGCATGGTTCAGAAATAAGAAAACTGTATCTATTGATAATTCTCCTAGTTCAAGGAAATATTATAGATATGGGAAAAATTTAAATCTTTATTCACATGGAAAAGAAGAAAAATTAAGTAGTTTGCCAAATATTATGATGGTAGAACGTAGAAAGGATTGTGGAGAAACCTTATTTCACGAAATACATATTGCACACACTCATCAAGAACATGTCTCTGAAATAAATGGTGTTAAAATAAGAACCGTCCCATCTATAGCTGAAATAGATAACTGGACAAGTAAAAAGGGTTTTGTTGGAAATAAAAGATGTGCTCAAGCTTTTCTTTATGATAAAGAAAATGGACTTGATGCTATATATTATTATAATATTAAGTGATTTTTAATATTATAAACTTTAATTTATATAATGATGAGTTGTTTTTTTTCTTATTATGGTGGTAAATCTAAAATAGTCAAATTATATCCTAAACCTATATTTGATACAATAATAGAACCATTTTGTGGAGCGGCAAATTATTCATTATTGTATTGGAATAATAAAATAGTTTTATATGATAGATATGACATTATTATTAATTTATGGAAATATTTAATTCAAGCATCAGAAAAAGATATATTATCACTCCCTATATTGAAATATAATGAGAATTTAGATGGTTATAAACATCTTTTAAAAGAAGAAACCTATTTAATAGGATTTAATATTAATCAAGGATCTTCCTCTCCTAAAAAAACTGTAAAATTATTTAACGGATGGAACGAAAGAAAAAGAAAATGGATTTCAGATAATTTATACAAGATACGTCATTGGAATGTATTTTTAAAAGATTATAAAGATATCGATAATAAAAATTCAGTTACATGGTATTGTGATCCTCCCTATCAATTTGGAGGAAAATATTATCAACATAAAAATATAGACTATAACCATCTTAAAAATTGGTGTTTACAAAGATATGGTCAAATAATTGTCTGTGAAAATAATAAATCTAATTGGTGGGATTTTATTCATTTAATATCTATCACTGGACAATTACATAAAACAAAAGAGGTATACAAAGAAATTATAAATATTAGGTAATTAGTAGTTGCAAAGAATTGGTTAAGTAAAAAAGGTTAAAATACGTAATGATGATTTTTTAGTAGATTTTTCGAATAAACCTGAGTTACATATATCATTTTACAGTAAAAATGACCCAAAAACTTACGGATATTATTGTTATGTTTGTGGATACAAATTGGGGTATTTAAATGGTGAATATTGCTGTGTTAATAAGAGTTGCTGTAAAGTATATTCTAATTATATAAATGAAGAATAATGAATTTAACTATTAGTTTTTCAAAAAATTGGAATAATAAATTAGATAATCAGTTTTTTACAACAATAAGGTTATATAATAAAGAAAAATTTGATTATTATTTATTAAATATAGATAAAATTTTTGATGTAAAACTAAATGGTCATAATTATAGTCAAGTAAAATTACTTAAAGTAGAAAAATTTAAGTTTTCGGATATACCTAATGGTTTGAAAATTATAGATGCCGGTCCTAATTACAAGGATATTTTTTCAAAATTTGATGTAAATGATAGTAGTGATATAATTATTTTAACATTTGAAACAATTAATATAAAATAATAGAATAAAAATTTATAATGATTAATAATATTATTATTAATAGAATCTGGGCAATACCTAATTCTGAAACTTTTAAAGTTCCTCCAATTAGACAATTTGTTTTGAAATATTTAAAAGATTCAAATATTAGTATAGATCCTTTTGCTAGAAATGAAAAATTAGCGACTTATACTAATGATTTAAATCCCAATACAGATGCGCAACATCATTTAGATTGTATTGATTTTTTAAATTTAATGATAGAACAAAAAATTAGGGCAGATTTAGTTATTTTTGACCCTCCTTATTCGGCGGCCCAGATTAAAGCATGTCATAATGACACATTGTGCATGGCCGAAAGAAAAATATAATATGGATGAATTAATTTCATTAAAACTTGAAAGAACTTGTTTAGGTTCATTATTTAAATATCCAGATTATATCTGGCCCGAAATATGTAGTTTTGTAAGCGAAGACTGTTTTCAGGACCAGGATAATCTTCACAAAATCATTTTTTGTACTTTAAGAAAATATCTAGATAAAGGAGAAAAATTTGATAATGTTATTATTGCTAATGATATCAAGAACCTTGGCATTAAGTTAGGTGAATTGGATATTTTTGAATATTGTGAGATAATTTCCAGCAGTCAAATAAACAAAGACGGGGCACTTAAAGGGTTTAAAGAATTATTGAAATTAAAAATCCTTCGTGATTTAATTAAACAATCAGAGGAAGTTAAAAATTATATTTTAAGCAATAAAGATAAAGATTTATCAAAAATTTTAGGAGAGGTTGATAGAATAAATAATGAGAAGATTAATCAAATATATTTAGAAGAAAATCAACCTAAAGATTTATTTGATGGGATCGAAGAACAAATTATTGTTAGAGGTAATAATCCTGTAGATGAAATAGGTCTGCGTTTACCATTTCCTGAATTCTCTAGGCTTTTTGGAAGTCTTAGAGCATCAGAAGTTTACGCATTTACGAGTCGTCCAAAGCACGGTAAGTCAAGTTTGCTAAATTATATTGCTTTACACACATGTCTTTTAGAAAAAGATTGTCATTCATTAATTCTCGATACAGAAATGACAACTCTTGATATGCAATTCAGAATAGCATCATCTATTACTGGTATAAGTCCTTGGTGGTTAGAAACTGGTAATTATAGGAAAAATAAGTTTTTATATGAAAGATTTGAATCTAAGCGTAAGGAATTATCAAAATGTAAAAATTTAGTATCTCATATTAACGTGGCGGGAATGACTATTTCTGAAGCAGAAAGAATAGCTAAAAGATGGTTTATAAAATATATAGGTCATGGTGGAAAAGGTATTATTGTTTATGATTATCTTAAGCTAACGGGGGAATGGCAATACAATAAGCAGGAATATCAGTTATTAGGAGATAAAATAAACTCTTTGAAAGAATTAAGTTTACAATTAAATTGTCCTATTTTAACAGCTTGCCAGTTAAATAGAAGTGCCGAAGAGGGGAATGATACAACTGCCGCAATATCACAAACTGATAGATTAAGTTGGTTTGCGGCTTTTGTTGCTATTTTCCGTCGAAAAACTTATCAAGAAATGTCCGAAGATGGTCCTGAATGGGGAACTCATAAAATGATTCCTCTTGTCAAAAGATATGAAGGGCGAGATGCTTCTGGCCATCACGATATGATACGTATTAAAATTGGGAAAGATAAATTCAAATATGTTCAAAATTTTATCAATTATAGGGTTGAAAATTTTTCTGTTGAAGAGTTAGGATCCTTACAAACTATGTTAGCTTCTAGATCGGATAAAATCGATGTTTCTGAAGGTAGTGAAGAATCTAATTTGATTTGATTAAATTTATTATTATTTATTACATCTCTGCATAGTCTTAGAAATATTTTTGTTCAGTATAACCTATGGAATTATCTGAAGATATACGGTCTATTGAAACTTTATGATAATCTTCTTTATCTTTAGTCATTGTATATCCTGTCCAAAAACATTTACCATTTTGTTTATAGTATAAGTTTTTTATAAATTCAAAATTAATTTCAAATTTAAGATTTCTTATTATTGCACCCCTTTTTGCATCGCTAAATTTTTTTAGTAGAAACGATTCTATTGTTGCATGTCTTCTTTTATCTTTGTTAATATATTTATTTAGTTCTGGATATATTGTTCTTAATTTTAGATTTCTAATTGCGTGATATGCCATAGCTGCTGGATTTCGTTTTAGAATTATTCCTATTTCTATTAATGTTTTGTTATTTTTTAACATGTCAATGAAAATTTTATTTTCATCTTCTGACCATTTTGAGTTTTTTATTATAGATTTAATTTTATATTTTCTTTTATAAGATCTTATTGTATTAGTTTTAATATTTAGTTTTGTAGCAATTTCTTTATCACATAAACAATTATCCGTTAGTTCTTTAATTTTAACTTGTATTTCGGGGCTTATTTTATAAAAATTTTGATTTAATTTTAATTCACTACTTTTTTTACGAATTTTATTTATATCTATTTTAATTATTTTTGATATTTCTTCATAACTAGTTCCTTTTAATTTTTCTAATTGCAATATTTTAATTTTTTCCGCAGTCCATCTTTTTGGTGGTGGAAAAAGTTTTGATAATTTATGATAAATTGCTTTCGGATCTTTATTTAATTTTTCTGATATTTCTTTTCCTGTTAGATTTTGATTTTTATATTTTTAGATTTTCTATATCTTTTTCTGTCCATTTTTTTATAAGTTTTATTTGATTGATAAATCTTATTCTATTTATACTCGAAATCGAAACATTAGTGATTTCTTTAATTTTTTTTCTTGAGATTTGTTTTTTACTTAATTCTATTACTTGATCTATAATATTTTTTGGGTAATTTCTACTAATATAAATATTTAATTTTTTAGCTCTTTCTATTATAGCTTGATATCTTCTTTTTAATATTTTACTTATTTCGATATATCCTATATTATTTTTAATGGCTTCTATTATTATACTGTCCTGTTCAGAGGTCCATACTAATTTATTCATATTTTTATTATATTTATATACTGCTCTCGCGGTGAGTATCATTCGGTATTAGCGAGGAACCCTTCCAAGGGGTACGCGAGAACAGTTAATTCTATATTATACCAAATATTACTCACATATTATTACATCTATAAATAAAAAATGTGATAATTTATTTGACTTTTTATGTAATTTATAGTAAAATATATTAAGGTTGGAAAATGAATGAATCTACAAACATTAAGGAAATACTCCAAGAATTAGGATATGATTTAAAGGATGACAAAAACGGATGGAGGACCACGGCTAATTATCGTTTCGGATCGAATCCAACTTCTTTAAAAATTTTTAGTAGTAATGGCTCTTTTATTGATTTTGTTGAAAATAAAAAGGGTAGTTTATTGGATTTAATTAAATTAACTCTGAA
>ERZ1292625.2682-Hain-H41-01um-R1-2682-length-15937-cov-10_pt1 | contig 15937 bp, 19 predicted proteins | sample MGYA00564400_ERZ1292625 | MGnify/ENA primary metagenome ERZ1292625 (study PRJEB36523, sample SAMEA6512639) | groundwater metagenome | collected 2019-01-08 | study: AquaDiva: Metagenomics assemblies of 32 groundwater samples | reverse complement strand
AAGCGTTTTCAATTGCCAAACGAAATACTTCTAATGGCTCTTTTTTTGTTTTTTCTCTAATTATATCAAAAGCTCCATAAACAATTTTTTGCGCAATTGTTTTTTTGCCCCTTTCCATCACTTTATTTATAAACTGTGAAATAACAATATCGTTATAAATTCTATCTGGAGCTATTTTGTGTTTTTTATATGCTCGTCTCATAAATTAATTTAATAAAGCAGAAATTTATTTATTTTCTTTTGGCGTTTTTGTTCCATATCTACTTCTACCTTGTTTTCTATTTTCAACTCCAGCCGTATCTAAAACACCTCTAACAATATGATATCTTACTCCTGGTAAGTCTTTTACTCTACCTCCTCTAATTAAAACCACGGAGTGTTCCTGTAAGTTATGACCCTCGCCAGGAATGTAGGCTGTAACTTCCATTCCATTAGATAATTTGACGCGAGCAACTTTTCTTAAAGCTGAATTTGGTTTTCTTGGAGTTTGTGTAAACACCTTAATGCAAACTCCCCTTTTAAAAGGAGAAGGATAATTTGAAGGCCTGTTTTTTAAAACATTAAAACCAAACTGAAGCGCAACTGTTTTTTTGGCTTTTTTAACTTTTTTTCTTCCGTGTTTAATAAGTTGATGAATAGTTGGCATAATTTAAAGAGCGCTAAGCGCTCAGTAACAGTTAGCCTATCAAATAATTTTTATGATGTCAATATTTTTATAATTTATTTTCTACAAACCTGTAATTATTTGGAATAAAAAATCTGAAATTGAGTAAAACCATTGCAAGCTGCCAAAAAGTATTAAGAACATTAATATGGCAAAGCCGTATTGCTTTAAAAATATTTCGATGTTTCTAAATTTTTCTGGTAAAAGACTGAAAAGAACCCAAGACCCATCAAGGGGAGGAATTGGAATAAGATTAAAGATTGCCAGCGATATATTAATAGAAATGATATAACTAAGCGCTATTAAAATTCCTTGATTATCTATAAATATTTCTTTAGGTATAAGTCTTAATACTAAACCGAAAAAAATAGCCAATAATATATTAGACAATGGACCAGCTAAAGAAACTTTAATATCTCCGTATTTTTTATCTTTAAAATTATATGGATTAATCGGCACTGGTTTTGCCCAGCCAACAATAATCCAATTCCCAGTTTTTAGAGCAAGAATCAAAAGAAGAATCGGCAAAATAATAGAACCGACTGGATCTAAATGTTTTAATGGATTCAAGGTAAGGCGACCAGCATATTTTGCCGTAGGATCTCCAAGCGAATAAGCCACACTTCCGTGCGCTAATTCATGTATAACAATAGAAAAAAGCAATACCACTAAAATAAAAATAAAAGTAACGATTGTAATGATTTCCATTGTCTTGATAATAACACATCTTGAAAAAAATAAAAGAAGATGGTAGTGTATGTTAAAGTGGAAATAAGAATATTTTTCAATTCGGGTTCGGGTCGCGAGAACTTCCTACGAAGTAGGAGTTCCCGACCTAGGCCGTAGGTTTGGCGGACGTTGAAAAATATCTTTATTTCTACTTTATATAATTTAAATTTGCTAATTATGGAAAAAGTCTGCACAATTTGCAAAAAAAAATCAGCGATGTCTTGGTCTCTAGTAAAACTAAGAGGCAAATACAATCCTACTCAAAAAATAAGAAAATACCCAAACCTACAATGGGTTCGCTTAATTTTAGGTAAAAACGCAGGTAAAAGAGTTCTCGCCTGTGCAAAATGCATTAAGGCAATGGCAAAATAGAATTAGCTAATAATATTTTCGTAGTGGTTTAGACGCTCAACAGTGTAGTCTGGTTTTAAAACAATACATATTGCATCTATTCCAAAAGAATCATTCCATTTTTTTATAATCGCATAAGCTACGGCGTTTCCCCGAAGTTTTCTCATTTTTTTATTATTGATTGTTTCTTCCGGTGTTCCAAAATGCTCTCCCACTTTTGTTCTCACTTCTACAAAAACTAAATTTTCCCCTTTTTTAACAATTAAATCAATTTCCGAATATTTTGTTTTATAATTCTGTTCTATAATTTTATATCCTGCTTTTTCTAAAAACTTCCTGGCAATCTCTTCTCCTATTTTTCCCACTTCGTTATGCTGACTCATAATTATGGCAAAGTTAAAGAATAAGTATATTTTTAAATTCGGGCTGGCCGTGGGTTTGCCGGACGTTGAAAAATATACTTATTCTTTACTATGAGATTACACAGTATCATAAATTTTTGGTTTATATTGTAATGCTTCCGCCATATGGGAAACAGCTATTTCTTCTGCTCCTTCTAAATCAGCAATAGTTCTGGCAACTTTTATTGTTTTCATATAAGACCTGGCTGAAAGCTGAAATTTTATGCTCGCTGTATGTAAAAGATTTTCTATGTCTTTTGTAAGCTTGCAATATTTTTTAATGTGAGTATTTTTCATTTGGGCGTTTGACTGAATTGAATCTTTTTCAAAACGCTTCTCCTGCCTTATCTTAGCCAAAATAACTCTTTGTTTAATTATTTTTGATGATTCTAATAATTCGGAATTTTTTTGATTATTCGAAAATTCTGTTGTATCGACTGGTAAAATAGCAATATGCAAATCAATTCTATCTAAAATAGGTCCTGAAATTCTTTTTTGATATTTTTTAATCTGCCGTAGAGTGCAAACACAATCTTTTTTCGGATGATTTAAATAACCGCAAGGACATGGGTTTGCCGAAGCCACTAACATAAAATTAGCAGGATACATTACTCTTTTTTTGCTTCTTGAAATAGTCAGGTATCCATCTTCTAAAGGTTGTCTCATTGCCTCCATAACATTGTGAGGAAATTCATTAAACTCGTCTAAAAAAAGAACTCCTCTATGAGCCAAACTCACTTCACCTGGGCTTGGCCTTGTGCCACCTCCAATAAGACCAACCAATGAAGCCGTATGGTGTGGCGCTCTAAATTGCCTGGCAGTTATCAATGAACCACCAGGCTGAATATTTCCTGCCACCGAATATATTTTAGTTACTTCTAATGACTCTGTTTCATTTAAAGGTGGCAATATGCCTGGCAAAGCCCGAGCTAACATAGTTTTACCCGAACCAGGAGAACCCATCATAATAATATTATGACTACCAGCTGCCGCAATTTCCATTGCTCGTTTTGCCTGTTCTTGTCCTAAAACTTCTCTCATATCAAATTCGACTGGCGTTGATATTTCGTTTAAAATTTTATGATAGACAACAGGTTCGATATTTTTTCTTTTCAAAAAATAACCAGCTAATTGAATTAAATTTTCAACAGGAAAAACTTTTATTCCTTTTACTGCTCCTGCTTCGTTGGCTGAATCCTTTGGAACAAAAATATTTAAAAATCCAAATTCTTTAGCAAAAAGAGCCATTAAAAGCGCTCCTTTTGTGTGTCGAAGAGAACCGTCAAACGATAATTCTCCCAGAAATAAAGATTTGTCGGGTATAGAAAATTGTAATACACTACTCAAAATTCCAACCGCAATTGGCAAATCATAAATAGACCCTTCCTTTTGAATATCAGCTGGAGCTAAATTAACAGTGATTTTCTTTGACGGAAAATCAACACCAGAGCTTGAGATTGCCGCTCTGACTCTTTCTTTGCTTTCATCAATCGCTTTGTCTGGCAAACCAACAATTTCGAATCCCGGCAATCCTCTATTTGCCAAATTTACTTCCACATCTACTTTTATGGTTTCCAGCCCTAAATTTACAACAGACGGCACTTTAATTAACATAATATTTACCTGATTCTTGATTAATAAAGCCCTTTAGTTGCATCAAAGAAAGAGTAGCACCGATTTTCACAACAGACACATTCAATGTTCTGGCTATTATGTCTGCCTCCATTGGCTCTCTTTTTAATTGTTCAATTATTTTTTGCTCCTCTTTACTAAGAGCTAAATTTTGCTTAGTCAAACTTGTCTTAACTGGAGATAAATTATAATATTTTAAAATGTCTCCCGGCTCAGTAGCCACTTGGGCTCCCTCTTTTATTAGTTGTATTGTTCCTTTTGAAACCTCACTAGTAATTTGACCAGGTACCGCAAATATTTTTCTGCCGTATTTTTTTGCATATTTTGCCGTTATTAAAGAACCGCTATTTAATCCCGCTTCTACAATTAAAATTGCTTTTGATAAACCAGCCACTATTCTGTTTCTTCTAGCATATGTCCAATTAACTGGTAAAAATTTTCCTTCGAGCTCAGAAATAATTAAGCCATTTTTTTCTAAAATTTCGTTGTAGAGCCCTTCTTGATATTCAGGGTGTATTATATCTATTCCACATGGCATTACGGCAATAGTCCTTCCGCCAATTCTAACTGTTGCGCTATGAGCGGCTTCGTCTCCGCCATACATAAATCCAGAAACTATTGTTATCCCCAAAGCCGCTATTTCTGTTACAAATTGTTCTGTTATTTTTTTTCCGTAACTAGTTAAATGCCTTGAACCTACAACTGCCAAACAATTTTCAAAAATATCAGAATTCCATTTTCCCTTGTAATATAATTTTTTCGGCGCATCGTTACCAATTTCTTTCAATAATTTTGGGTATTCTTTATCTTCTATTTTAATGACTTTATCCATATTATGACTATTCTAGCATTTTAACTAAAAAAGCGACAGCATTAACTATCGCTTTTTTGGTGCTCTGATATAGATTTAGATTTCTAGTAGAATTTAAGTGGGTGTCCTCATGTTAAAACCACGGTTTTAACTAATATTGAACTCCCATAAAAAAGTTCGTATAGAATCTAATATTAATATCAGAGCTAACTTTATTCTAACTCTTCAAATATATAAGTCAAATACCGAGAGACTTAACTAATTGTTTTATTAAAGAAACCACAACTGGCGGCGGCATTAAGCTGTTTACGGCCGAGCCTTCGTCGTCTAAAATTTCCCAAGGTTTTTCAATAGATTTAACTTTATTTTCTTTTTCCAAAAATTCATAACTGTATTCTGGTGTAATTTCATAATCGTCCACAAATTCTTTAACTTTGTTTACAGGAATACAATTTCTTAAAAAAACTTTTTGTATCCCCTGCAAAGATACTGTCTGCTTTATCAAAAATTCATCTTTATTTAACCTTTCTCTAATTGGTTCAATCCCTAATTCATCACCCTCTTTTGTTGTCATTCTAGACCCTTTGCCTGCCTGCAAAGACAGGCAATTTGAGTTATCACAAATTAAATAGAATTTATTATCTTTTATATCATATTCAACATTTTTTGTAGGTAGAAGTTTTAAGCTCCTTGATGTTTGACAAAGAGGACAAATTACTCTGTACTTTACCCTTTGATCAATAACAGATGTCGGTACATCTATTAGAATAAAAACATCGGGATCTTCTCTATATCCAATTAAGTCTCTAAAAAACAGTGAATAAGAAATTTGGTCTAAATCCCTCGGAAAACCATCAATAAAAATCGCTTTTCGGCCAAGTTTTGCGATTTCTCTTTTCGCTAATACTAAAATTAACTCAGAAGGTAAAAGAATTTTTGTAGACCTGCTCTCTAAAGATTTTATTATGTCTTCTAAGGGCAAATATCCTCTGTAATTCTTTTCTATAAAATTAACTAACTCCTTTTTCTTATTTTCGTCACCAATAATTTCATCAAACGATCTAACCATATCTCCAATTGAAAAATGGGCGATTTTATCTTTATCAATAACTTCGGCTAACATTTTTGCGTAAGTTCCTTTGCCAGACCCCTTTTTACCTAATAGATAAGCTACAAAAGTATTATTTTCTAAATATTTTTTAAATTTTTTAATTTCGGGGCCTGCTTTGTATTCAAAATAAGCCTGCCTTTGATTAAAGTCAGTCAGGTCAAATTTTTTATAAACATTACTTTTTGTTTTAAATATTGGAAAATCTATATCTTTCATATTTATTTATTTATATAAATGTTATTTCCGTCACTTTCAATTTTAATATCGCCGTATTCGTCTGTTCTTAATACATGTATAGCAAAATTTTCTAATCTTTGCAAAGTTTCGGGCGTAGGGTGACCATATGAATTTTTTCCAACTGATATAACAGCAACTTTAGGCTCCATATTTTCTAAAAATTCGTTAGATGTTGAGTATTTGGAACCGTGATGGGCAACTTTTAAAACATCTGCCTTTAAATTAACTCCCCTGCTAATAAATTCTTTTTCTACCTTGCTAGATATGTCGGCCGTAAATAAAAAAGTATCTTTACCGAAAATTAAACGAGAAACAATACTAGTATCATTACTGTTATTTTTGGATTCTTTACCTATTGAATCTTCAAGTGGATGCAAAATATCAATAACGACATTGCCTGCTTTTACTTCTTTAGATACATCAGCTTTTATTATTTTAGTTCCTTGTTTCTCTGATTTTACCAAAAGCTCAAGCCATTTTTGATAAAAAGAAGTGCTTCTTACAACACCAGTCCACAAAATATAATCTACTTTGTATCTTTGTAAAACTTCTAATAATCCTTGAACATGGTCTTTATCTGGATGAGTTAAAATTACAACATCAATAGTTCTGTCATAAAAAGGCATTAATTTTTGTAATTTTTCTAAAATAGTTGAATCTGGCCCGCCATCAATTAATATTTGATGGGATTGCGGAGTCTTTATAAAAATAGCATCACCCTGCCCAACATCTAAAAAATTAACTTTTAAGTTATTAATTTTTGAAAAATCAAAAACTTCCTGCCACATGAATATATTTAACAAAAATAAGATTCCAATTAAAGACAATACAACTTTATTTTTCATTAGTCCTGTTGCTTAATAATATTCGTCACGAAAATTAAAGATTTTAGGGCGATAATTTTGAAAAATGAGGAAGTTTATACTATGTATAAGCCGACTAATTTTTAAAAATTAGCGGCCAAAATATTTAATTTGCAGTAGAATTATTATTGAGCAACAGGGCTATAATCTATTATGGCAAAGTTAATATACAAAAACGCCCCAGCCAATGGCGAGGGCGTTTTTAAAGAATCTATTTCTTCGCCAAACCCATTATCCTAAACATCTTTGTTCCACACTTTACGCAAGTGCCGGTCATAGCGGATCTTTTTTTACCACCTTTCCCTTTCATTGCAACCTCTTTTGGATCTTTCATTTCACTTTTTGATTTACATTTTACACAATAAGCTTCTGTCATTTTATTTTATTATATTATTTTAATAATCTGCTGATCTATTTTAATATCGACCAATTTTAATGCTTTATGTTATTATACTCCTTAGAATAGTCGGGGTCAACTCTTTTGTCAAGCACTTAGAAGCCTAAGGCAATAAACCTATGGTCTTTTTTTTAAGTAAAAGAGAATTTAATACAACTGAAATAGAACTGGTGGCCATGGCCACTGAAGCAAAAATTGGATTCAAGAGAATCTCAAAAAACGGATATAGCGCTCCCATTGCCACAGGAATTAAAATAATATTATATCCAAATGCCCAAAACAAATTAAGCCTTATAGTTCTCATAGTTTTCTTCGATAATATAATTGCCACAGCGACAGACCTTAAATCTTTATTGATAAGTGTAATATTAGCGGCTTCAATGGCAATATCCGTACCGCTCCCCATTGCAATACCAACATTTGCGGTGGCCAGTGCCGGAGCATCATTAATACCATCCCCTACCATAGCAACTATTTTCCCCTCAGCTTGAATTTTTCTAACCTCTGCCTCCTTTTGATTAGGTAAAACTTCTGCCAATACTCGTTTAATACCAATCTTTTGTGCAATAGCATTAGCAGTTCGACGGTTGTCTCCAGTAATCATAACAACTTCTATGCCAAGTTTTTGTAATTGTTTTACTCCTTGAAAAGCACTTTCTTTTAATGTATCGGCAACTGCAATAAGAGCAGATAGCTGTCCATCAACTTGCAACATCATAACGGTTTTACCGTCATTTTCTAATTTTTCTATATCAGCCTGAACAGTCTTTAAAGAAACTTTTTCTTTTTCCATTAATTTTCTATTTCCAAGTGATATTTTTTTGCCTAAAACAAAACCTCCAACACCGTAGCCGGGAATCGCTTGGAATTTTTCAACTTTGTCAAATCGTAAATTTTTACTTTCCGCCTTATTGACGATACTCTCTGCCAAAGAATGTTCCGACCCTTTTTCTAAAGATGCCGCTAATTGTAGTGCTTCATTTTGGCTAAGTGTTCCAGTAATAATAATATCGGTAACCTCCGGCTTGCCCTTAGTAAGCGTGCCTGTTTTATCAAAAATAATAGTACGAATCTTGTGAGCTATCTCCAAGCTCTCTGCATCTTTAATCAAAATACCATGTTCAGCTCCCCTTCCTGTGCCAACCATAATTGCCGTTGGAGTAGCTAAACCCATAGCACATGGACAAGCAATAATTAAAACTGCGATTGTATTTAAAAGCGCAAAAGTTAGAGCGGGTGAAGGTCCAAAGTTATACCAAACAACAAATGTCAAAATTGCCAACATTAAAACTATGGGCACAAAATAAGACGATACTAAATCTGCCAGTCTCTGAATTGGCGCTTTACTGCCTTGTGCCTCCTGTACTAATTTAATGATTTGAGCAAGCATGGTTTCTTGCCCAATTTTAGTAGCGCGAAATGTAAAACTGCCAGTTTTGTTCATTGTTGCTCCAACTACTGTGTCTCCTTTAGTTTTATCAACTGGCATACTTTCACCCGTAATCATTGATTCATCAATACTGGACTCGCCTTCTATAATTACTCCATCAACAGGAATCTTTTCGCCGGGTCTAACACGGATAATATCGTCTATTATTACTTCGTTAATCAAAATATCTATTTCTTTACCATTACGAATTACTCTGGCAGTTTTGGCTTGCAAACCAATAAGTTTTTTGATAGCTTCTGATGTTCCTGCTTTAGCCTTGGCTTCAAAGTAGCGACCAAGCAAGATTAATCCAATAATAATAGTAGCCACATCAAAATACGGCATTGGCTCAATGCCGATACTTTCAACAACTTGCGGCAAAATTGCGACAAAAACAGAATAAAAATAAGCAACAGTGGTACCAATTACTACAAGCGTATCCATATTTGCGGTGCGATGCCTTAAAGCCGATATAGTAGCTCTATAAAAACTCCATCCTGCCCAAAATTGCACTGGCGTAGCTAACAATAATTGTACCAAGAAATTCTGAAGAATCTTCGGAGCAGTATTCATAAGACCTGGAAAACTCCCCCAAAGAATCAGCGCTCCCAAAAATAAGCTGACAATAACTTTTACTTTCAAATCACGAAGCTCTTTTTGCTTCTCTGCTTTTTCTTCGTCTTCCGATTTTAACTCTTCATTGGTCATTGCTTGATAACCAACACTTGCCACCGCTGATTCTAAATGCTTGTCTGTCACTTTCTGTGAATTATAAATTACAGTGGCTTTATTAGTAGCCAAATTGACATTTGCTTTTAATACCCCGTCGACTTTTCTAAGCGCGCCCTCCAAAAGATTAACACAAGAAGCGCAGTGCATTCCTTTTATTGAAAATGTTTTTCTGGTTTCCATATTAAAAATTATTTAACTATTATTTTTCCATGAAACATATTCATACCACAAGAGTATTGAAACTCACCACTTTTTTGCGGAGTTATTTCAACGGTAATTTTTTGATTTAACGGCAAATATTTACGAATTTTAAAATCACTTAACACTACTTCTTCTAAACAACTATTCGGGTCGTGGCGTATGAAATTAATTTTTATGGTTTTTCCTTTCATAATAGATATCACTTCAGGAGAATAACCGCCATCAACAATAATATCTACAGAATCTGAAACTGCAACTTCTTTTTCTTTTTTCATAAAGAAAAACCAATAAGTAAAAGCAATACCCAAAAGACCCATTATTGTAACAATAATTTTATCCATACACTTTTTTATTTAGTTTTAATGCTGTCATAAAACTTATTATTAGCAAAAATGCGGTAAGCGACATTATAGGAATAGTAATGTAGCCAAATCCTAAAATAAATCGTTGTGAGCAACTAATTGAATAACCTACTGCAGAACAGCCAATAGATGGCACAATGCCAAGCTGTAAAAGGTAGTGATATCCGGCAATAAATGCTCCGATAAGTGATAAAACAAGACTATATGGAATAATGCCATTATCTTTTTTCAAAAGAGCCATTCCTAAAATAATTACTTGCGGATACATTAAAATTCGCTGGAACCAACAAAGCTTACATGGTTCATAGCCAGCAATTTCTGAATAAAATAAACTGCCGAGCGTGGCAACAAGCGCAATTATAAAAGAAAAAACAAGCGCATGTTTTGAAAAAAAATTTAGTATCTTTATTTGTTTTGTCACAAACGAAATAATAACAATGGCCAAGATTATTTGACCAGTAATCGTAAGAAATAAAAGCATTTGATTGACTGTTGAAATAAATTCCATAAATTTATTAAACTTATTAATTATAAGATTATTAAGGAAGCTGACAACCAGTTTTTTCAGAAAGCTCTATTAAAGGTATTGCGCCAGTTAAACGTGAGCCATCGCCAAACTCCCAAGTTGGATAACTTTTAATGTCTTTATCTTTACAGACTGGCAACTGGCTTTGACCATTCGGTGTTGAACATTCTACATATGGTAAAAACTTGGCTGATTTACCGAACATTTTTTTTTGACTTTGGCAATGTGGACACCAAAAAGCTCCGTAAAATACCGCACCATTTTCTTTAAGGCATTTAGCAAACGTATCAAGTTTTCCTGGTTGCCTCTGCCAATTTATCAGTAATGTTAAAAAACCAATAATAAGAATTACGACAATGATAATTATTATTTTATTTTTCATTTTTTCCATGCTTTTAAAATTTAGTCTGCTAATTTTAAGAAACAACTTCTATTATTCCTGTAATCATTCCCATTGAACAGGAAAACTTATATTTACCAGGATTTTCTGGCTTAAAATCTTTAAATGAAACTTGTCCGGGAGTCAAATCAATTGATCCTGAAAATAAGTTTCTCGATATAATTGAGGTATTACAACCGGGCGAATCGGCTGCAGTAATTTCCCATCTTACAGGAACACCAGCCCTCACTTTAAAATAGTTAGGACTATTTCCTGAACCAGAAGCTATCATTTTAATCACTTGCTTGCCGTCAATAATCAATGGTAAATCTTTTGCGTCAACTGCTGTAGTTTGCGATTTATTTTGACTAAGACTAAAAACATCGCTTAGACTTGTATAACCTAAAACATTTATCTGGCTATTAATATTATACAAAGCAAAAAATAAAACTAAAAACCCGGCAACTCTTGAAAACCTTTCGGCGAGATGAGGCTTAAAAGAAAACTTAACACTAGATAATCCAATAACTAAAAGCATAGGAGCTGTTCCTAAAGCAAAGAAAAGCATTATTAAAAACCCCTGTAGCCAGTTCCCCGATAAAAGAGCTATGCCCTGAGCTATTATAGTAAAGCCGCAAGGAAGGAAAAAAGTTGCAGCTCCCATTATAAATGGCATCTGTCGGGCTTGGAAATTATTTTCATTTGCAATATATCTCGTGATAGATTTTGGCAAAGCAAACTGAAATTTACGCAAAGATTTCACTCCCAACATTTGCAAACCTAAGGCTATCATTAAAAAAGAAACTGTAACAACTAAAAATGAAGTAAGGGCAAGAGAAATCTGTAATTTACTTCCGATTATTCCTAATAAAGCTCCGAAAATAGCGTAAGATATAATTCTGCCGACATTAAATAGCAAGTGTGGCTGAAACTTTTCGTAAGCAGTATTTTTGTCAGAATAAATACTTTGCCATTGTTTTGACATAGACAGTACCATGCCTCCTACCAAAGCGGCACAACTGGAAAGTCCAGCTAAAATTCCTAATCCAAAAAATGCAAATAAAGAAGAACTTGAACTGACACCTAAAAATCCTGGCACGCCCGACTTATTTAAAATCAAAAAACCAATAATTATAAAAAGCGCTATATTAAAAGCAAGTAACGTTGGATTAACACCTTTTTGGGCTTTAGTATTTTTTTCTTCTAACTTATCAAAAAAAGTATAATTCTCATTTTTAAAAAGGCTAGTTAAGTAATGACTATTAGGCTTTTCTTCCTCATACTCAATTGTTACTCGACCATTGCTTGTTGATGCCTCAACAGATTTTATCCCATTAATTTCCAATAACTTTTTTTCAACTAAAATCTCGCAAGAAGCGCAATGCATTCCTTTAACATAATATGTGTGTTCTTTATTCATATATTTTTATATTCTTGATTTATTTATATAGTATCCTGCAATCCCAAATGCCACCGATACATTTAAAGATTCTTTTTTTCCTTGCATTGGCAAATAAATAATTTTATCTGATTTTTCTAAAATTCTTTTAGATATTCCTTTTACTTCGTTGCCAATAATTAAGGCTAAGGGAAATTTATATTTTAATTTTGTATAAAGAACGCTTTTTTTGCTTTGCTCTAAAGAAATTATGTTTACCTTGTCTTTTTGAAGTTTTTCTATTAACCGCCATGTTTGCGAATAATACTCAAATGAAACTGTTTTTTCCGCTCCTAACGCTGTTTTTGAAATTTTGTGATTTGGGGGTTTTCCTGAAATTCCACACAAAAATATTTTATCTACTGCCAAAGCATCGGCTGTTCTAAAAATAGAACCTATATTTTCCAAGCTCCTTATGTTGTCACAAATAACATAAAATTCGTTCATCTAAATGTGTGCGGAAATAATTACTCAATAAATCTTTTTTCAACTTCTTGCCAATTAACTACATTCCACCATGCTTTTAGGTAATCCGCCCTTACGTTTTTATATTGCAAGTAATACGCATGTTCCCATAAATCATTCCCCATAATCGGAATACGTCCATCGCTTATGGGATTATCTTGATTTGCAGTAGATATAATCTGCAATGTTCCATCTTTATCTTTCACCAACCACACCCATCCTGAACCAAAGCGCCTTAAACCCTCGTCATTAAATTTTTGCTGAAATTCAGTAAAACTTTTGAATTGTTTTTTAATTTCCTCAGCTAGCTTTCCCGATGGTTCTCCTACTTTAGACTTGCTCTGAGCTGTACCGAAGGGCAACATTATGTTCCAAAAAATAGAATGATTCACATGTCCACCAGCGTTATTTCTTACCGCCATTCGTATCTCTTCTGGTATCTCGTCTAAGTTTTTGAGTAATTCTTCTGCGCTTTTTTTAAAAAGAGTTGGATATTTATCAATAGCAACATTTAGATTACTCACATATCCTGCATGGTGCTTTTGGTGGTGCAATGTCATAATTTCTTCTGAAATATAGGGCTCTAAATCTTTATATCCATATGGAAGATTTGGCAATTCGTATTTTTTTGTTTCCATGTTTTTTATTTTATTATTTCTCTAATTCTTTTTCTGTTGATTTAACAAAATAAACAGTGGCTAAAACCACGATAAAAGTTATTAAAAAGGCGTATATTAGCTTGGCAAAAATACCATCTTTGTTTAACGGGAAAAAATATTCTATTAAAGTTTTTATGGCATCGTTCCACGCAAGACCCACAACAAAACCAAAAGCCGCTAATACATAACCCATTGTTTGTTTTTTGACTTCTTTCCTAATTCTTAACTCTTCTTCTTTTATTTTTTTAAATTGAGTTGTTATTACTCTCATTTTTTCTTTATTAATTTTTATTTATTATCTAATAAAAATTAATTATAGTCAAATTTCTCCTTTCTTAATTTTCGTTCTTATATTTTCTACAAAATTATTAAAATAATAAAGATTGTGAAAAGTAAGAAGACTAAAAGCCGATAACTCCCCTGCTCTTAATAAATGTGAAATATAATCTTTTTTATAGTTTAAACAAACCTTACAAACACACTCTTTATCGATCGGCTCGCGTTTTTTTAAAAATTTAACTTGTTTTAAATTTAATTTCCCCTCACTCGTAAAGGCAATTCCCCTTCTTGCATAATGAGTTGGCACTGTGCAATCAAATAAATCAATGCCAGATTTTACTACCATTTCTATATCTTCCAAATAGCCAATACCTAAAAGGTGACGAGGCTTTTTTTCTGGTAATTCATTAACAACCCATTCTATCATTTGAGGCATTTTATATTTATCTGAACCAAACTCTCCGCCTATGCCAAAACCATCAAATGGTAAAGCTGAAATAAATTTTGCACTCTCTTGCCTCAAATCTTTATATTTTCCGGCTGGCACAATTCCAAAAATAGATTGATTTGTTTTTTTTACATTAAGACATTTTTTAGCCCAAGCATGAGTTTTTAAAAGTGATTTTTTTGTATATTCATAACTTGCTAAGGGCGGAGTACATTCATCAAAAGAAAAAATAATATCGGCTCCTATTTTTTCTTGAATCTTAATAGATTCTTTTGGCCCTAAAAATAATTTTGCGCCGTCTCGAGGCGATTGGAAATAAACGCCATCTTGTGTGATTTTTATTTTTTGAGGTTGAGTTCCTTCTTTTATAATATTTTTTCCTGCCTCTGCGGTCAGGTTGTTTGTAATTTGCTTTAGAACTTTACCTAGACCAAAATCTCTGCCAAACCCCAAAGAAAACACCTGGAATCCACCAGAATCAGTCATTATTGGTTTTTTCCAATTCATAAATTTATGAATACCACCCGCTTTTTCTAAAACTTTTTCTCCAGGTTTTAAATGCAAATGAAAAGTATTAGAAATTAAAATTTGAGAGCCAGTCTCTACCACCTCCTCTGAAGTTAGAGTTTTAATAACTGCTTGAGTCGCAACCGGAACTAAACACGGAGTTTCAACTACTCCGTGATTAGTTTCCAAAAATCCTATTCTTGCCCTGCTCTTTTTTGATTTTTTAAGAATTTTAAAGTTAACCATTGCCGCGTTTTAATTTATGGTTGTAAAATATCTTCTGTTCTGCCGTTTATAGATATAATAACGCTTTGAATTGTTTTAAATTGTAAAAGTGTTTGAATTATTTGATTTCTTATTGCCACCACTCTGCAAGAACCGCCAACATTTTTTTCTAAATTATCATCAAAATCAACTTTCGCCACAGTGTTTTCAATTGTTAGTTTTTGAATTTTAACATCAGGATTTATACTTGTAAAAAATCCATCTAATATTTCTTGTCTTGTTGGTCCTTTCAAAAGTTCTTCTAAAGCCGCTCTGGCAACCGCTTTCGTTTCAGAAACCCCTCTATCCACAGGCAAAACTTTTTTGCAGGCGTATTCAGAATCAGTACTATTATTATTAAAATAGAGTTTTACTTGTATTGCGCCTTGCACAGTTTTAGTAATTTTAACCGGTAAAATAAACTCTCTATTATATTCGGGTAAACCACTAGGATTTTCATTACTAAAAACAAGCTTACCTTCGTCTATATTAAGAGCAATAAAATCTAAAGTTGCTTCAAATCTGACTGACGGCTTCATCCAATTGGTTGTTGCTTTTAAATAAGTTTTTGCTAATTCGTTATTTTCGCTGTCTAATAACTTAACTGTTCCAACTTGAGCTTCAAAACCAATCCAGCCATTCCCATTAACTGTTCCCTTGATTTCCAAGGGGCTAGAAATTTCTTCGTTTAATTTTGGCAAAAAAACCTCAATACCAGATTCAGTTTCAGTTGGTAATATTCCTGTTCTTTTTTGCTGCCAAAAAATAATAGTTCCGATAATTAAAACTACTATTACTACTATTAAGATAATTAAAAAAACTTTTTTCATATATTAGACTTGTTGTTATATTAAGCTCTAAAAACAAAAAAATCAAACAGAATAAACTCTTGACTTCTTTTTGAAAAGGAGTACAATCAAAATAGACGATAAGTCGGATATCCCGCCCCTTCTGGGCGAGGCTCGCCCTAAGGGCGGCTTAGTCAGTTTTTAATTAAAAGTTGAAGACCCAATAAGTAGAGCGGCTTAAAAGTCAAAGGTCGCTTTTTTTAT
>ERZ1292625.2680-Hain-H41-01um-R1-2680-length-15941-cov-5_pt1 | contig 15941 bp, 12 predicted proteins | sample MGYA00564400_ERZ1292625 | MGnify/ENA primary metagenome ERZ1292625 (study PRJEB36523, sample SAMEA6512639) | groundwater metagenome | collected 2019-01-08 | study: AquaDiva: Metagenomics assemblies of 32 groundwater samples | reverse complement strand
GGTTATTTGAAATTTCAGATTGCAATGTGTCTAAAAACCATTTTGTCGAAGCATTATTTTCCCAAATTTCAATTACTCCATCATTCATATAATGAATAACGGGTGGTAAATGAGGATTTTTGATCCCCATTTTTCTCTTGAAAGCATTGGCCACAACATCGTGCCAACCTTGCTGAATGATAAGTGTTGTATCTCTGGTATAAACTTTTTCAAACTCAGCAATGTTCTCAATTTTAGTTTTCTCCCCCAGCGTCGTTATCGGCCTGCTCTGCAAAATGTAGAATTGGTTATTTTCTCTGGCCCATTCTATGTCTTGCGGCGCGCCGTAATGATTTTCAATTTTTATAATCAATTCGGAAAGTTCCAGGATTTGCTCGTCAGTCAGTTTTTGTTGCTCGCCTTTTTCTTTGGGGATGTTTTGCCATTCATTTCCACCATTTTTCTGTTTTCGGTAAATACCTCTTTCTTGAAAGGAGATGTTTTTGTCTATTATCTGTCTCGGTTCTTTCTCCACCACGTAAGAATCGGGGGTTATTTGGCCGGAAACGATGGCTTCGCCTAAACCATAACCGGCTTCAATAATGAGCTGGTTCCGGTCTTCGGTGACCGGATGAACGGAAAAAGCGATGCCGGATGATTCGGAATCTATCATTTTCTGGACAACTACGGCCACTGAAATTTTGCTGTTGTGCAAACCTTTCTCAAAACGGTAGAAAATGGCTCGGGGAGTGAATAATGATGCCCAGCATTTTTGGACATTTTCCAATAAAGTTTTTTCCGTGGTGTTTAGGAAGCTGTCCAATTGCCCCGCCCAAGCGGCCGAAGAAGAATCTTCGGCGGTGGCGGAAGAACGCACGGCCACGAATTGGGAATTTAAGTTTTTAAACTCTTTTTTGATTTCCTCCTTGATGTCTTTGGGCATTTCGGCTTTTAGAATCAAGTCTTTTATCTTGGCGGAAGCGTTTTCCACTGTATGCATTTCTTTGTGGTCTACGGCGTGAAGAATTGAGTCAATTTCCACATTTAAATCCGCGCTTTCCAAAAATTTTTCAAAAGCCGACGAGAGTAAGACAAAACCAGGCGGCACGGGAATGCCGGCCTTAGTCATCTCGCCCAAAGACGCCCCTTTGCCTCCGGCGATGGCAGTGTCAGATTTGGAAATTTGGTTGAAATTGTGTAGTAATTCCATAGATATTTGCATTTTAGCATTTTTCTTTCTTTTTCTGAAACCTCAATAATCCACAGGTCTTTAACTCACACAAAGGGTAGCCCTTTATGTGGATATTATAGATTAGCGATTTCTAGATCAAGTAGTTCTACAAGCTGTGTATTTGCCATTTTTTTTGCATTATCACGAGCTTGTTCGTAGTATTTCTTAGCATTTGTGAAATCTCCTTTTGCTATATTACCTCTTTCTTTGTAGTAATTTGCTAAAGTTATTATAAGATCAATACTTGTTGGATTCTTTAACATACCTTCAACAAGTATATCTACCGCGAGCGTCGTATCTTGTTTATATGAATATTTATATAACTCATGAAGACCGATGTAAGATTGTACGCTTAGATTTCTCTCTATCGCTTCTTTAAAATTCTTCTCTGATTTTGAAAAATCTTTAAGATTATAGTGATACAAATCGCCTAGATTACTGAATGAGACACTGTTTCTAGGAGAAGTTTCGTTAATAAACTCCCAAATATCACGCGCTCCTTCATAATCTTCAATGATTTTGTAGTGTGTTGCCAAATCAAGCCAGTTCTTAAAGGAAGAAGAATCTTCTTTTAGCTGTGTTATAAGTGTTGCAATATTACTAAGAATAATCTTGCGCGCATCTTCAGGCATTGAATCAGAAAATACTATTTTGCGATTGAGATTTGGAATATCTAATTTTTGCTTCTCAATAGGGTTAATATTAATAATACCATTATCGTCAATGGTCCCATCGCCTATAGGTATGGTTTTTATATCAGCGGTACCACTATCTTCGGTCAACACAACTCCAATTCCTCCACTGTTTATTATCATTTCATCCTCTTTTTTAGATGGATAAAAAACTATAACAACTATAGTGATAACTATTACCGCTATAAAAATCATTTGTATGTATTTATTTTTGTATGTCATATTCAGACTATTTTAATAGAAAACCATGCATTATACAACCAAAAAAATTCCCCGCACTTATCCCCACAAAGGGCTACCCTTTCAAAAGGGTAGCCCTTTGTGTGGATAAGCAATACAAAAACCCTCAGCTAAAGCTGAGGGTTTTTGTTATCAGAAAGTCTTTCTCAACAAGACTTTGACTGAATTAACCTAAATACTCGTGTAATTAGATTATTTTACGATTACAGCGCTATCCATATTGTCTGACTGTAATCCTGATACGAAGTATCCGTTTGTCCAGTCCCGATGCGTAACATCTGATGTTGTTGTCGCGTTAGGTGACCAGATAAAATCATCTCCGTTACCATTCGTGAATGCCGTGCTACTTGCCGCATTAACCATTTGGGTCGCTGCCACAAGTAGTGGGTAGTTCGCATCACCCTGAATGTTTGTGGTTACTGAACCACCTGTTGGACTTCCTGTCAAAGCAATGTCTCCAAGTACTCGGAAGTAGTACGTTGAACCCGCAGGAATCTGGAGATAATCCTGACCCTGTGAGGATGCTGTCATAAGAACACTTGTATTACCGCTTGAAAGCAAGCCGGCAATAGTGTCATTCAATTGACCTGATGTCGTGTAACCAGATACTTCAGTTGAGAATGAAGCGTCTGTAAATGCTTTAATCTTCAAGTTTGTTACTGTCGTTGATGATGTTCCATCAGGTGTTGAAGATGTGGCAATGCTTACGGTGAACTTGTAAATTCCGATTGAACCTTTACTGTCAGCTGTTACGCTGAATCGGTATAGGTCAGTTCCTGTCTGTGTGATAAGAACTGTTGATGGAATCGCAAGTTTTGCAAATGTTGGTTTTGATTTGAACATTCTTACACCATCAAAGGCCGTTGAACCTGAAGCAGTAACTGTTGTTCCTGATTCTTGTCCAACTCCTAGTGTGTTTGTACCGTTCGTATCAATGTCAACCGCAATCAAAGCTCCTTGTGTACCAGTCTTTGAAGTACCAACCTCCGCAAGATCAAGTTTAACCGTCAAAGTCTTGTCAGTATCTTTTGGAAGTGTTACAGAGACATCAAGTGTTGATGTCGCGTGAGTATCAGTGCCTAAGAATGTAGCTGTTCCAACTTTTGTTGAACCATTATATAGGGATACCTGTACTAGGTCGCTGGATGTTGATGAAGCTGTGTTTGTAAGAGTGAGTCCTACTCGCTGAAGCGTAACTGCTTCGTTTGAAGCTCTAAACTTTATTACACCTCCTATTACTCCTGTTGAGCCAGCTGATGCTATTTGGTATGAAGGACTTGAAGAGTCCTTTGAAGCAACTACCGCTACCGCTTGAACTGTCATAGTTTGACCTGCTGAAGCTGTAACTGTTTCTGATACAGAGTTTGATGAAGTCACACCAGTAACTGTAGGATTAGATGTTGAATTGATTCCCCATGAAAGAGAATCGTTGGCTGCAGTTGCGCTTGAAATGTCACATTTGACAGCAAGGGTTTTGATTGTTCCTTTTGGAATTACCAATGTTTGATCAAATGTGAATGTTGTATTATCATCGCTTGCTCCTGACGCGTTAACAACATTTGAACCTGTGTTCAAAGCTGTTGCTCCGTCAAATAGCTGACATGCTGTTACTTCAGTAACTGTCAAGTTTGCAAATGTCATTGCGAGCGCGATTGATGAGAACCTTACGTCCTCTCCTGATTGCGTAGCGTCAAGCTGAAGGTTTGCATAAGTGAAGTCCTGCGCTCCAGATGTAATATTCTGTGCCACAGGATTTGATGAAATACTGATAGCAAGAGCCGCTGATTTAACAGTCATTGTGTTAAGCGTAAACACTCCTTGTGAGATTGTGATTGAATCTCCCGTAACATCTCCTATCGGCGATGTCCATCCTGAAGGTGTAACGGACGTTATGTAAGTTGTACCGTTTCCTTCCGTTGAAGATACTTTACCTTTAACTGTATAAATCATCTTTCCTGTTGGAATAGTTATTGAATCAGTAAATGTAACAGTTTGTATACCGTCGGTAATTGTTGGGTCAGTCGCGTCAACTGGACCCGCGACAATTGTTCCGTTTTGGTCAACAACCGTTACATTAGTCAATAGACGTGTACCTGTGCCACCACTTCCTGATGATGTGGCGACTGTAAGCACCATTCCCGAAATATCAATTGCTTCGCCTTTAATATCTGTCTCAAATCCACCAAGTGGCTGGTCTGAAACATTAACTGCTATGTTTTGCGCTGGAATTGTTGCTGATTTCTGAATTGTTGTTACTGAACCAGCTGTAATTGAAAGGTGCGCGTTATCAAACCATGGCGTACCTGCCGTAAAGACAGAGCTTGTTGTTGCCGCAGTACCTGAACCTACCGGAGGTGTAATACCATAACCAAATGTTTCACCAACGATGTTAAGATCGGTTGTCTTATCAATGTCAAAGACCACAGTTCTGCTTGCTCCGCCGATGATGTCCGCTTTGACATAAATATCAACAAGATTTCCTTTTCCAACCACAACTCCTGAACCGAATTTTGCAGTATAGAACTTACCGTCTGAAGAAACCGTTGTCGCGTATTCTGTTCCGTCAGCAATAGTTATCACATTGGTAATATCTGAACTTCCAGCTGAACCTGTCTGGTTCCATCTTATGCTTTTGATTCGGATTTCTTCCGCTGAACCTGCTGTTACGGTAATACCCGCAATTCGCACTCCTGTTGTTCCAATCTCTTTTGATTGAGCGGAGTTTGGATCAAATGAAGAAATACCCATAGTTACTGAACCAATAGCAAGTGAAGCATTGATTGTCTGTGAAGTACCTACAATTGGAAGCGAACCTGATACTGTTGCTGATGTATTAACCGCTAAAACTGAAAGTGTGGCAATTGTTCCATCTCTTGTAGAGTTGTCTGCCGCCATATTTCCAGCGATTGTGAACACTTTTGATGTTCCCGCTGGGATTGTGGTTTTAGCGCCAACAGTTGCCTGATGGTTTGAGTTAAGTGTTTTTGAAGTTCCTATCTGTATTCCATCTTGGTCAAGAAGCACTATTCCTGAGAAGACCGCGTCTGGCGCAAGTCCCGTTCTCTCAATTGTTATGTTGTCCATAACAACATCTCCGTCAGAACCTGCTGTTACGATAAAGTTCGTAAATGGAACTCTAGCCGCTGAATCTGGCGCGAGTGTTGCTTTTGGCTGCGCCCCCGCCACTACTGACAAACCTGTTCCCGTCGCGGGAGTTGAAGGTGTGCCTGGTGTTGATGGTGTTGATGCTACAGCGCAAAGTGAATTTGCTTTAGCTCTTGATGAAGAACCAAAGTATCCAGTTCCCGCTGATAGACCAACTGGTGTCAAAACTTCAGAAGCATATTTGTTCTGGAATTTCGCGACAGCCGCGACTGTCAGCCCGCCGAAGTAATCTGTTTCACTTCCCGCTGAACCAACTCCTGATGAAGCAATTTGTGTCGCTGAATCAGAGTTTAGGAATTTCTGAAGAGCTATAACATCCGCTCCTGAACTTCCTGATGTTAAGCTAGTTGACCATGTGTATGGACATACACTAGCTGTTGATGTGCCACCTGATGTTGGTGTCCCACCCGTCAAAGATGTTTGCACATTAGCAATTGTTGCCGCGTCAGCCCCGAAAGACTGTAACAATGAAATAATCGCGTCAACCTGACTTGTCGTCAGCGCCGCCTGTGCCGGTGTTGCCGCCGTAAACATAAGTCCAAAGACAAATGCCACCGCAATAGCACCTATAGCAATCTTAGTAGCTATAGAACTGTTTGTAATACTCATAAGTTTATAATTTTAATTTAATTTAAGTTGTCCTTTATTTTGCGATTAATTAAGTGGCAAAGTAAAAAACAATTTTGTTACGCAATAAATTTTTTATTTCGACAAAAATTATATTGCGCATTTTTGAGACAACTAAAAACTTTAATTGTCTCCGTGTTAATAATTTCTGATAGGTATAAAAATAAAATTTTCATACAAATCTACCATACTAATTTCAACAATCTTACCGCACCTAATATGTTCTTAAAATGCATCGACGCAGAACATAGAAGATTAGTTGATGAAGTTTAGACTGAATTTCAATCTTGTCGCATCCGTAACTGAACAATGCAATTTCTGAAACTATTTACAACAATTTTCTGTTGTAAGTTTTGACTATAATGATATTAAATTTTCAACGAGCTTTCTTTCTTTGTCGTGGCTTTATTAAGCCCTTCATTACTCCCATTTTTACTATTATACCTTTATCTCTCTGAAACGCGCATTATGCACGATTTCAAGCCAAAATGCAAGTCTGAGATATTAAGTAAATTTCATATATAAAACAACTTTATATATACTTTTTACATACAAAACCGCCAAGCGGAGAATCCTAACAATAAGTATATAATACAAGCAACATAAGCACCAACATCTACAAACGCTAAAGTGTGGATAACTTCCTTAAAGTATTGGATATTTATACAAAAAATACTGAGAAATTTTGCAAAGCAAAATTTCTTCAATAAAAACTCTAAAAAATTAATTGACTGTATGTCCTTTATGTTTAAATTATGCCAAACTATATGTACTCCATCTTCGCTCTCCTTTCTTTATTAAAATACCCTCGTTAACGAGAGATAGCAATTCTCTTTGCAATGTTTTTGAACTACATCCCTCTATTGCGTCTATTACGTCCTTAACAGTAACAAAAGATTTGTCTTGAAGTAGCTCAAGAATAGTATTTCTTCTATTGTTGTGGCGTATATCAGCTGTTTTTGAATACATCACTTTTTCTTGTTTCTTACTAATATTATTTATTGTATTGATGGTGTCCTTTACAAGAGAGTGTCTTTGTATATCTGTCTTATAAACTTTTTGTGTAATTGGTCTTATAATATTTTGTACTTTTTTTATGTCTTTTATGGGAATATCACTCTTTTCATTTGTAGCGGCTTGCTTTAAGACGCGCGTTTCGTACAAATTAGGCACATCAAAAAATTCCTTTGGCAATCGCACACTGTCTGAAACAAGATCTTCTCTTCTTGTTTTTATGAGTGTCCCAAGATCAACATATTCTCGTTTTAATATTGAAAAATTCATTTCAGACACATATCCCGATACACGCGCTATCTCAAGAATAGACACCACTTCTGTAATACTGGAAAGTAGTGTGTCTAAAGAAAAATATTCCGTCTTTGTTGATATGTCTTTTTTTAGAGTATCAACATTTGTTAAGGACATTTTTTGCAATCGCATAATCCCAGAGAAAATACTTATTGACTTTTCTCTTAGTAAACTTCTAAGCATTTCACCACTTTCTATTAAGTTAGTAACGACATACAAAGCTGAAGCAAGTTTCTCAGCTTTTTTGTATAGATACATATAGAGATGATTTCCTTCAAAAAAGTCCCACGGGCTATTGTTCTCAATACTTTTCTCAAATATGCTATTTTTCTTGTTGATATTCATATATATGACTATATTATAATGTCTTTTATAAACTGTCCTTTACAATTATCTCTTTGTTAGTCTGTCCTTTATTAAAATAAACCTTCAAATTAATTTTATGTCTGATATGTATTTTGAATTTAATATGTCCATTATATAACGGGCATATATAAAAGCAAACGAGAATGTGTATTTGCTCCACTATGTCAGACATTTTCCCGCCCAGCCCTTCCATAAGGGCTGGGCTCTTGTGGACTGACCTAATTTCACAAATATGTTATTATTTCCTTATTATCTATGAATTACGAAACACAAAAATTTAGGTCCTCGGGTCGCAAAATCTCTTTGTTTTTAAAATGTTTTTGCTCAACCAGACCATAAATTTTTGTGTTTCGTAATTTAAGATTTATTATGTTTAAATTTTTGAAAAGAAAAAAAACAAAAAATAAGAAGGGGGGCAAAACAACCGGGGACGGTATCGGTATGTTTGAAAATCTAAAAAAAGAAACCGCGCAAGGAATATACGCGATAATATTTTTTATACTAGGAGTCTTTCTTATACTAGCCGCGTTTGAAGGCGCGGGCGTGGTTGGCAACACAACATATAAATTTCTATCTGCATTATTTGGAATAGGATATTTTATAATCCCAATTTTATTTTTCCTTATGTCCGCGTCATACATTCGCTACCTTAGTAGTTCATTTGGCATACTAAAAAAAGTGAGCGCGATTATTTTTTTCTTAGCTGGCATAGGACTTGTTGACGCGACAGTCGCGGGTTATGGGGGGGCTTTTGGTGGAATGATTGCTTCCCCTCTTATTGGACTTCTTGATATCTTTGTAACACTTCTTGTTCTTTGGGGTCTGGTTATTGCGTCTCTTTTGATACTACTTGACGCAAAACTGCCACCACTTTCTTTTTTTACTGGATTATTCAAAAAGAGAGACTATGGAGACGAGTTTGATGAGTATGAAGAAGAAGAAGATGAAGATGAAGAAAATGAAAATAGTGAAGAAGAGGAGGAAGAAGAGGAAGTGGAAGTGGATGAGAGAAAATCTTCAATAAAAAATATATTTGGTCTTGGAAGAGAAAAACCTGAACAAGATGTCATACAAATGAAACATATTCATGTTGGCTCTTATACCCCACCGCCTCTTTCTATCCTTGAGAAAGATAGAGGTAAGCCAGGAGTTGGAGACATAAAAGCAAACGCGAATATTATAAAACGAACTCTGCAAAACTTTGGTGTTGATGTGCAAGTAGATGAAATATCCATAGGACCTTCTGTTACAAGATACGCTCTCAAACCCGCGGAGGGCGTACGCCTGTCAAAAATACTTGGACTTCAAAATAATCTGGAGCTCGCGCTCGCCGCTCACCCCGTAAGAATAGAAGCGCCTATCCCCGGAAGGTCACTTGTCGGAGTTGAGGTGCCAAATACCGCAAAGACGACAGTCGGACTCTCTACCATACTCTCGACACCAGAGTTTCAAAATTCAAATAAGCCACTTTTGGTATCACTCGGTAAAGATATTACAGGCAAGTCGCACTTTGGAGATTTAGCAAAAATGCCGCATGTACTTATTGCCGGCGCCACAGGGTCTGGAAAATCAGTTACTATACATACACTTATCACATCGTTATTGTTTAGAAATTCCGCGGAACAACTACGATTTATTATGATTGACCCTAAACGTGTTGAACTCACACTTTACAATAATATACCTCATCTTCTTACTCCTGTTATTACAGACGCTAAAAAAGCAATTTTGGCTCTTAAGTGGGCCGCAAAAGAGATGGATAGAAGATATGAGATACTTGAAAAGAACTCCGTGCGAGACATAGAGTCATATCATGCCAATATTTATAAACTAAACAAAAATAAAAAGCGCGATGATGAAGAATATGACGAAATAGAAGCAATGCCGTATATTGCGATAGTAATAGATGAACTTGCGGATATAATGCAAATGTACCCCAGAGAACTTGAATCAGTCGTGGTGCGTCTCGCGCAAATGAGTCGCGCGGTTGGTATACATCTCGCGCTTTCAACACAAAGACCTTCTGTGAATGTTATTACAGGGCTTATTAAAGCAAATATTCCTTCCAGAATTGCTTTGCAAGTTTCGTCACAAATTGACTCACGAACAATCTTAGATGCTAGCGGCGCTGAAAAACTTTTAGGGTCGGGGGATATGTTATATATGTCAGGTGAAATGTCCAAACCTAGACGCCTTCAAGCCGCGTTTATTTCAGAAACAGAAGTAAAAAAAGTTGTAAAATATTTGGTTAAGAATAATGGAGAAGATATGCTTCCCGCGATTGACCTTTCCGTGAATGCCGAAAAAAATATAAACAACAGCGCTATTTTTGAATCAATACTTGATGAAGATAGCGATGAAGATGAATTGTACAGTGAAGCAAAGGAAATAGTGATTCACGCTGGTAAAGCCTCAACCTCGTATCTGCAAAGAAAACTCCGTATCGGGTACGCGCGCGCGGCTCGGTTGATGGATATATTGGAAGAAAGAGGCGTTATAGGGTCCGCGGACGGTTCAAGACCGCGAGAAGTGCTTAAAGGTCTAGATGGGGAAGATAAAAAGTACAGAGAAGAGGTTGAAGAAAATGAAGATGAAAATTCTGAATAAAGACTTGAGTTCGTATATAAAGTTTGGAGGGATTGCGCTTTTTGTGGTTATTATATTTGGATATGCTTTTTTTCAGGCAAGAGATATTGTCTTAGGTCCTATTGTAGAAATTACCGGACCTGAAAACAACGCTTCCGTAGAAAATTCACTCGTTGAAATAATCGGAAAAGCAAAAAATATTTCTCATATTAGTATGAACGACAAGCAAATATTTACTGATGATAAAGGAATTTTTAGAGAAAAATTGCTCCTATCCTATGGGTATAATATAATAACAATAAAGACCAGCGACAGATTCGGCAGAGAGGCCGAGAAGAAATTAGAATTAATATATAAATAATATGGCAAAAGTAAAAGCATCTCCAAGGGCGAAAGGTTCAAGTATTGAAGACACAATTAAAGAAATAAAAACAAAGTTCGGTGAAGAATCCATAATGAAACTTGGTGAATCTCCAAGAGTTGATATTGACGCGATATCAACCGGTTCAATAGGTTTGGACTGGGCGCTTGGCATAGGCGGACTCCCCCGTGGAAGAATCATCGAAATATTTGGACCAGAGTCATCTGGTAAGACAACACTCTCGCTCCATGTAATAGCGGAAGCGCAAAAGAAAGGCGGTATATGTGCATTTATAGACGCGGAGCACGCAATGGATCCGGTGTATGCCAAGAAACTCGGAGTAAAGACAGAGGAGCTGCTACTCTCACAACCTGACACTGGAGAGCAATCTCTTGAGATTGTGGAGTCGCTTGTGCGTTCCGGGAAACTTGATGTCATAGTAATAGATTCTGTCGCGGCGCTTACCCCAAAAGATGAAATAGAGGGCGATATGGGCGCGTATCATGTTGGTAAGCAAGCGCGACTTATGTCGCAAGCATTAAGAAAGCTCACGGCAATTGTTGCTAAATCAAAAACGATTGTGATTTTCATAAACCAAATCCGAATGCAGATTGGCGTAATGTTTGGTAACCCTGAAACAACACCTGGTGGTAAAGCGCTTAAGTTTTACACATCTGTTAGACTTGATATTAGAAGAATCGCGCAGATTAAAAAAGGAGATGAGGTTATGGGGGGAAGAGTGCGTGTAAAAGTGGTAAAAAACAAAGTCGCCGCGCCTTTCAAAGTTACGGAGTTTGACCTTATGTATAATGAAGGCATATCAAAAGAAGGGGAAATACTGGCGCTTGGTGAGAAATACGATATAGTGCAAAAATCTGGAGCATCATACGCGTCTGGCGAACAAAAACTTGGACGAGGATACGATGCGGCGCGACAATTTCTAAAAGAAAACAAAAAAGTTTCTGACAAAATCCTAAAAGAAATCCGCAAAAAATTAACTGAGTAGAAAAAACAAAATCCTCTGATTAATCAGAGGATTTTTTGTTGAAATTAATATACTATTATTTAATAAGTTATGTGTATTTGGTTTTGTCTGATTCCGCGTGAAAAAATATTTTTTATCGCGTCTCTCATCACCCACACAACAAGCCCCGCTACTCCGAACACTATAAGCTGTACGGAAAACTCCGTGTTTAAGACGGAGTACATTATAAAATTATATAATCCAGCCACATCACTAACCTCAGGCATATTGTTTGCAACCGCTTCTACATGTACAAGTATTTTTATTCCAAAAAGCAACACGACCCCAAGATACACCTTGAAAGCCGCGCGACTTACTATCTTATGAAGCGCGTAAACTGTATACACCCTTCTCATTATTCTTTTTTTCAGCTGTAAATTATTCATATAATATCAATTTATATTAATATAAACTTATGTACTTCATATAACCTTCCTAATTCCCAATAGTTTCATTTATCTTCTTAAACTCCTTTTTTGCGCGATGAACTCTTGTTTTTATTGCTCCGACTGATACTCCTTCTATTTCCGCAATCTCATCCTGCGGCCTTCCTTCTATAAAATGAAGCTTTAACACTCTGCTTAAATGTTCGGGCATTTTCGCAAAAATAGAAGCGAGATAATCTTTCGTCTCCTCTTTTTCAAATTGTTGCGTCTTTGTGTCCGCCATTGATTCATACCATTCTGGCTCGGGGTTAAAAACCGCCGATCTGCGTTTTTTTGTTTTTTGATAACGAGTAAATGCCGTATTGAGAAGGATTTTATAACCCCATGATTTAAAAGAAGCCCCTTCCCGCGCTTGAAATTTGTCCGCATATCTATAAATCTTTGTAAAAGCTTCTTGCACAATATCCTCCGCATCTTCCTTACTGCCAAGTACTGATTGCGCTTTGCGCAAGAAAGCATCCTGATACCTATCAAGTAAAATACCGAAAAGATAGGGCTGGTTTTTGGACAATGCTAAAATTTCTTCATCGCTTCGCTGTTTGTTTAAATTATCCGTCATATTTTTTAATATAGAAACATACAAACCTTAGCTTTAAAACCATTGGTAAATAGAAATCGTTACAAATGCTTTATTATTATAAAATTATAATTTATATTTACAAATAAATAAAGGCGGTTATAAAACATACTTATATCCGCCCTTTTTTATGTTAATTTCATGAATTACCAATGAGAAATTAACATAAATTTCTTGATTTTCTTTTTCATTATCCTTAGGGTTAATGTCGTCATCGTCGCCATGAAAATCAAAAAAAAGAAAATATTGCCATTGCCACGCCGAATCACAACAGATACACAAAATATCTCTCCTTTCTTTTCTATTTATATAGAAAATAAAAAATAAAGAAAGCTGTTAGTATAATATCATAAAATATTATAATTAACAAATTAACACACACTATTCCAGTATACTGGAATAGTGTGTGTTAATTATAATAATTTAATACCACAAAATATTTTATATGCTAATAAATTATACACGCAAAATAGTAAATACGCGGATATGCGATGTCCGCGTATTTATGGACTTTTTATAAAATCAGTGTATAATTTTTTATTATGCTTAATTATAATGAAGTAACAAAAGGGAAATTTATTACTCTTGACGGCGCTCCATATGAAGTACTTTCATCAAACATCTTCAGGAAACAACAGCGAAAGCCAGTAAATCAAGTACGGTTAAAGAACCTCGTAACCGGTAAAATAGCCGAGAAATCACTCCAACAATCAGATCGTCTAGAAGAAGCTGAAATAGAAACTCAGAATATAGTTTATATGTACAATAATAAAGGAGAGTTCTGGTTTAGAGACGCTGATGACAAAAGCAAACGTTTCAAATTAGGTGATGAGCTCGTTGGCAATCAAATGAAATTTATAAAAGAAAACTCTGAAATAGCGGCGCTTGTTTTTAACGATGAAGTAATGAGTATAAAAATACCCGTCAAAGCGGAGCTTAAGGTTACAGAAGCTCCAAATGCGGTCCGTGGCAACACAGCGCAAGGCGCAAACAAGCAAGTCACGCTAGAGACTGGAGCGACTATACATGTGCCAATATTTGTAAACGAAGGAGATACTATAAGGGTAAATACGGAAACCGGGGAATACGCCGAACGCGTATCATAACAGTGAAGTATGTTCGTTTGGAAAGTCTTGCGCAAGCAGATTAAGCGGGCATAGTTTTCATTTTCGCAAAAATGGAAATGGCGAAACCGAGCAGATATTAAATTACGAAACACAAAAATTTATGGTCTGGTTGAGCAAAAACATTTTAAAAACAAAGAGATTTTGCGACCCGAGGACCTAAATTTTTGTGTTTCGTAATTCATAGAAGTAGAGCAAAAATCCCCGCTGGAGATTTTATGCGCGCTTTTCAAATGAATTACCTACTGAACTATAAAAGGTAAAAGCGCCATAAATCGAGCTCTTTTGATAGCCGTGGCGAGTTTTCTCTGCTCTCCCGCGCTTGCGCCAGTATTCATTCGTTGTGTTATCCTTCCATGAGTTTTCAGAAAACCTTTAAGAAGCTCCACATCTTTGTAGTCTATGTGTTTTATATTATTTTTTGTAAAAAAGTTTTGATTTTTCATATTTTAAAATTAAAAAGGAATATCTTCTGGTTTAATATCCTCCTCTGGGTATTCAATATCCGCAGTTGTCGCTGACGCCTGCGGCACATCGGCGCCTCCGGTTGAAATAGTCGCGCTTGAGGCGCTAACTCCGCCTCCGCTTCCCGCTCTTGGACCAAACTGAACTCTGTCCGCGACTATTTCCGTTCTATATTTTTTGACACCGTCGCTCTCCCAGCTTCTGGTTTGCATTCTACCTTCCACAAGCGCCGAGCTTCCCTTTTTCAAATATTGCGCGACTGTTTCCGCTTGTCTTCCAAAGACCACAATATTATGAAATTCCACGCTTTCTTGTTTTGCCCCGTCTTTGTCCTTCCAGACACGATTTGTCGCTATTGAAAAAGCCGTAACCTGCGTGCCTGAAGGAAGAGATTTGAGTTCCGGGTCTCTTGTTAAATTTCCATATACTAATGCTTTATTTAAATACATATAGATTTATTATACTATTCAACTATCAACTTCTCAATCGTCTTATCAAGGTCTTCTTCGTATTCTTCTGACACAAATGTCGGTTTCTTCTTTACTGCTTCGTCCATCTTTTTTGTTATTCCCGCTGATTTTGGTTTTGATTTTCTTGATGAGTCATCTTTTGCAAATACAATTGTCTTTGGAATAAGAGTTGATTCTTTGACAGTCTTTATAATCAAATACCGTAAAATATTTTTATTAATATCCATTTCTTCTTTAATTGCCAAGATATTGTCTGTTTTCATTTCAAATTTTATCCAACCAAAATACGCGGTGTCAAATCTTTGCTTCTTGCCTTCAATCCTTTTTGTTATTGTGTAGGCAAGAGAAATCTCTTTTGGAAACTCCTCCGCAATAAAAGTGCCGCCTTTACTCTTGATAAGAAACTTTACAGCATCTGCTTCAACCGCGACATTATTCTCTTCAACTGAAGGCGCAATATGAAAACCGAGCTCATATACTTGAGTTTCGGCTTCATCGCTACCGTCTATTTCATCAGTTAGCTCAATATTTTCTTTTATAGCGTCTTCTGCCATGTAGAAAGCATACTATCACACAGCTTTATGCAAAGCAAGGGAGAATAAGCTTATTTTAAGCTATTTTAGATTAATCCAATCGGTTGGATTAATCGCGAAAATTACCCAGAAACATTCTGAAAGTATTGTTTACAAGCGTTTGGCGGACATTTTCACACTCTTCGCCTCTAATCTTCGCAATCCGCTTAACTACCTCTTTTACGTGCATTGGCTCGCATCTACCACCTCTGTATGGCACAGGTGCTACAAACGGACAGTCAGTCTCAGCCATTATCATATCAAGTGGCGCATGCTTTATTATCTCATCATAAGAATCGGCAAAAGTTATAACGCCCGTAAAAGATAATGTGAATCCGATTTCCAAAAACTTTTTTGCAATATCTAAATTCCCCGCAAAAAAGTGCGAATTCCCTTGAAGCTTGTCTCCGTGAATTTTTTTGTACGAACTCAAAATCTCAAGCCCGTCCTCATACGCGTCCATTGTTTTCTCAGATGGACGAAAATGCAACATCAATGGTAAAGCGTTGTGAAGCGCAAACTGAATCTGTCTTTTGAAATTTTCTTTTTGTCTTTTTTTAGTATTCTCGTCATCAATCTTAATTCTAAAATAATCCAACCCGCATTCTCCAACGGCTATAACTTTTTTATTCTTTGCTAACTCATTGTAATCATCAAAAATAAAGGGCAGCCCTTTATTGTCATCTGGATGTAAGCCAATCGTTGCAA
>ERZ1292625.1360-Hain-H41-01um-R1-1360-length-29610-cov-13_pt2 | contig 15950 bp, 34 predicted proteins | sample MGYA00564400_ERZ1292625 | MGnify/ENA primary metagenome ERZ1292625 (study PRJEB36523, sample SAMEA6512639) | groundwater metagenome | collected 2019-01-08 | study: AquaDiva: Metagenomics assemblies of 32 groundwater samples | reverse complement strand
AGCAATACGAAGCCTGCGAGCAATACGAAGCCTGCGAGCAATACGAAGCCTGCGAGCAATACGAAGCCTGCGAAGAAAGAGTTCATGCATCGTCGCGCGCCTCGCCCTGTTCATCACGCCAAGAAGGCCAAGAAGAGCGTCGGCAAGTGAAACCGCTCTTCATGATCGCCGCCGTCGCGCGCAACGGCGTCATCGGCGCCGACGGCAAGTTGCCGTGGCACATTCCCGAAGACCTGAAGCGCTTCAAGAAACTCACCACGGGCCACGCCATCATCATGGGGCGCAAGACCTACGAGAGCATCGGGCGCGCGCTCCCCAACAGCCACAACATCGTCGTGACCAACACCCTCGCCAAAATCGAGGGATGCACTGTCGCCAAGATGCTGCAGGATGCCATCAACCTTGCGTATGCAGGTGTCGGTGCCGGAGCAGGCGGTCCAGACCCGACGCCATTCGTGATTGGCGGGGCGACCATCTTCGAAGAGGCGATGCCACTCACCACGCGCATCTACTACACGGTCGTCGATAGAACTGTGGAGGGCGATGTGACGGTCACGATGCCGCTCATCGACCCTGCCGACTGGACGCGCAGCTTCGTCGAAGCGCGCGAAGACCTCGGCGCGACGTTCGACCGTGACAGAAATGCTTCCCTGAATTTGGAACAGTACCCTCGGCTTGAGGGAAACTGGAACCGCAAGGTTCAAACGCCTGGGGACGAACAAGCCTCTACTCATCTGGCAAGACAGGTGAGCAAGCTCGCTCAAAATGGCTGACGCGATAGTGCGTCTGCAAAGAGCCAGGAACTAACCAGTGGCCGAACACATTCGATCACAAATTAGAGAGCAGATGGCGTGTTCGACGTGGGACAAGGTTCTCGACACGCGCCACTACTGGCGCATCGCCGGTGGCCACGGATTCCGATACTTCCGCATCTACCGAAAGACCAACCGAAAGGAATAGTATGCCCGGATATCAGGATCCGAAGACGTATCGCGAAATGCTGGTCCCGCACGAGTCACGAGACGTGGCGGCAGAGCAGGCCGACGCGTTCATCGAATGGGTACGCGAGCTTCGAAAAAAGCATCGCATGGCGAACGTGCTGCTCGTCGTCGAGATTCGATACGAGGCTGGCGGCGAGGAAACGAACGGCATGGTGAGCGCGCATCTTGGCGACACATTGCAGGCCGAACCGATGGCCGCGTTCGCCTACGGATTCCAGGCCAGTGCCTCGCGAGAGCGAAACGAGCGCGTACTGCGAGAGGCCGGCAAAGCACAGAAACGCATGCGGGAGGAATAGATGGCGACCGAGTGCCACTGCATTCGCAGCGAGGGCGACGTGATTCGTTGCGGCCCGTGCGAGCGGCGTGAGAGTCATTACCAGGCGGGGCGCCTCGACGGATTCGTGGAGCGCGAAGGGCTCATCGACTGCGCGCGCACACTGCTCGACGCCATGGCCGCCGAAGACGCCTTGGCGCAAGCCTGCGTCGACAATCAGCGCATGCGCGACGCGAAGGCTGCGGTGCGCGCGGCGCGCGACGCCCTTGCCAAACAAGTAGGAGGCGCGTGATGGCTTTCACCCTTCGATCGACCTACGTCACTCAATTGTCTGCCGCGCCAGAAGAAGGCGAAGGCGACCAGCATTGGAAAAAGTTCCTCCATCTGGAGACGCTGCCTTCTCTTCAGAAGGCACGCCTTCTCGGGCCTGTCACGTTCAACAAAGAGACAGCCGGCGGGGTCATCGACGGGCTGGTGGTCAGCATCAACAACGCCGCTTCCGAAGTCGCCTTGCGCGTGTTTGGCAACATCTTCCTCGGCAGCGACGCCGGTATCCACACGCCACGAAACCACGCGCTGCTCATGGTCCTTGCGATTCTGTGGGAGTCCAAGGCAGAGATCCGCTATGTCGCCGAGCGTGTCGCAGAGTCTCCGTTCGACGACGTAAAGCAGCGCGTGACGCGCGTGAACGACTGCCTTCATCTCATCGCGCGGCTAGACGGCTCCCCCTATTCAGGCAGCCTCACCGAGCGCGCGAAAGACATGTACACGGCCCATCTTCTATCGGACACAAAGGTGAAGTGATGGACGACTCTCTGCCAACCAAGGAGCGCGACCGCATCGAAGCAGAGCGAGACGCGCTGACGACGCAACTCGACGCGCTCACCGCCGCCGCGCGCGAGGTCATCCTGGCCGACGTCGGCATCGACGGCGCCGAAGCTGCTGCGGCCGACGAAGCCGCGAGCATCGATCGATACGGGCGCGCCATCGGCGTGCTGCGCAAGCTCGTGTACCCCAAGGACGAAATGCACGAGGGCCCCATGCCCCACGAGGTGTTGGCCGCTGCGCGCGAGATGGTCGAGGTTCATTCTGCACGGCTCGCCACAGCCGAATATCGCCTGCGCAAGCTCGTTGCTCGTCGACGCGGAGGCGCGTGATGGACTTGGCCGACTGCAAGAAAGACATGCACGTGACATCGACGTCGAACGGCTTCACGGGCGGCCGCTCGGGCGTCGTCAAGTCGTTCGGTCGCGGCGGCGACCTCGACGAGCCCGCGGCGTTCGTGCAGTTCGACGACGGCGGCTTCTTCGCGGTCGCCGTGCGGTTGTTGGAGCCCGAGTCGGCCGCCGCGAGCACGAGCACGTCGGCGCCTGCGCGCTGCACGTACTGCGGCAAGCGAGGCCATGCGCCAACCGCATGCCCCAATCGCGTTCAGTGCAGACACGGCGTCTTTCTCGACGAGCACCCCACGGGCAACCCGCCATGTTGGCGTTGCGAGGTCGAAGAGCCTCAGCCGCCAAGCGCGTCATGACCCACACCAAGGCGTTGGCCGAACACGAGGGCAAGTTCGATGGCGATGAACACCCGAGCGACCGCCCGTGCCCGAAGTGTTTGAAGATGGAAGTCATCTGGCAGCTTTGGGAATCGTCGTGCGGCGGTTACGAAGACGTGAAGTACACGTGCGTCGCATGCGGCGCATGGTGGTGGGTCGATGGCCCCGACAGCTGAACGCACGAGCGCATCAGGGGCGGTGACTCGATGATCATTCACATGAGCGTGGGCGATATCGTGTGGACGACGATCGGCGTACTCCTGCTGATCTTCATCCTCGTGTCTGCGGCTGTCATGAACATTCGGGACGCTGCACGACGCCGCGCGGCCAAGCGCGCGCCTTGCGGGCGCAGGCATGACCCGTGAGCGCCACTTATCACCATCAGTGATATCCGGTAATAATAACCGTCAGTGATAATCGAAGAACGAGGATCCCATGGACCTGACCGACGACAAGGTGCTCGCCAAGATGTACGCCTCCGCCACGTTCCTCGGCGAGCCCGCCGAAGGTGTCGTGCGTGAGTTGGTAGACGAGGTGCGCCGCCTGCGCGTCCTCCTCGCCGCCGCCGACCCCAACACGCCGCGCGTGCCGACGCTTGGACCGTGGGTGAAAGAGCCGAGTTCGTTCGCACATCGCGTTCGGTATCAGCGCTACACGTCATCGCCCGTGTGCCCCGTCATTCCGGTCGTGACCGTCATCGACTATCGCGGGCCCAAATCGCTCGCCAGCGACACTGCCCCCGGTAGCGACCCCGAGCCATGGGCCTACACGCTTCTCGGAGGCAGTGACTCTTCTGGATACGTCGCGACCGCAGAAGAAGCGATGGCGGCAGCCGACATCGAGGTCGTCAAGAAAGGTTGGATCCTGCCGTGAACGCCCTGCCTGTAGTGAAGTACGACTATCGCGTCGACGTCAGCGTTCGTCGACGCCGGGCGGCGTCTCTTCGCGCATCCGCAGCCGCCGTACTCTCAAGTACCGAATGCAAAGCGCGCTTGCTCATCGAAGAGGCGAAGATCGAAGAAGCGACTGCCGACGGCATCGAGCGACTCTGCACGAGGACCGCGCCATGACCGACGCCGAGATTGCGAACCTCATCGCCCAGCGCGACGCGCTGCTCACGATCGCGCGCGACGGCTGGCGCTCCGCCAAGCTCGTCGCCATTCACGCAGGCCTCGCGTCGACCGAGAAAGCCGCCAACCGCATGCTCGACAAGCTCGATGAGATCGAGCTGGAGATCCTGCAGAGAGAAGAGAGGACGCTGTGAGAAAGAAATACGAGAGCGGTTTTCAAGACGGACACACGGCCTACTTCCCGAAGGACGCGACCGGCCTTCTACTTCCACTCGACGCGCGCACACGCCCCGAGGTCGCGCGCTTCAACGACTGCATGCAACGCAAGGTGGCGAGCTATCTCGCGACCGCCGTCCCGGGCCGCGTGATGGTCGTGCTCGGCGCGCAGCGCGCGCTCAACACCCCGCAAGGCATGATGCTGACTTCCATCGGCATGACGGCCGATCAGGCCGAGGAGTTCGCGTTGTGGCTTCAGGCAGCTGCCGCCGAGCTGCGTGCGCAGACAAAGCCTACGTCCGAGCCCACGTGAGCAAGAAGGTGCACATGGCCATCCTCGGCGTCGGCACGGTCGCCGCCGCGTGCCGCCAAGCCGTGATCGACGGCACCGAGCTGGTCGAGGCGCTCGGCGAGGTCACTTGCAAACGCTGTTGGCGCAAGCTCAAGAACGCGTACCCTATCTCGACAGGTGTCATCGAAAACAAGCGCGCGGCCGCCATCATCGCCGCCCTCAACCAGCCCCGGAGGTCCACGTGAAACAATCACACACCGCTACACGCGCCGTCATCTACGAAACTCTCCTCCATAAGCACGGCTTCATGGACGGCGTGGCGCGCGACATCGCTGACAGCCTCGTGCGCGCTCTTTCGTCTGCGACGCCGGCGCCCATGATTCGCTCCGACGCCGAGCTGATGAAGGCCGCCTGCGCCGCCGATTCGGGGCGCCCGAGTGCAGCAAATAAACCTGCAGCATACGCCGCGGCATGCGGCGTCGTTAGCGACGTACTCCATCAGTACGAAGTGGGAGACGTTCATTACTGCAGCCTCGCCTACGCAGTCGTGGACGCGCTTTCCACGTCGCCAGAGTCACCATGGAAGGATCCCGCTACATGTGGCGAACGATACGCCGTCGCGGCACAGCTCAACGAGGCACGAAAGCAGCTCGACAAGGTGCGCGCGCAGCTCGTGGATGAAAAGTATCGCGCTGACCTGCTTCAGAAAGAGCGCGACCACTACTGGAAGGACGCATGCGAACTTCGACGCGCGCATGAACAAAAATCTCATCCCTTCGACGGCGACCTCGACGACGCGAGACGCCTCATGGTCAAGCGCATCGACGAGGAGCGCATGAAGGTCGCGGCCGAGATGTCGCGCGCCGACATGGCGGAAGCGCGTGCCGCAGGGGCGACGCAACGCGCCACCCTGCTCCAACAAGAGCGTGATCGCTACCGCCAAGAAGCTCAGGAGCTTCGACGCGGCACGCGCGACATGATGGCCAACGTCGTCGCCGGCGTTCTGTGGGAGACGGACAAGGTCCCCCTCACGCGCTTCCCGTGGATGCATCCTGCGTTGTCAGGCGCCGGCTGGTCGCTCGCGAGCTGCAACCACTACCGCCAGCTTCTTCTGCCAAGTGATGCATGCAAAACGCGATGTCTCTTCGTGGTGATGACCAAAGACGGGCGCGCCATCACCGCCGAAGGTCCCGACGAAGAAGTCGTCTTCAAGCATCTCGTCAATCGGGCAGAGCAGAGCGATGCGACCTATCTCAAGACCCTCCACAACGACAAGCAGCCATGACAACCGCGTACGAACCGCCGACGGTCGAGGAGGTGCGCGAGAAGCTCGCAGCAGCCATCGCCAAGGGCGCGCGCTACGTCTATCTCGACAGCAAGCGCGACCGCTGGGGCATCGACGCGACCACTATCGGCGTCGCGCAGGGCTGGCTCACGCAGGGCGTGATGAAAGAGATCGACGAGCAGTACAGTCAGATGCGCTTCGACTTCACCGACAAGGCCCGCGACGAGCTGGGTCTCAAGAACTGACCGATGAAACACGACTACCAAGACATCACGTCGCGCATCGCCGAACCGCCGGCATGGTGGGACGAGCATGGCGTGCCGCGCTACGGCGCGTTCGAGCCCGGCCTCCAGGCCGACCTCTACGCCGAAGAAGTCGCCCTGCTCGCGATCGAGTGTCAGAACTGTGGTCACGCCTTCGAGGTTTGCGTCTCGGGCTGTGCGGCGTCTGACCGCAACGTCTTGCTCTTCAAGAGCGGGCATGCCATCGAGTCGCTCGCCGATCTCATCACCACGCAACACATCGGCTACGGCGACCCGCCCAACGTTGGCTGCTGTCCGTCGGGGCCGACCATGGCGAGCGTGCCGCGTCGTGTGCTTCAATACTGGAAGCGCCGCGACTTCAAGACCGTCAAAGACGCCGTGGACGAAGAGTGGTGGAAGCGCGATGCGTCGCTCGAAATCACGGTGCGTGCCGAGTGGGACCGCGAAGACCACAGCCTCGACGTCGACGAATGATAGCCGCACGGCTTGGGCGACCTAAATCACGTGTGAAACACGTGCGCGTGAATGAAAGATGAATGCCAAAATGGACCCTGTCGACCTCGATATGCTCGAAGCCTTGCGCGCTGACGCCAATGCGGCCCCTTTCAACTGGGACTCGATTTGGATGTACCTCACGGCCTTGAACAGCGCGACACCCAAGCTCCTCGCAGAGGTTGACTAACAGCTGACGATTTGCTACCGTTTCCCTTCGAATGAAGCTTGTCCCGCTGCGTGAAGCGAAACGTGTTCTAGGAATCTCCGGCAACTGTCTCCGAAAGTACGCCGACGATGGACGAATCAAAGCCATTCGAACTCCTGCTGGGCAGCGTCGATTCGACATCGATAGCTACATCGGCAAAAGCACGCTGCCGGCGACCGTCTGCTATTGCCGCGTCTCTTCCGCGAAACAGAAAGACGACCTCGCGCGACAGGTCGTCTACATGCGAGAGCAGTTCCCTCACGCCGAAGTTGTCCAAGACATCGGAAGCGGGCTCAACTTCAAACGTAAAGGACTGCTCTCCTTACTGGAAAGACTTTCACGAGGGACCAAGCTCACGCTTGTGGTTGCCCACCGAGACCGCCTTGCTCGGTTTGGCTTCGAACTCATCGAGTATCTGGTCAAGCAAAACGGTGGAGAAATCCTGGTTCTCGACAAAACTGATCACAGTCCCCAGCGTGAGCTTGTCGACGATCTTCTCGCCATCATCACTGTCTTCTCATGTCGTGTTCAAGGTCTCCGAAGATATCATTCGGAAGTCAAAGAAGATCCGTGTCTATCCGTCGAAAAGCGTTCAAGCGCAGTTTCGAAGATGGGCCGGCGCAAGCCGAAGAGCGTTCAACAGCACAGTCAAGTATCTCCGCGAGCCTGACACCAAGGCGAACTGGAAGGCCATCAAAGGTGAGCTGCTTCAGGCGCTGCCTGAGTGGTCATCCGCGACTCCGTATCAGATCAAATCGATCGCGGTTCGCGATGCTTGCAAAGCCGTCAGTGCGGCCAAGAAAAAATGGAAGCTGACAGGCGAGTTCCAACACGTGCGGTTCCGTAGCAAGAAGGACCCGATTCAGTCCATTTACATCCCGAAAAGCGCCGTAATGACGCGAGGGTTGTTTCCGACGTTGAGTCTTGTTGAGAAAGGAGAGTTCGAGTGGGCAGAAGAGCTGCCCGAAGAACATGGTGATTGTCGTCTCGTGCATAGTGGTCATCGTTGGTACGTGTGCATCCCTGTCCAGACTCCGCGAGCGCCTTCCGAAACCCAAGGAAGAGTTGTCTCTATCGACCCTGGCATACGAACCTTCGCGACCTTCTATTCGGAGACGAACTGCGGCAAGCTTGGCCACGGAGACTTCAGTCGTATTCAGCGACTGTGCGCTCACCTGGATAAGCTCATCTCGAAAACGAAGCTTGAAAAGCGACCGCTTCGAAAGAAGAGACTGCGACTCGCATGCGCCCGCATGCGAAACCGCATTCGCGATCTCGTGGATGAACTCCATCACAAGACCGCGCTTTTCTTCGTGACGAACTTCGACATCATCTTGCTGCCGTCGTTCGAGACTCAGGATATGGCTTCACGGGCTCGACGACGTTTGCGTCGGAAGTCAGTGCGTTCGATGCTAACGTTCTCGCACTACCGCTTCAAGACGTTCTTGAAGCACAAGGCTTTCGAACACGGAAAGCTCGTGATCGACACGAACGAAGCCTGGACCAGTAAGACCGTCTCTTGGACAGGAGAGGTCGTCGACCGACTTGGAGGCGCGAAGAAGATTCGCTCTCTTCGAACCGGCGAAATCATGGATCGAGATTACAACGGCGCGCGTGGAATTTTTCTACGCGCCTTGGGAGATGAACCCTTCTTGAAGGCTTGCCTTCAGGATGCATTGGCGCCTGCGCCTCATCATGACTCGATGTCATGACGGAAGCGTTTGGTAGCAAGAAATCATCGGTACGCCGCTTGCGCTATCTGCATCCTCATCGTCCTGCGCCCATCCGTAATCATGCCGACTACATTCAGGCGCTTGCGAGAGTTTACGACCTCATGGGCGCGGAAGAAGGCACGCCGCAGTTCGACGAATTCGAACTCCTTTCGGTGCTCGTCGCCGACTACGAACGTCGTCACCATTCGATGCCGTCGCCGACCGTGGAGGAGGCGGTGCTCTTCCGCGCCGAGCAATCGTCGCCCGTGCCGCCCTGCGGCGGCATCTACATCGCAAGCAAGACGCGACATGCCGACAAGTGGCGCGCGCTGCGCGCATCGGGCACGCCCATCCTCTCGACCTGGATCGACGAGGCGGGCACGGGCGAGACCCAAGACTTCGCCGACCTCTGGATACGTTGCGTGCGTGAGGCCGCGACGTGCGACGCGCTCGTCTTCTACGCCGAGTGCGGCGACGTGCTCAAGGGCGCGTTCGTCGAGGTCGGCGCGGCCTTGGCCGCCGGCCGCCCCGTCTACATCGTCACGCCGTACCCCGTCACCGACGTCGACACATGCTGCACGAGTTCGCCAGACGGCGACGGCGAGGATTGCCGGTTCTCGCGCGACCATGTCGGCCGATGTTCATTCGAAGACGGGTTCACTGCGCCGATGTACGACACCTTGAGTCTCTTCCACCATCCCCTCGTCAAGCGCGTGGCCTCCGTGCAAGCCGCGCTCGACCTCATTGCAGAAGGGAAGACGCCGTGACCGACGAAGACAAGACCCTCGAAGACAAGCGTCGAGAGAACGTCGAAGCGAAGTTCCGCGACGCCAAAGCTGCACTCTTCGCGCTCGAAGAGGCACTCGGCCCGCCGGGCAGTGAGCTTCGTCGGCGTATCTATGCGGTCCGCTGTGAAGTTGGGTATGACCACGATGCATACCGCCGTCGCGATGACGCGTAAGCCGCTGTTCCGGCGCTCGACGGCGTCGTGGTACGTGCGACTCTACTGCGCAGTGTTCGGTTGCGCTGTTCGTCATCATCCGCCGGAGTCCGCTCGATGGGAATGCACTCGGTGTGGTTGCAGCGGCTTGCTCCTAACGTGAAGTGTTCGGCGAGCGGTGCCCGAAGGGCCGAGCTGGAGCGAGCGAGCGCTTTGGCGAGGGAGCGGGAGGCGAGAGCGAGCCGAACGATGGGAACATGATGGCATCGTCAGGGAGGGATCCAGGACCAAGCAAACGCGACCTCGATCGCGTGCAGACCGATGACCAGCTCATCGCGTTCTGCACCAAGGTCGAGGGGCTCCTCGAAGACGGACTCACCGTCGCGCTCATCGCTGAGCGGCTCGGCGTCTCGCGCGACACCATTCTCACCCGTCGCCGTCGCGGGCGCGCCGTGCTCGACGCGCGCAATGGTCCTGCCTCAGGCGAAGCGCTCGCCGTGTTCGCGGCCGAGGTCGCCGCACTCGACCCCTTCCACCCTGGCGCGTTCGGCAAGACCCTGGTCCGCGCGCTCGCGCTGCTCCATGTCGACGACGTGACGTTTGCCGCCGCGTGCTCGGCCACCGCGCCCACGCCGACGACCGTGACCGTGCAGGCCATTCGCCGCTGGAAAATCGGGCAATCTGCGCCGCCCCCACTGTTTCGAAAATTCGTGTATGCTTGGATCGTCAACGAAACGAACAAGCGCATCACACTCTCTTCGTCACCCGACGGCGTCACTACCGCCAAGAAAGCACCCTGAGTCCGATGGCCAACTACTTCGAACGCGCGGCGCTCGACGTCACGAACCCCGATCTCGTGGGCGTCGGATCGGGCGACACGCCTGCCGGCGATGCGCGCATCTGTGTCAGCCTCGGCGGCGTGCCTACGCCCGCCGCTGTCGATGGTCAGGGTCTCGACGCAGCGGTCGTCCATGCGGACTGGATTGCGCTCACGCCCGCCGCAGCACGCGAGCTTCACAAACTGCTCGAAGGTAACCGCCATGTGTGGGAGGCAGTCACTCCGATCGAAGAGGCTGCGCACCTCACGGAGCATGCTGTGGATGACATCTTGGCGCTCAAGGTTTTTACCGTGCAGGTCGACGGCGCGACGTGCGTGAACCTCCGCAACGTGCGAGAGCGATTCCGTGAAGCCGAGCGTCTTGCAGAGATGCGCACACGCGCCCGCGAGATCTTCCCCAATGCCGTCTTTCTTCCAGGCGACCCGCCGCCGCCCATCGGCACGCGGCTGATGCGTCTCCGAGAAGACGGAACGGTGGCGCCTTTCATGGGCGTGACCGCAGGAACGTTCGATGGCGTGTACGACGGCTCGTCATCCCCCGACGACGAGAGTTCTCTTCGCTACTGGTGGCGCATCAAGATTCCAAAGGTGACGTCCCCGTCGCCCCTCAGCGACCCCCATTTCGACATCCTCCTCGAATACCCTCCCTACCTGCACCTCGCGCCAGACGCTGATGTCGTCGTCGAGAAGACGCCGTGAGCAAGAACAACTCATCGCTTGGTGAAGAGAAGCGCGCGCTCGCCCGCGCAGCCGCCGGCGGACTCGTACGTTGGCGCGCTGGCGCGTGGTCGTTCTTGCTGTCGGTCGACACGACTGTGACGGGTCTATGGTGCTTCTCCGCGCAGCTCTACCCGGAGGGGCGCGGCTCGGTCGGCAGCGACTGGGAGCTGCTCGGCAGGATGGCCACTGCGGTCGGCGTGCCCGAGGGCGAGCGCGAGATGGGTCTCACCGTCGACACCAACCCCAACGCGGTCCACAAGTGGATGTGGGTGGAAGACCCTTCACGACCGCTTGGGAGCCCCTAATGTCCAAACCGCTCACCATGCCGATCCGCACGCAGGCCGAGAACAGTTCTCTTGTGCGCTCGAAAGGTCGCGCGCATGAAGGCGCATGCCACGTACATCGAACACGACGCGGTCTGCAAAGTCTCCTACTCCGACCGCGACCGATACCTGAAGCTGTTCACCGAAGATCTGATGTACGCCGCCGACGACTTGCTCAACGCGATGGCCATCGACGAAGTCGATGGACGGCTCGTCGAGTAGCGCGCATGGACACGACCTCCCATTACCAGCTAGGAGACGTCATGAAACCGGTAGGTGTCCTATGAGCAGCAACGAGCGCGGTTCATTCGAGTGCCCCATCTGTGGTATCGCGGCGCCGCACGAACACACCGGTCATACCGGCGGCCCAAAGGTGGTCGTCGATACCCGTGTAGAGCGTTTGGCGCACGCTCTCGGCGCCGCGCAACAAAACCGATATCCATTTCCAGCGGATGATGCCGCGCAGGCCTTCCGTGAACTCTCGCCTCTGGTCCGCGTAGCAATTTGGGGCGGCGCCAATACATTGCTCGACGAACTCCTCGCGATGGGCGAAGCTCAGCGACGCGCAAGTGAATAGCCCAGTAAGATAGGAGCCGTCATGGAACCAGGCAGCGCGACCAAGAAGATGGACGAAGCGATCAAGCAAGCCGCTGCGCGCTTGGCCGACCTCAAGACCCTTCGCACGAAGGTCTCCAAGATCGAGAAGATCGGCGACCGCCGCGGCTGGCGCGACGACGAGGCCGACCATGCACGCTACCTCGAAACCCAAGCGCGCGAGCTTGGCATCCGCTTCCTTTGGTAACCCCATGAGCAACCGTCGCAAGCGCCCTGTCAATCAATACGGTTGCAAGCCTGATGAAGATGTGTGCGTGCAACACGACGAGCCGCTCGTTTGTGAACACGGGTGCACGATGGCCCGCAAACATCCGGGCTGCGTAAATCGCTACGGCTGTTTGCCTGTCAATGGGTTTTGCACGCATCACGGGAGCAAACTCATCTGCCAGCACGGGTGCTCGGACGGTCGTACGCATCCGTGCTGGCATACGCGTGAGGAGACCGTGCCGACTACATCCGTCACCAACCCCGACGACGGCGGATGCGTTTTGCGTGGAGAGCTGCGCCTCGTGGACGAGACGCTGCGCGCTCTCGTGCAGAGCGAAGTCGCAAAGCTCCGTGCGACCATCAAGGGCACCGCCGATCTCACTTGCGACCCCTCCTACGCGGGCATCATCGCGCAATACGCATCGCCCGCACCCGCCAAGCCCGCGCCCGCGCCCGGACCGTTCGACTCGCTCTCGCCGCCTAAGCATACGTGCGTCGCTGCGAAGGGCAGCGTCTGCTGCCGCGTGTGCGGCGTCGAGATGAGCTACATGGCTCTCGTTCGGGGAAGAGGCCCGGCCCCCGTGCCTGCGCCTGCGCCCACGCCTGCGGCGAAGGCGCCCGCGCCACCCAAGCACACGTGCAACGCAGGCGAGGGGTCGTTCGGCTGTCGTGTGTGCGACGAGATGGACCCTCGCACGCGTCGCGCCCCCGTAGTGACCGTGGCGAAGAAGACAACCCTCACGACTCTGAAGCAAGGCGACGCGCTCGCCGCGCTGCGCGATGCCGCGCTCGACGAGCTGCGCGATGCCGTGTGGGGTCTCAACGCCGACGAGCAAGCCGTGGTGTTCGGCGTGGCGATGGACGTCGCCGAGCGTATGCACAAGGGGCGATCGTACGGACCGCTCGACCTCTCGTCCGACGCGCGCGACTTCGCGGTCGAGGCGTACGAAGAGGCGATCGATGGGTCTGCCTACGGCAAGATGTACCGCCTCCGCAAGACCCGCGCTGCGGCCGCGTTGGCGAAGCGCGCGAACGCGGGCGCGAAGGCCGCGGCGACAAAGGCGAAGGCGAAGAAGCCGGGTAAGAAGCCATGATGATTGTTCTGTCAGACGAAACGTGCCGTGCTGTGGTCCGCGCCATCGAACAGGACTTGCGAGGGCGCGCCGGTATTGGCAACGAGTGGGATCAGATCGACGAAGAGACGTTGAAAGAAATTCGCGCCACGTGGGCAGCGCTCGTGAAAAAAGTCGTCTCCCGCAAGAACAAGGCATGCCCATGAGCTGCTACTTCTATGGATGCTGGAACGGTCCTGGGCATTTCTTTTGGATGCCCGGGGGCCGCTATGTTTCGGGCGCGGCGCAAGGCCTGGAATACTTCGGCAGCGACCACGCGCATATCGATGGGGGTATGGCTCCACGTTCGCGAGACGGCGCGATCGTCTGGCGCGGCCAGGGGTCTACCCTCAGCGACCGCCAGCATATCGAATACCGCTCCGCAGAGTGCCCGCAGGGACAATTTCTGCTTCATCATCTCGACAATGGCTTCACCGCCATCCAATGGTGGGACCAAACGCAAGGCGATACACGTGGGGGATGCAACAGCACCGTCCTCCTCGAAGGCGAGCACACGGCCGACGAGATGCTTGCCGCGCTCCGCGAGCACTTCCCGCACGTCCTCGCCAACATGACCAAAGCCGGCGTCGAGCTGGTGCAGGTCCATGCAACAACGCGAGCGAGCCCGTGAAGACGACCTTCACCTGCAGACCCCACGAGACGCGCGTACTCTTCGAGTACGAGATGTCGAGCGAGTTCGTCTGGTGTGACGCGCTCGCGGGCCGAGCGGCCTTGTCGCACAGCGAGGACGACATCGACGACGACCCCCTCGGCGCGCGCGCCTACATCGAGGACGAACTATGACTGACTCTAAATCCTTCCCACGCGCGCTAGTGGAACAATCAACCATCGAACGGCCCCTCGAACGATCGCGTGAAGAGCTGGCGGCGGCCAACGTCTTCCCGCACGTACCGCTGGGAGAGTCCATCCTGCAGCGCTCCCACGACGAGCTGACCGTGGCCGACATCCCGGCCTATCTCGCAGCCGTCACCAAGCGCCATCTCGAAGAGCAGGCCGCCCGCTATCTCGATGGCGACGGGGAGGGCGAAGGCGGCGCGTGTGGCCACAAGAGCGTCATGGCGACGATCGTGTTCGACGAAGAGGCGGCCAAGGGGCTCAGCGCTCCTGAAGTAAAAAAGCGCTGGCCGAGGTTCTGGGGCAACTGTCCAGACTGTGGGTGCTCGCTCATCGCGTATGCGTCGGACATGCACTACATCTTAGGAGACTGGTAACCCCATGCCGATGCCCACCGTCACGTTCCCCGTGCCCTTCGAACAAATCCCCGTCGAGACCAAGCGACTGCGCGACTTCATCAAGGCGAAACAGCAAGAGATCAGCGTCGTGCACGCGATGCTCGACGCCATTCAACGCACGTGCGAACACAAGGGCGCGCGGCGCGGCTCCAACGAGCGCGATGGGTCGTGGATGGCAGAGTGCCCGCGCTGCGGAAAAAGCGAATGACCATTGCAAACGTTCGCGCACAGATCGTTACCTTCCAAGAGGGAGCCGCATGGATTGCGGCATGGCGACACTACGACATCGTCGAACAAGGCGTGACAGAAGAGCAAGCGATTGACCGTCTCTATCTTGCAATTCTTGCAACTGTCATGTCTGACGTTGCGGATGGTCATACTCCCCTCGCGTCGACGCCCAAGCCTCCCAAAGAGATTCTCACTAGATGGGAATCCGCCCATCGACGACAACACGGCAATTGAGCGCTCCCATGGACGACCAATTGCAGCTGCGTACGCTCTATTACAATCTGCGAAGTCAGATCCTTTCGCTCGAAAGCCGCGCCGAAGAGCTTCGACGTTTCATCAAGCCCGTTTGGAATGCGCTCACGCCCGAGATGCGTGACGAGGCGTCTCAAAACAAGGCAGGCCTGGGGCAGATGCGGCCAGCGATCGAATACTGGCGATACATTCCGCATACCACGACGACAGGGCGGTGCCAGTCCACACGCGTCAGCGACAACGCGCAGTGTGTAAAACAAGCCTCGCACGACGACCCGCAGAGTCCTACGTTCGACCCGTGCCACAGTGCTATCTAGGAGCCATGATGCCGCACAAGCCCCGCGCCGTCGTTCAGCACTTCGCAGAGGTCATGGAGTCGAAGCTCCGCGCGAACGCGCACAAGGGCGGGCGCAAAGAGTGGAAGGTCGAGGATGCTTCGTGGCTGCTCGAACGTGTTCGTGACGAGGTGAAGGAGTTGGAACTCGCGATGGCAGAGATGGTCGAGTTGGAACTCGCGATGGCAGAGATGGCCGCCCTCCGAACGTCGCCGGATCTCGATCGCGAGAGCCGTGATAAGGCGTATGCGCTCGTGAAAAAGGACATCCGCGAAGAGGCAGCCGACATCGCCAACTTCGCCATGATGGTCGCAGACTCGCTCGACTGCCTCGACGTGTAACATGCACAAGACTCGGGCCATCAAATGGATCGAGGTCGCCGCTGTCTTTGGGTGGATACCCACGATGACGGCGGCGTATTGGCTATGCGATCATGGGCACCCTTACGCAGGCATCGCGTTCATCATTCTTTCAATCATCATTACTTCAATCAACCTCGGCGACAAGGAGCACTCCCATGAGCGATGACAAGACGAAGCGCGGCGGCCAAGACCCCCAACGTGTCAACCTCCACCAGCCGTGGGAGGTCCGCACGTGGACCAAGAAGTTCAACTGCACGACTGAAGAGCTGAAGAACGCCGTCAAGTCGGTCCTCGCCGAAGGCTACGAGCCGACCGTCGTGCGCGTCGGTGACCGCCTCAAGTGGTTCAAGCGCTTCGACGCGAAGGGCGCAAAGGCCAAAACCAAGAAGCCTGCAGCCAA
>ERZ1292625.2678-Hain-H41-01um-R1-2678-length-15952-cov-8_pt1 | contig 15952 bp, 17 predicted proteins | sample MGYA00564400_ERZ1292625 | MGnify/ENA primary metagenome ERZ1292625 (study PRJEB36523, sample SAMEA6512639) | groundwater metagenome | collected 2019-01-08 | study: AquaDiva: Metagenomics assemblies of 32 groundwater samples | reverse complement strand
CCCCCACGCCGGCCCGGGCGCAAGCCTCCTGCCGTGCTCTTTCTATGCCCCAGAGAGGCGAGGGCCAAAAGAGGCAGGGGCGTGGGGGACGTGAGAGTCTCGGCTTTGTTCCAACCAGTCAAGGGGACTGCGAGCCAGGGGGGGGCGTTTATGCCCCGCACCACTACGTCGAGCCTCTTGTAGGGAGAGTGGCTATGACGAAACAACAAGCCTATCGCCAACGCTGTCGGGAGCAAGGACGGTGTACCCACTGTGGGCAAGTGTGTGCGCCCTATGCTGCGTGTCCTACTAGGCGACATCACACGCATGTGCGAGCGATCCTCAGACGGCTTGTCCTTCAAGGTCTTGCGGAAAGGACGGCGCATGGGGAGTATTGTATCGTCCCTGGCATGGGTGATCTTGTACGCAGTCACGCCAGTGGGCGACCAGGAGATAAGAGACGACGCCCCCGCATGAACTCTAGACCGCTTGATGAGATGACAGAGTACATGCTTTATGAAGCGATATTGCAAGAAGCTGACACGCCATTGACTGTGGAGCAGATTGCTGCTCGGTTTGCACGATATCGTCGTGCAGGCCAGCGCGGTCTGCACAAGAGGACGCCTACGCCCTGAAGCAGACGCCTTCGGGGCGGGAGGGAAGGAGAGAGGAGTTTTTATGTCTCCACGCACCCCTATCGAAATCATGATTGCCCGAGCCTGGGGGATTCCCGATCATGCCGCCCCTCCACGCCATGCCATGGTGACCTTGCGTTGCCAACAGTGCCAACGGATCCAGCGGCCCAAGGGCGGGAAGAAAGGAACGTAGATGGCAGAACGACGTACCTTTGAGTGCACCCTAGAGACGCCCTGGGACAAAACTGCACATGTCCCAGGAACCCAGGTGATTCACACGAATACCCACCAGCTCGGCGAACAGGAAAACGGCTGGCCGAGCTGGGATATCATCACACTGGAGTGCCGCAATTGTGGCCATCAGTGGCGACAGGAGTTGCCCCAATGACCAAACCCGGCCTATCCCACGCCACGCAGCAGCACCCCATGACGCCTGGGTTGACGCGCTTTGACTATCAACGCAGCCATGGCTGGTTTGCCCGCTATTATACGCGGGACGGCGTGACACAGAAACTGTTCAGCGACAGTCGGTATGGGTACGATGACGAGCGTTCCCGCGCGGCCGCGCGCTGCTCCACCAGTCCGGTAGATTGCGCCGGGTTGGTCACCTGGGGATGCGGCGCAGGTGCCAGCGATGCGGATGTGATTGGCACAGTACTCCATCATGTTATCCTTCCTCACCAAAGGTGACGAGCACGATGGCATCAAACGCCGCCGGGGTGGAGATCATCCTGAGCCCCCACGAATCACCGCCGGTGAACACGGGCAGGGCCGGCATGGGCACTGGTGTGGGTGGCCACATATAGCCTGAGAGCGACGGGAAGCCCTGCTGACCCAGAATCACCCCAGCCGTATACGTTGGCTCACTGGCGGTAACATTCCCAGCCACCGTGCTCCCAGAGGCGGTGTCTCCCTGGTCATGCTTGGTGGGCGTGATGTCCGTTTTAGTTGGCGTACCAACAGTGGTAATCTTTTGCCAGAGCACCTCGAGTTGCTCATTCGTCTCCACCGTGGCATTGGTGACGGAGGCGTGGATGGGCCGTACCAGGTCATTCGTCGCCACGGTGATGTACAGGAGGGTGCGGGCACTATTGAGCCCGCTTATTTTGATCACGGCATCATAGACCCGCATCCTTGTCTCCTAAAAAGCCGGGCAAGAAACCCCTCGCTTCAGCGGGGGGAGGAATGCCTGTTGCCATTGCAAATGGCAACCATTTAGGCTACCATTAGTACATGGATAAACTACGTCATACTTCAGGATGTGTGTATCAGACTGCTTACCATATCGTATGGCGTCCGGTGTATCGCCGTGATGTCTTGCGTGATCCGGTAAAGACCACACTCGAAGGGCTGTTGCACACGATTGCCTACCAGCATGGTATGGAAGTCCTGGCCGTTGATGTGCAACCAGACCATGTGCATCTCTTTGTCTCGATCCCACCGGCGCTCTCGGTCTCCAATGCTGTGAAACTGTTAAAAGGCATTTCGGCGCGCCAACTCCGCTTGACTTTTCCCGGGCTACGCAAACGCACCCGTTCTGACCGACTCTGGGCACCATCGTACTATATCGGGACAGCTGGCCACGTCTCGGCTGAGACAATAAAGAACTACATCGAAGCCCAAGAGACCCATCATGTCGAATAATATGTTGACCTTCCGATACCGGATCAAAGACGCCACCAGTGGGAACCATCTGCAGCGCATGGCGTGGGCGGTCAACTACGTCTGGAATTTCTGCAACGAAATCTCGCTGCTGGCCTGGCGTCGAGAGAAGCGCTTTCTCTCGGCCTTCGAGTTGATCAATCTGACCGCTGGCGCTGGCCATGAGCTTGGGCTGCACACCGATACCGTGAGTGAAATCTGCCAGGAGTACGTCAGGCGCAAACGTACCGCGAAGAAGATCAAGCTCAAGTGGCGCAGTCGCAAGCGCTCGCTGTGCTGGATACCGTTTAAAGGGCGCTGTGTGCGTCTTGGTACAGCAGATGTCACCTACAAAGGCCGACACCTGCGCTTCTGGGAATCGAGGCCGCTGCAAGGGACACTGAAGACTGGCAGTTTTACGCAAGATGCGTGTGGACACTGGTACGTCAACTTCCAGTGTGAGGTTGAGGATGCTGGCGTCCCGCTGGGAGACGCAGAGATCGGCATTGACCTGGGGCTGAAGAATCAGCTCGCCTGCTCGGACATGGATGAGCCGTACTCCAGAGAGAATCTGACCCGGAAGCACGAAACCACTCTTGGTATGGCCCAACGCGCCCACAAGAAGCGGCGTGTCAAAGCGATCCATGCGCACATTGCTAATAGCCGCAAGGACTGGGAGCATAAGACCACCACGGAGATTGTCAATCGGGCTCGCTTGATCGTGGTTGGCAATGTCTCCAGCCTGAAGATGACCAAAACACGTATGGCCAAATCGACGCTTGATGCCGGCTGGGGCCACCTTCGCAGCATGCTTGCTTACAAAGCCAATAGGCTTGGCGTGCAATATTACGAAGCCAACGAATCGGGCTCCACGGTTACTTGCTCGGCTTGTCTTGCCAAGACCGGTCCGAGTGGACTGAGTAACCTGGGGATAAGAGTATGGTGTTGTACTAGCTGTGGTGTTCTGCATAATCGGGATACCAATGCTGCGCATAACATACTCCGCTACGGACGTGTAGCGCTTTCAGGAATCCCGCGACTTTAGTCGTAGGAGGACGTCAATTTCTAGCCGACGATAAGCGGCACAACCTCGAAATGGTCGTAGAGGTAGAAGCCTGTACTGTTCGGATCGCCAACGTAGAAGGGTCCTTCACCGACACTGACGGTCAGCACGCTACTCGTGATAATAATATTCAGGGCAGCATCGGCGACGAGATTGGTATAGGCACTCGCGGTGCCGCGCTTGACCTTCACCTGGAGGCCACCAAGATTGGCGACGTCGAGAATCCATTCCACTTCGTAGGCGGTCTCCGTGCCAGGCGCGGCCACATAGGATGTTCCTGTGGCCAGCGTTGTCCCGGTACCGAGACCCGCAGTAAATTTATAGAGCAATGGGGTCCACGTATCGGTCACAGAATTGGTCATTTGGACATATAAGCCATAGGCAGCGCCCACGACTCCCGTCAGATCCGTCTGCGACTGCTGAAATACAAACCCAATCGCATCAGCCGCACTATCCGCCGTCGAATCCAGCAAGAAGCGTGCCCGACCGGACGTGAAGCTGTTGGGGGCGGTCGCCCGGACCATATTGGCAAAGCGGCCGGCCGTGCCGTTCCTGTTGATCTTGAGCGAGCCTGTGCCCAGAATAGGCTGGGTGATATCCAGCACCGCCAGCATACCGGCGTTTGCTTTGTAGATCGTGAAGGCACTGAGATCGCTCATACAATCACTCCCACGGGCCGCCGGCGTGGCCCCCCTACCGTCTGCTCTTCGTCATCGGGTATCCCCTGACGCTTGCGAGCGAGTGCTGGCAGGAGCAATTCGTCAGGCTCAAATTGTGCTTCCCAGCCGACAGCACTCTGGCTGCCCGTGGCGGCATACTCGAAGTCCGAAGCCCATCCAACACTGTCGATCACCTGCGACGTATATTCAAAGTCCGCACTCCACCAGCCTGGACGTATCGTGCGTAACGTCAGCTCTATCTGCATCCTGGCGAGATCAGCATGCCACCCGACCACCTCGGCCAGCACTGGAAGCCCCCCCTGGGGCAAGCTGGGGTGCTGCACCTGGACCAGGTCGCCCATTTGGAGGGGCGCAGCATCCAGCCACGTCCGTAGCGTGATGCGATCCTGGCGGAGGGTGCGGCGTTGCACCGTCCATTCGAGGAGCAGGTGTGCCGTATATAAGTCGGTGACGAAATCTGCGAAGATGTCCACACGATGGCGCTGGCCATAAAATGTGGCAGCCTGTGCACATTGCGGCACGAGACTGAGGGCTGTGGGATGGGTGGTGGTGTCTGGGGTGGCATAGGCCACGCCTTGAAAATCGTCAGGATTCATACTCCCGCCCGTTTTGGCACCAAACCACACATAGATATCGGTAGACACCGTGTCGAGGGATTCCGGGAGACGTTCCCAACTACCCTTGATGATATTGGAGGGTGCAAAACCCCGTTGGACCGTGCGGCTGTCATCCAGCACGACCATGCGGTACGCGCCGTCCTGATCCTCATAGAGGAGGCTCTTGCACTGCCGCGCCATGCGTTGCAATACTGCTTTGCTGTCGCCCGGGTCGGTGAGCACGGCCCCGAACTGCCAGTCGATGAGCTTGGTATAGGCCTGCGTAAAGGTGGTGGTATCCCTAGGCGTCTCAAGGAACGTATCAATAATATAGGCGATGGCCTCGGCAGGGTTCTGGCCACCGCTCCCCGCATGGATCATAAATACCCGTCGCATCGTCACTTCATCGAAGAAGGTGTTGCGACTGGTGACGGCATATTGGGAGCGTAGGGTCAGTCGTGTCGTCGCTGTGACGGGCGTAAACGTCGCTTGCTGGCGTGCCCATCGTGGGCGGATCGGCAATTCCACATCCAGATATTGATTGGGCGTGGTAGACGACCCGACTTGATAGGCCGCCTTACTGCCATCGACAACGGCAGATGCATACAGGGTCACCGCATCAAACACCACCGGGAGGCCTGCCCAGTTGCCCCCGCCAAATTGCCTTGCAGAGCCAGACCCCTTGGCTAACAACGTCAGGCGTGTAGTAGTCGCTGTCGCCACAAACGTCACGGCAACTGTGCTATAGCCCGGGTTGATTTGCGATCCCCCTAATAGGGGTGGGGTTCCGAGGAACATCCCGCCTTGGCGTAACGTATGCGTGGGGAGCACAAACGTGTCTGCGACAATAGACTGGGGGAGTGCCGTTGTTCCAATCGCATAGCCTGCCACGCCTTGTCGGACTGTCGTCGTGCCTATTCCCGACTGGCCATATGACGTAAACAGGTGGGAGATATGCGAAAACTGGAAAGTATAATTGGCCCCTATCGTTGTGACAACATCCGCAAAGAGGCGCACCAGGGAGGGCACGGAACTTCGACTGGATGCGACGGCAAGATATTGCCCTTCAGCAGCCATGTAGACTTGCGTGAATGTCCCAATTTGGAACGAAACCTGATCCCCCACCACTTGTACGGTGACCAAGGGACCCCCAAGGATCTCCGTGGTCCATCCCGTCAAGTCTCCGTTCTCAAATCCGCCATTGGCGAGCGCATTGTTATCGGCGTTCTGGTAGCTAAATTCCAGGCGATACTCTTCGCCCACTACCGTCGAAAATTCCTGGGAGAGATCCCGGTAGACGCCCAACCCTCCTGTCAATGCCGCACGGTAGGTGCCAGCATATGGCGTAGGGCTTGTGGTGCCTACCACCGCCGTGGCGCCACTGCCGACCGTCCACCCGGTCAAATTCCCCGTCTCAAATCCTCCGTTCGTAAACAGGTTGGTGGTGTCGATATTGCCCGCATTGACATCTACTGTCACGGTGCCCTGCTGCGTGGTAAACGTCAAGAGAGACACGCGCCGGTCTGCGGTGACCGTCGAGAGGGTATAGCCGGCAGGGGCCACGACGACGCCATTGTTGCGAACCGTGTTCAAGGCGCTAATGGCATATCCGATGAGATAGATATAGGCCACGTTGGTCAGGGTCACCGTGACGCCAGCGGCATGCGTGACCGGACTCCCACGTACCAGACCATTGAGTTGCAGATAGGTGGTGCCAGCAATCGTCACCAGTTGGCGACTGCTATACGTCACGCCCGTTTCCGCTTCGATTGTCATGGTTCCACTGTCCGGGAACAGTGCGCCGTATTCCACCAGGGCTAACGTGGCACTGCTCGTACTCATCGCAAAGGCGAGTGTGCCGACGGCTGTTCCCGCCACCTGGATCGTTGGGGCATCGACGTTCACGCCCAGCACAATGGGAATATGCTTGTTGCGGCTCGCCAATGGCGTCCCTGGAAAATATTGCCCACCCACTGGGACCGAGAGCGAACGGTTCCGGCGGATCGAGCCATCAATCATACTGAGGATGAGGCGTTCCTGACTGGTTGGAATACGGTCCAGCATCAGTGTCGCTAGCGTGAGGAACTCCGTTGGTCCCAGATCCTTATAGCCCAGACGCACCCGCACGGGCGTATTGTCCAGAACGGTCGGCTCGAAACTTGCCGCGAGGTCTTCCTGGTTGAGCAGTGCCCCCGCGAGTCCCCCAATGCGCAGGCTGTCTTCTGTCTCGCTCAGATCCAGGCTCAGCGTGCCGAGCCCGCCATCGGAGAGCTTGGCAATCAGCGTCTCAGCGGCTGGGAGTTGGCCGCCGACGGTGATGCCACTCCCGACCAACACCCCAGGCCCGACCGTGAGCGGCCCTCCTGGCGCATAGGTACGGGTGGAGAAGGTGCGATTCACCGCCAGCAGGTCGAGGAGCACGATGGGCTGATAACTGCCCGAGAGCCGACCTTGCGTCTTGGTGAGTTGGGAGGCCGTGGTCCACGCAGCAGAAGGGGTTTGCATTTACAGCTCCTCTCGGAGCAGGATACTGCCCTGATAGAATCCAGACGAGGAGGGACTGAACTGCGACAAGCCATCCATATATCGCACGGTGCGTGCCGTGCCGTCTGTGTCCGTCCAGGTGAACGAATTGGCCGACAGGTTGACGAGCGGATCGAGGAGAAACGTGCGCATGGCGTCATAGTCCGCCGTGGGCAGGCGCGTCTGCCCGGCAAAATTCATCGTGTAGAACCGTACCACGGCATGCAGCGTTGCCACACGCACGGTGCCCGCTTCACTCTCCGCGACAAGCTGGCCTTCTGAGCCCTCTAACGGGCGTGGAAACCTGTCTCCACGCGAGAACGTGACGGTCGAAACACCCGATTTGACCCACGTCGGCAATGCCATTTTCCGTGCCCTTTCCTAGGTCCGCAGCTCTCCTCGGTCAATGGCCTCTTGCAGTGCGTCAATCATGGCGCGCACCGTCGCATTCGCCTGGAGGCGGTTCATTGGTGCCCCACCGGCTGGCGCGGTAATCTGCGGCATAGTGATAGTGAGATTCTGGATCACGATGGACGCCCCCTGGCGGCCTGGAGCCGGGGCAGGCACCACCGTGACCGGCGCCCGCGGCACAATCAGCTCAGGACCACGCTCCCCCACCCAGAGCGGCTGCATGGGGAACCCAGGGCCGCCGTGCTGGCGCGTCATGGGGATGAGGGGGAAAAGCGGTGCCCCTGGCGGTGGCGTCGTCGGGAACCCTGGGAAAGCCGGGAATGGGGTGCCTCCCGGCAGTGCCATGATAGCATCACCAAACGCTGCGACAGCCTCTGTGGCCTGATGAAAACCATCTTCCATCGCCTCTCCGAACTGTGTGGCAACATTATGCACCACTTGCACCGTATTCTGCGCCACCTGTGTGATCACTCCGAACGTCTGCTGCGCCTGGTCGGTCACCGCATCACCATACTTTCGCATGGCGTCCAGAGCCTGCCTCGACGTTTCCCCATAGGCGTCAATAATCTTGGGCAGCACGGTATTGACCCAGATGTCCTGAAGATGTTCGGCCGTTGAAGTCCCCGACATGCTAGCGAGATTGAATGCTGCCACGGCAGCATCGGCCATTTGCTTCAATGCCTGACTGGAATGAGTGCCCAGTACATCGTAGACGGTTTGCAGATGTGCGCTACTTTCCTCGCCCTGGGCGGTGAGCTCGAGCAGTTTATCCTGGAGCATGCCCATGATGCGCACTTCTTGCATGAGTTGGGCTGACGTGAGGAAACTATCTGCTCTCATGGAGTCAGACGTGAAATTGACGAGCGCCATCTGCAAGAGATGGATTTGCCGTTGCACGCCCTCGACACTGTCTGCCATGTCTTCAAAGACCACAGGAGTATTGGCGACCCACATACCGACAGCGCCCGCCATACCGCCAATGGTGAAACCGAGATTCTGCACCGTCTCAGTGAGCTTTCCTGCTTTCGACTCGACCGTCTCAACTTCAACGCCCCAAAATTCAAAGGTCTTTTTGGCGTTTTGAGTCTGTGCACTGCTCTGCGCTATGGCGGTGCCAGCTTCAGCGGCTGAGCGGCTCAAGATGCCCATAGCCGCCGCTGCGTGCGCGGTGGCAGGGTCCAACTCCCGCAGACCACGTTTCCACAGCTGGACGGCGTCATAGACCTGCGTGAACGTATCGAGTAAGGCTTGCCTGGCGGGATCGAGAGGAACGCTGGTCAGCCCTTTCGTAAAACCACCAGCCGCCTGCTGGCCTGTGGCTTCCGCGCTTTTGACCACTGACCCAGCGGCGCTCTCAATGCCTCGCTGCATGGCCCCGCCGATGAGCTTGCCTGACTCATCATAGAGGCGGACAATCGCGGCATTCTCCCCCTGGACAATCTTGATGATTTTGCCTGTTTCTTCGTCACGCACTGCCGTAACGCGACGAAAGCTCGTGGTGATAGCAGATTCCACGTTCCCCGTGGTATCGGTCAGCGCGCGGACTTCGATGAGCAACCGTTTCATGGTGTCCGGGACTTCGCCAAAGCGGGCCGCCATCACCTTCGCTGCCGTTTCGCCTGCGGTCTTCAATTCCTGTAAGGGAATCAGGCCATTGTGAAACGATCCAATCAGCGACCGCATGGACGCTTCGGCGGCATTCAGGTGGAGTTGTAATTCTCCGGCGGAGATGACCTTCGGCAATTCCCCAGGCTTCAGGGCTTTGAGGGCAGCATCAAGCTGGGTAATCGCTGTATTCGCATTCTGGATGGCTAACTCATTGACTTTGGTCGCCTCAGCCGCCCGGATGCTTTCGTCTCGCCACTCGGTATACGGGATGAGCGCTTTTGTCAGTTCCTGATTGGCACGGGCGACCGCCGTATTCCACAGGTTCTGCGTCTCCGTGGCTCCTTGCTGTGCCGTCTTCAACCGCAGGAGCTCCGCATGCTGCTCCTGGATCGTCTTGAGGAATGGCCCACTGCCCGTGGGAATCGCCAGGAGAGTTTGAATCGTCTTGACAAAGTCGGGAGCGAGTTTGTCCAAATCGATCTTGGCGGCCTTCACCTCTTCTGGAATCCCTCGAATGGCTACGCGCACGGACTCGACGAATTTCCCAGCTCCCTGGGTGATCGTCGTAAACGCTGCCAAGAGGGGGGGCGAGACATCGGCCACCAGCTTGCCCACACTGGTGGTAAAACTCTCCCACGCTGCCGTGGCCGTCTTCGTTTGCTCCTTGACGGAGTTGGCCACTGAGCCAGTCGCATCCTTAAATTTCTGCTGATTCTGGACGAGGGTCGCAAACTGTGGTCCAGTCAATGCGAGTGCCGCGTTAAAACCTTCGATGTCGTTGATGAAGACGCGCAGGCGCTCACTACTGCCCTGGGAGACTTGTTGCAGCACCTTGACCGCGCCTAACAACCCTTGCTCGCTGATGACTTGCTTGATATTGATGCCAAGGGCCAAAAACTTCTCATTGTTCTGAATGAGTTGCTGCAACATCGACCGGTAGCCCGTCGCCGCCGTGTCCGCATTGCGGAACGTCTGCGTCAGCGTCGCCATGGCGTTGGCGGTATCCGCAAAGGAGACCCCCATACTGGCACTAAGTTGCGTCACCTGGGGGAATGCCCCGGCAAACTGTTGCAGGGAACCCTGCCCAACCTCGACGGCCTTGAAGAGGATATCACTGACCTTGGCGGCATCCTCGACCGGTAGCCGATAGGCTGCCATGGTCTTGGTGAGGGCGATGGTTGCGGTGTCGAGCTGGGCGAGGCCGGCCCTAGCCAGCAGCGCGGACTGTTCCAGGAAGGCGATGGCTTTGGCTGGCTCAACGCCAGACGACAGCACCTCATAAAGGCCCTTGGCCAACTCCGTGGAGGATCCGAGCACCGGCGGCAGTTGCAGTACCTGTTCGCGGAGCATCTGCTGCGTGGCGATACTGCGAATGCCTAGCGTATTCACGTTGGCCATCGCCGCTTCAAAGCTGGCAGCACTCCCAGCGGCGGCAATGAGCGCCCCGCCAATGGTCGAGACACCGGCAAAGCCCAGGGCAAACCCCGCACCCGTCTTCAGCGTGCCCAGCAAGGACATCCCCAGACTGTCACTGGCTTTGCCGGCGCCGAGGAGCGACCCGGTGAACGCATCACTGCCCTTGCTGGCTTGCTGGAAGGCGCCGCCCTGTTGGGTCACCTGCTGGCCGAGGTGCTGCACCGAATCGGTCACTTGTTTGAGAACGGGCAACCCCTGGGCGTTAATCGTGATATCAAGCACGAGAGGCGGCATAGTACAAATCCTAGTAATATGCTATCCTTCGTCTGCCCATGGCTAGAGAGGCGCACTCGAAAGCAGGCACCTACACCTGTTGCCATGGGCGCCACCCATCCTCCGCGCTGGGGGCTTTGCCCTTCAGGGCGGAGGGGAAAGCGCGGTTGGCCTGCAAGGCCAATCCCTGCTTAATGCAGCGCATCAAAAAACCCTTGTTCAATGTTTTAGACCTCCTGTTCAGTCTTCGTTCAGTGTTCCTGTTTGCCATGGCATGCTACACTCTTCCTGTCGCATATCCCGGCCTTGCTATGGAGCCGCTTCGGCGGATTCCTCTCAGCGCGGCGTGTCCGCCCCTCCTGGGCGCCAGCGCCAGCCGATGGAGCGACAGGCCAGCGGTGGCAGGGCGGCAAGCAATTGCCCCGGCCTGGAACTGCGGATGGGCCGTCTGCTGCTGGTGGGCTGCATGACCCTCGTGCCGCACGAGCGTACACCCAGCCCTCCGTACTCAATCGGATACGTGTACGAGGCAGAATGAAGTCGTACATGGAACGTCGCCTCTCAGGCGTCTGGGGACAGACGCTGGTCATGCCGAGAGCGGCAAGCTCCGTCGTTTACGGCGGAGTCGGTGACCAAGACGCTTTAATTTCCCCACACAACTAACTCGCAATCCATCGCGGTCCCTTGAGTCGTTTGTCGTGCCCCTGCATCATTATAAAAAGCAACTTGTACTTGTGATGCGCTTGCGGCATACGCCTTGACCCAATAGTTCCCATCGGCTAACACAGGGCTTGCAATTACAAGGCTCGCTTGCGTCATGCCACTGATCGTGATATTGATATGATCCGTGGACCACGCAATCCCCCCTGACGTGATGCCGGCTGAAAAGCTGGTCGAAAACACTTCCCACGCGCTGCCGGTGTAGCGTACCCGTCCGCCCCACATCTTGGTATTGAGCGTCCCATCGCCCGCCTGGATCGCTTTTTGCGCCCGCCCCTCGTTCCACGCATCCCCATTGGCGGCAATCACCGGCGTGGCCATACGTCACGTCCTTCTATGGTGTAGATCATCCTAGCCCCAGCCGTTCTGCCTGGCGGCCTGGGCAGGCGGCGGCGTGCCTGCTTCCGTGCTTGTCCCCTTCCACGCGGCGAGCATCTGCGGCAAGTGCTCAGTGAGCCATTCGAGCCGCAGGAACAATGCCCCGGCTTCCTGTTCTGATAAGCGCAGCGTCCGTAGGCTCGACACCATCGGCCAACCCTGCCGCTGGATCTGCTGGTACAACTCCAAGGCCTGCAGGTCGGCCCACGCCACCGGCTCCCCAGGGCTCGCGTCGTGGGTGCGCCAGTACACGCACGCCGCTAGCCCTCCGGTGTCACAGGGGACCGGGAGTCGATCATCAGCCCGTTCACGCCGGCAGTCAAAGCAGGTAAGCTCATGGCCTGTCCGTCGGCTGGTGAGGCGGAGCTTTCGACTGACGGCGGCATGGAGTTTTTTCGGAGGCTCTCCGGCGCTAACTCGTTCACCCGCGTCACCAACTCCAGCATAAGGTGCAGCGGCAAATGATCGACGACGTAGAACGTGCCATTGAGTTGCTCCCGCATCTCAACCGCTAGGCTCGGGAACAACGTCACTAGCGCCTGCTGCTGCTCTGGGGTCAGCGGATGGTCAGCGCCTTCTGGCAGGCGAAAGGGCCAGGTGATCAGGCCATTACGCCCTGCGAGGTTATCCCAGCGCTTGAGGGCCACGGTGACACAAATCTTGTCGTAGAGCGCCTGGTTGAGTTGCCCACGCTGCACCGAGAGATAGGTGATCTTCTCACGGTCGTCATAACGTAGGCGTTCATAGGTGAACGTGGTATCTTCCACTTGATAGGTCAGCGCTTCTTCACTGAGATAAATCGGCATAGTTCATATCCTACAAAAGAGGATGGGTGCTCGTCCCACTGACTACCTCTATGGCCAATGGCGAAAGCCCTATCATCGTCGGGAATCCGGCCGCCGCCGCTGTCGGCACCACGCCCACCAGCTGCACCGTGTCACTGGGCAGGCGCGGGCCAGAGGTATTCAACTGCCCGTTCGTGACGCGGCAACTCGGCAGATACACGTTCAACTTGTACGGTTGCCCGGCCGCTACCTCACTGGGGCTCGTAAACTTCGCATCGGCCATGAGCAGCGTGTTGCTACTCCACCGCGTCTGCCAGAGATCAGCCGTATGCCGAGACACCACAAAGGTCACCGTGGCCCGTGGCGCTCCTTCTCGTTCGTATTCCTCTGGAGCAGTGCCTGTACGGGGACCTGGAGCGGCGACTAAGTTGTTCTCGAGGCGCAGTGTCCACGTCGTACATAGCACCGCATCCCCGCTTCCTAACGGTGTCACAGCACTGTAGGCCCCGACCCGCACCGCCAGATCCGTAAAAAGCACCGTGGGCAGCGTCGAGGGCAGGAGCTTGAGCATCGTGGCGCTGGTATTCACGGCTGAGCTGCGACTCAGGCTGTATGCCACCAGTTCCACGGTGAGTGTCGTCCCGCCCGGCTCTGACTGGAGAGTCACCGCCTGAATCATGGATGAGAGCCACTCCCAGCCGCTGACTTGGAAGTCGACCGCGAACGTGCCACGCCGGACTCTCCGCTGGCCTACGAGTAGCTCGGTGCCCACCTGGAAGCCATCGGCCAGCGTCCAGCCCGCCGCGGTACTGAGGCTGGCGTCGAGCTCGAGCAAATGCCGAAACACGCCAGCGGCCAACGTCTCGGGCATCACCGTGGCACCGATGCGCTTGGCCATATAGCCGAGGGCACATGCCCAGAGCGGTTCGAGGCCCTGGTAACGCGCCTTCATCGACACGGTGGCGGTCGGCATGACGCTGAGCACGTCAAAGCCGGTCGGCCCCAGGCCAGTCTCCACGCTGCCGGTCCCTGCTTTCTCCACGCCGTCGTTTGCGGCGATGTCGAGCAGCGGAAGGAGCGCTGTTAGGGCTGCAGCGGCGGCTGCGGGCCACGTGCTCGTCGTGACGATAGCCTCGCGCTCGAAGCCGGCACGGATGCCTATGCCGATCGTCTCAGCCATGCCTCACACCTCGTCTGGCCTGATGCCGAACGCCTTGGCCAGCGCCATGCGAATGCCGTATTCCACCCCCAGCGTGAAACTGGGGTCATGCCAAATCCGCTCTGCGATATTGCCGGCACCAAACTGCTCCTTATAGGCATTGCACTCAGGGGCGGTGCCATCGACCACAGCACGGAACCAGGCGAGTGCGTCGTCTCGTGTGAATGACTCTCCCATGCCCTATCCCTCTTCTGCCTCTGTCGTCGGCTCTGTGGCGTCGTCCTGCGCTTCCTCTCCCAGATCTTCTGCCTCCTCACACGCTTCGAGGTAGCCATCAGCTACACACTGCTGCACCTGCGCGGGAGGCATCGCCACCCAGCCGCCCGCGCCATCGGGGTAGTGCAGACCGCCGGCGCTGTCGAGTACATAGGGGGCCTGCTGGCGGGCGAGCTTGTGCTGGATGTCTCTCGCCTTCTTGGTGGCACGGTACTGGGGCATCGTCGTTTCCTCTCGTCACATGGCGCGAATACGCTGTCTTCCGCTGTCCCCGTATGCTAAAATCAGGGAGCCGGGTGCGCCTCGCGAGCGCCGTTAAGTCCAACTATGCCTAACCATAGTTGGAGCCCGGTAGATACCCATGCCTGTTAGGAGGTCTATGCTATGCGTATCACCGTCATGCACTCCGTCCTGAAGGACGGAGCTTGGCCCTGGGAGTGCGTCGTACTGTGCATCGTGCCCTTCTCAGGGGGCACGTCCCGAGCCATCGGCCATGCTGTGCCGGGTTCTCGCTGGTGTTCCCGGAGGCCTGATGTGTCATGACGTAGGCAGGTCTGCACCTGCCGTAGCGGGCCTAGCCCCAGTGCAGTGCAAGGAGCATCGGGGGACCGCAACCACAAACACAGCGCACCGGAGCAGTCCGCTCCCCGTTCAGGGAGTCACGCGCTGTGCCCAGCACACAGAGTATACAGGATGTCTGAGTCTAGTTCAAAGGGAACAACTACTGGTGCCTCTGGCGAGGCACCCTCCTTCCCTCTCCGCCGTCAACGACGGAGCTTCCCGGAGGTTTTTGGGTGACGGAAAATCGAGGGCTGAATATATGAGCCTTCATAAAGATGAAAGACGTACATATTGGGTCGAGTATTACGCTGTCAATAAAGATGTCGTTCTTGCAAAAAGCGCAGCGTGGTATGCCGAAAATAAGCATGATGTTAACAAGAAAGGTGTAGAGAGAAGAAGGCGAGATGGGACGCAGAATGCTCACTATTATGCTCAAAGAAGTGCTGGCAAAGTAGAGCGCGTCTCTCTTGATGTTCTTTTTGAACGCGACAAAGGCATATGCAGCCTTTGCCACGATAGGGTCAAAAGGTCGGATGCAAGCAGAGACCATGTCGTTCCTCTTTCACGAGGAGGGGATCACAGTTACCAAAATTGTGTACTGGCCCATCGCCGCTGCAATTCTAGGAAAGGAAATAGAAACAACATTCCACAACAGCAGCGGCTCTTTTGATCTAGTGTAGATAGATCATGCTTCCACCACGCGGCAGAATGCGTTCCTCGAAACAAGCGTTACGCTCGCCCCGGCAATTTCTGTCGTGAGGTTGGCGCTCACAATAATCTTCGACGCGGTGCGCGAAACCACTGTGAACTTCCCATTGTTCGCTGCGTTCGTCGCCCCGAGAATAAAGACCTCCGCCCCCGCGTAGAGCATAGGAAAATTCGCCGCAGTGGTGTTTATCGAGTCATCCGTGGTGTCAAAAGAGGTCACGGTATTTGCTGCAACCCTATCCTCCCCGATCGCCAGCATCGCGCTGACCGTCTGCGGGATGAACCCCGGCCCGCTGACCGGATTGGGCGCTGCGGTGATCACGACGTTGGGGATAATCCACTCCTGCGTCCCCGCGCCGCCTTCCTCATCGAAGTAGATGCGGCAACTCAGTCTGGTCAGGGCGCTTTTCCACGTCTGGTACTGATTCGTGGTGTACCGAGGCAAGGTCAACTCAAGCGTGCCTTCGAGGAAGTTGTCAGGCGAGGGCTCGAAGATGCCGCGCACGCCATTGTAGTGGGTCTCCGCCATGGGGCGGGTCA
>ERZ1292625.2677-Hain-H41-01um-R1-2677-length-15955-cov-6_pt1 | contig 15955 bp, 16 predicted proteins | sample MGYA00564400_ERZ1292625 | MGnify/ENA primary metagenome ERZ1292625 (study PRJEB36523, sample SAMEA6512639) | groundwater metagenome | collected 2019-01-08 | study: AquaDiva: Metagenomics assemblies of 32 groundwater samples | reverse complement strand
GGCCGCAAAAAGAGGTTTTGCCTTCAAAGATTCTGATGGAGTGGCTTGGAATAAAGGCTTCACTATATGGAAATTTGAGGATGATAAGCCTTCCGCTTCTGCAAACGCAAAGACCATCAATTATGGTTTCTGGGGTGATACATTAGGAAATGATTATACGGTTGAGTGGAAATATGATTCAGCTTCAAATTCATACAAGAGATCAAATGGTGGTCAAATCCACACAGATATGGAAACAAAGCAACAGCTCGAGGCAAAGAATGTGGTCGCCATGTTTGTCGAGGAAGAGGGACCAGTAGATAAAGAACACCACATGTATTACGAAGTTGTTGGAACAGGTAAAGCAATAATCTTCCAAAATGGAATTGCAATCGAAGGAACTTGGAAAAAGACTGCTCGTAACACCCGAACAATTTTTTATGACGACAACGGCGATGAGGTAAAATTTGTTAGAGGTAAGATTTGGATTTCTGCTCTTCCAGAAAACAATAAAGTAGATTATAATTGATCTGCAAACAAAAACTGCTCAAAGGATTGTTAATCCATATTGGTAAATATAATGGCAAGTTTAGAGGATATTATTACTTCAAAGGTTAGAATCAAAGTTATCGAAGTGTTTTTTGCGAATCCAAAAGAAATGTATCATGTACGAGGGTTAGTGCGTGAAGTAAAAGAGGAAATAAACGCCGTTAGAAGAGAATTAAGCAGGCTTGAAACGGCGGGTCTTCTAAAAAAAGAAACAAGAGGAAACAGAATCTATTATTGGCCAAGGGAAGATTATCCAATGTACGGAGATTTAATATCTTTAGTTGCTAAAACAAAAGGTTTGGGAGGGGACTTAATTAATAATAAAACAAAAATAGGTAAGCCAGCTTTTGTCATGTTTTCAGGTAGGTTTGCTAGATTTGAAAAAAGAAAAAAGGAAGATGATGTGGACATATTAGTAGTTGGAGAAATTGTTTTGCCAGAACTGGCAACCTTAATTCGAGCTGAAGAATCAAAAAGAGGTCATGAAATTAACTATACAGTAATGAGCCGTGAAGAGTTGGATTTTAGAAAGAAAAGGAGAGATCCTTTTATTCAAGGAGTGTTGTCAAATTCTAGAATTATGGTAATTGGTGATGAGGATGCGTTAGTGTCTTAAGGTTAAACTAATTTTCTAGCTTCTTCAATTAATATTTCTCTCTCATTTGGAATCTTTTTTTCTTCAACGCGCTCAAAAAGTTGGTTTAATATTTTACCCACCTTTGGACCAGGTTTGAGATCGAAGGTTTTCATTATGTCATTGCCACCAACCTTCAGATCTTTAATACTAAATGGTTGTTTTTGAACATCAATAAGTCTTTGTTTGAATTCTTCTGTTCGCCAACTGGTTTCGCGAGACCCGCTACCTAATCGGTCTGCAATTCGTAAAGCTATGATGTCACTTAAATTTTCTACACCAACGTTTCGAATGAATCTTTTTATTGCTGTATCGGTTTGTGTTTCGCTGACTGTAAATTGATGCCAGCGAACTAATTTTATTAACTTTTCCTTCTCTTTGTTTGAAAACTTCAACCTGTCAGCAATACGTTTGGTAATTGCTGCCCCAACCATTTCATGGTTATAAAAGGTAATTACCCCATTGTCTAACTTCTTGTATGTTTGAGGTTTCCCAATGTCATGAATTAAAGCCGCAAATCTGGTTATTGGATCTAACGACTTGCAGTTTTTTAAACTCATCAATAAGTGTGTTCCTACGTCATAAATATGATGTCTTTGGGGCGAAACTTGATCAACTCCAAAAGTCTTTTCAAACTCAGGAAGTATGTGACCCAAGAGTGAAGAAGCCTTTAACAAAAGTATGCCATCATAAGGATTAGGAGAAGAAAGGATTTTAAATAATTCATCTTTTATTCTCTCTTTGGCAATTTTATTGATCAGTGTTGAATTTTGTTTTATTGCTTCCAATGTTTTTTCTTCAATGGCAAAACCAACTTGAGAGGCAATTCTAATAGCGCGCATCATTCGCAATGCATCTTCTGAGAATCTCTCATTTGCGTCCCCCACTGCTCGTATAAGATTGTCCTTTAAGTCTTTCTGGCCTTTGAATGGGTCAATAATATTTGTTAGCAAAGGATGTGTTCTTGTAACTTCTAAAGCAATTGCATTAATTGTAAAGTCTCTTCTGGCAAGATCTTCTTTAAGGGTTTCCCCCCACTCAACTCTGTCTGGTCTTCTGGCGTCAGAATAACCAAATTCAGTTCTAAAAGTGGTAATTTCAAAAGGTTTAAGATCTGAGTCTTTTGCCGGGATTCCAACTGTTCCAAATGCGTTATCATAAAAAGAATCAAGGAAGATGGCTTGTATTTGTTCAGGTGTAGCATTGGTGGTGAAATCCCAGTCTTTAACAATCCTTCCCATGAGGATATCTCTAACTCCTCCTCCAACAATATAGATCTCAAACCCTGCTTGTTGAGTTTTTTTAATAATATCTTGGGCTTGTTCTGGTATACTGATGTGCATAATTTACAGTATATCAAAAGCTATGAAGTGGGAAATAATTTCTAAACAAAATTCAAAACAAATTAAGACAGAAAACATTCTTGAAGTCTTGCTTAAAAATAGGAAGCTATTTTCTGAAAAAGAGAAACAGGAATTTTTCAACCCCACTTTGCCTTCTCAACTGTCTCTTGAGGAATTAGGAATTTCCAAAACTCAAGTAACCAAGGCAATAGCAAGGCTCAAGATTGCTTTAGAAAAGAAAGAAAGGATGGTGGTATATGGTGATTATGATGCAGATGGTATTTGTTCGACTGCCATTGCTTGGGAAACGCTTTATTCCTTGGGATTTAATGTTACTCCTTTTATTCCCGATCGATTTTCTGAAGGCTATGGATTAAAGAAGGAGCAGATAAAAAAACTTCTTCAAGACAACTCTGACTTATCTTTAATTGTTACTGTGGATAACGGTATTGTTGCCAATGATGCTGTGGATTATGCAAATAGTAAGGGAATTGATTGTATCGTTACTGACCACCATGAACCTTCCAATAAATTACCCAATGCCAGTAATATAATCCATACGACCAAAACTAGTGGGGCTGGAATTTCTTGGATATTCTCAAGAGAAATTTTAAAACACTTTCTTCCTGACACTTGGCAAGAAAAAATTGAAAATAAGTTGGACTTATGTGCCATTGGTGTCGTTGCTGACCAAATGCTTTTGACTGGTGTTAATCGCTCGTTTGTTAAGTATGGACTTGAAAGTTTGCGAAAAACAAAAAGAATTGGCTTAAGGGCTTTGTTTGATCAAGCTGCAGTTGAGATTGCAGATGTGGCTACATATCACATTAATTATGTAATTGCCCCAAGAATCAATGCTATGGGTAGACTTAAACATGGTATGGATTCTTTGAGACTGGTATGCACTAAAGATGCTGCACGAGCTAAAGAATTATCAGCTCTTGTGGCTCAGACAAATATAGATCGCCAAAAAATTGTTACTGAAAGTATTTCCCATGCAAAGAAGCATTTGGAAAATACAGGAGATACTCAGGGCAAAGTTATAATTCTAGCTCATGAAAGTTATCACGAAGGCGTAATTGGTTTAATCGCTTCCAAGATCGTGGATGAATATTATCGACCAGTAATTGTATTTTCTAAAGGAGAACAATACTCCAAAGCTTCCGGACGATCAATTTTGGGGTTCAATCTAATTGAAGCAATCAGACAGTTGGGCGATTTATGGAGTGAGGGTGGAGGTCATGCTATGGCAGCTGGTTTTACAATTGAAACCGACAAATTAGAGGAATTTGGGAAAAGACTGAATGAAATTGCACAACCTGCCTTAACTGATGAGATTTTGGAAAAGAAAATTAAAGTAGATTTGGTTTTGGATTTTGGCAATATTGATTGGGATTTGGTAGGCAAACTAACAGAATTTGAACCTTTTGGACTGGGGAATCCCCAAGCTATTTTTGCCACTTTGGGAGTAGATATTATTGATGTAAAAGTCTTAGGCAATGGTGTTAAACATTTGAAACTAAAATTAAAGAAAGACAAAACATTTGATGCTATATTTTTTGGGGCTGGAGAATTGGCAAAAGATTTGACTACCCACGATAAAATAGATATTATCTACAACCTAGAGATAAACGATTGGAATGGAAATAAAAGTTTACAGTTAAAACTTAAAGATCTTAAAAAACATGGAGAATAAATTCAAAAACTTAATTATTGATGTTTCTGATTATTTGTCCGACCAAGATGTTGCCAAAATAAAGAAAGCTTGGGAGTTTGCCAAGTTGGCTCATACTGGCCAAAAAAGAAGAAGTGGCGAGGCATATGTTAACCATCCTTTGGAAATTGCCATTACCCTGGCAAGTTGGCGACTGGATGCTACAACTATTGTTGCAGGGCTCTTGCATGACACCATAGAGGACGGTGGAGCAACTAGAGAAGATATTGTAAAGGAATTTGGCGAGGATGTTGCTCTACTTGTTGATGGAGTCACTAAAGTAAGTAATTTACGCTTAAAGGATAAAGTATCAAGACAACAAAAGGGAGTTAAGCAAGAATTGTTTGCTGAAAATTTGAGAAAAATGCTTTTGGTGATGGCCAAAGATGTCCGAGTTGTGTTGGTGAAGTTTGCCGACAGGCTCCACAATATGGAGACTCTCGCGGCCTTACCAGAAGACAAGCAAAAAGAAAATTCTAGGGAAACATTGGAGGTTTACGCCCCTCTTGCTGAGAGACTTGGAATTGGGAAAGTAAAGGGCTATTTGGAGGATTTGTCATTTCAATATTTATACCCTGAAGAATATAAGCAGTTATTGTCTTCATCTAAGCCGTTTTACAAAGAGGCAGAAAAACATATAGAAAAAATGAAGAAACATCTTCTAAAAAAAATGGCAGAAGAACAATTGAGACCAGTCATTAATGGGAGAAAGAAGCATCTTTATTCCTTGTGGAAGAAACTTCAAAGACCAGAGATAAGTGGTGACTTCAATAAAATTCACGATATTATCGCTCTAAGAATCTTAGTTGAGAAAGTTCCTGACTGCTACATAGCACTTGGTGCGGCTCACAACAGTTATAAGCCAGTTCCGAGTATTGGAGTGTCTGACTTCATTGCTCAACCTAAACCAAATGGTTATAGATCAATTCATACAAAAGTTTTTGGCCCTGAAGGCAGAATTGTTGAAGTTCAAATTAGAACTTTTGAAATGCACGACCAAGCAGAGTTTGGTGTTGCTGCTCATTGGAGTTATTCACAAGCCAAAACTAGTGGAGCCAGCGATGAAACTCTTGAGAAAAAGGGTGTGGTAAACAAATTAGATTGGGTCAAACAATTAGTTGATTGGCAAAAACAAATCAAAGACACCGATGAATATTTAGACGCTGTAAAGTTTGACGCTTTGGAACACAGAAACTTTGTTTTCTCTCCCAAAGGCGATGTTTTTGATTTACCATCTGGAGCAACGCCAATAGATTTTGCCTATGAAGTTCACACCAGTTTAGGGAAATACATTCAAGGAGCAAAAGTCGATGGTAAAATTGTACCCTTGGATTATAAATTAAGGTCTGGCCAGGTGGTGGAAATAATCAAATCTAAAAATCCAAGAAAACCAACCCAGGATTGGCTCAATTTTGTGGCAACCACTCATGCAAAACGCGAAATTAGGAAAGCATTAGACTCGTAAAAGGGGCTTTTTAGTTCTAAAAGATATAAAATAATAAAAATGGAAAGAACATTAATTAAACAAACTATAGAAAAAGTTGGTGAAGAGGTATTACTCAAAGGTTGGGTCGACTCTATCCGCGATCATGGAAAAATTACTTTTTTGGATTTGAGAGATAGATCAGGACTTGTTCAGTGTGTTGGTCAAGATTTGTCAAAAGTGACTCCAGAATCTGTTGTAGAAATAGAAGGGGAAGTAGTTGAGCGGCCTGAACGGCTTATAAATAAGAACTTGGAAACTGGCACTGTTGAAGTTCAAATCAAAAGTTTGAAAATAATTACGCTTTCTCGAGAACTACCTCTTCCTTTGAATAGTGAAGGCTATGAGATTGACGAGAATGTTCGTAACAAATATCGCTATCTTGATTTGAGAAGGTCAAGAATGGCAAGAAATATTCGCTTAAGATCTAAAGCAGCCAAGTTTTTGCGGGATTGGCTTACGAAACAAGACTTTGTTGAGATTGAGACGCCAATTCTTACCAAAACTACCCCGGAAGGGGCTAGGGATTTTCTTGTTCCTTCAAGATTGCAACCAGGAAATTTCTATGCGCTTCCTCAATCTCCCCAACAATATAAACAATTATTGATGGTTGCTGGTTTTGAAAGATACTACCAGTTTGCTAGGTGTTTTAGAGATGAAGATCCAAGAAAAGACCGAGCCTATGGAGAGTTTACTCAGCTTGATATTGAAATGTCGTTTATAACCCAGGAAGATATATTAGTGATGGTTGAGAAAATGTTCACAGAACTTATTCAGGAAGTTTTTCCGGATAAGAAAATTCTCCAATCTCCTTGGCCAAGATTATCTCACAAAGACGCGGTTGAAAAATATGGAACTGATAAGCCAGATTTGAGAAAAGACAAAAATGATTCAAACGAATTGGCTTTTTCCTGGACGATTGATTTTCCACTTTTTACAGAACAATCGAATGAAGATTTTTTCCATGGCTCTGGAAGTGCTAAGTGGGCACCTTCTCACCATATGTTTACTTCTCCTCATCCAGATGATTTAGATTTATTAGACACAGACCCAGGAAAAGTAAGAGGCTTACAGCATGACTTGGTATTGAATGGTTTTGAAGTGGGAGGGGGAAGTATTAGGATTCACGATCCAAAAATTCAAGAGAAAGTATTTGAGTTAATTGGTTTTAGTGTCCAACAGAAAAAACAATTCAGCCATATGCTGACAGCATTCACATATGGTGTTCCTCCACACGGGGGTATTGCTCCGGGTCTCGATAGATTGATGATGGTTATTTTGGGCGAGCCAAGTGTCAGAGAAGCTATTGCCTATCCTGCTACAGCTTCTGGGCAAGTGGCGGTTTTGGAGGCTCCAAGTAAAGCTGGAGAAGAACAATTGAAAGAACTAGGAATCAAAGTTGTTGTATCTGAAAAATAACTTCTGTTTGGGTTAAAATAATAAATCAAAATGAATATTTTAAAGTACTTTTCTGGCAGTAGATTGATCCATTTATCAATGGCGGCTTTTGTATTGATTTCCTCGGTTGGTTTGAGTTTGGTAAACAGAAAAGTAATTACTCTATCAACTCCCATTGAAACTCGTGCCTATGAAGTTGCTCCTATACCAACACTTGGAGTAACAGATTCTTTTCCAGTTGTTTCTTCGCAAGGTGTGATTGCGGTGGACATTGATTCAGGAACCACTTTGTATGAAAAAAACGCAGATCAAGCTTTGCTTCCTGCCTCAACCACGAAAATATTAACTGCTTTAACAGCTTTGGACTATTTTCCTTTAGAGGCAAAATTAACAGTTGAAAGGATTGTTGTTGATGGTCAAAAAATGGGATTAGTGAAGGGAGAAGAGATAACTTTTGAAAATTTATTGTATGGATTGTTAGTTTATAGTGGTAATGATGCTGCTGAAGTGGTAGCCCAAAACTACCCAGGAGGTAGAGAATTGTTTGTCAATGCAATGAACATGAAAGCTAAGCAATTGCATATGGATAATTCTCGCTTTGAAAACCCAGTGGGATTTGATAATTACAATCACACCTCAACAGCTAAAGACATGGTCAGACTTGCACGAGTAGCTATCCAAGACCCTGTAATCTCAAAGATCGTTGCAACCAAGCATATTACAGTAACTGACACTACAGGAAAGATTGCTCATAATCTACAAAGCACAAACGAATTACTGGAAGTTATTGAAGGGGTGAAGGGTGTTAAAACTGGTTGGACTCAAGGAGCACGAGAAAATTTGATAACTTTAGTTGAAAGGAATAATCATAAAGTAATGATTGCCGTCCTTGGTAGTCAGGATAGGTTTGGAGAAACTAAAGAATTAATTAATTGGATATTTGCAAACTACACCTGGGAAGAAACTAAAAACAGCAAGTAACTATTTACTTAAATTTATGAAGGCGTCGGTTACTGCTGGTACATAGGCTACAAAGTTTCTGTCCCCCTCAAAAACAATAATCGGTTGATAGAAATTGTCTGGCAAGTTTGGATCATAATAGGCCAAATAAATTCTCCTTATCACCACATTGCCGTCGCTATTGTTTCCAAGTGAGGCAACATACCCCTTTGCTGCTTTTAGATCCTCGAATGCCTGCCCCGCCGTCTTTAGGGGATAAGTCGAAGCTTGGGTTTCGTCTAGTGGAAAATAGCGATATTCGCCGGCAATAATTTGTTTATCACGGCTTGTATCTCCACTAACAATAAACCAAACATTTCCTTTTATCGGGTCGGCTGGCATACTTGGCAAATCATCTAATGATTTTCTAAAAAGTGAAATTCTAATTAAGTTTGCTTCAGACAAAGAAAGAGCAGGAACCAATTGTTGAACCTCGGTTTTTAGGAACTGGTATTTTGCTTTACCAGTTAAATCATCGGGTAGAGTTCCACCGTTGGCAAGAAAAGTTCTGACAAGTGATTCGGCGGTTTGGGCAATTGGCGGCCTTTTGGACAGTGGAGTAGTATCACTGGCTAAGTCATAGCTAATAGAGAAAGACCCCGTAACAATGTTGATCTCCATTTTGGAAGCATTTCTTGGATTGGTGAATTTGTAAACAGTTTCGCTTACCTTTTCACCCTCAGAAACAAATCCTAAACCCAATGCTTTTTGTCTGGCCAGTTCAAGAGCCAACAAATTAGAGGAGAGTTTTGGCATATAATAAACCTTTGTTTGTTGGGATAATGAAGGGAAACTTCCTTCTGTTGTTTCAACTGTGTAGTTAAATTGTGGCAAGCCTTTGTTTTCTGGAAATGAAATTGGTGGAATTTTGCCAAAAGCTACAGTTGGTGCTGGAGGGGGAGCAGGAAAGATCCTCTTGTAAATACTGGAACCAATATCAATTGAAATTTTCAAAAAAATTCCCAGGATAACTAAGTAAAAAAAATATCTAATTCCCTTTCTTGTGGCGATGGCAACTTTAGTTAATGAAGTCATATTAAGTTTAAGTATAGAGCAATAGCTAAATTCAAGCAAAAATTGTAAAATTGCCATATGGTAAGAACAAGAATCGCACCTTCCCCAACTGGAGAGTTTCATATTGGAGGATTGAGAACACTTCTTTATAACTGGGCATATGCTCGAAAGAATGATGGCAAATTTGTTATTAGGATTGAAGACACTGATCGACAGCGATATGTTGAAGGTTCAGAACAAAGACTGTTGGAAGTTATAAAAGATTATGGACTTAATTGGGATGAAGGACCAGACATTGGTGGGGAGTATGCTCCATATACTCAATCTGAAAGACTGGCTATTTACAAGGAATGGGCCGAAAAATTAGTAAAAGAAGATAAAGCTTATTATTGCTTCTGTACAAAGCAAAGGCTTGAGGAAGTTAGAAAACAACAAATTGAGAAAAAACTACAACCCAGATATGACAGACATTGTCGAAATTTAACTACCCAAGAAGTTGCTGAAAAACTTTCCGACAATGTTGCTTTTGTTATTCGATTAAAAGTTCCTGAAAACGAAGAGATTAGGTTTAAGGATGAAATACGAGGGGAAATTGTTGTTGATTCAAATACTTTAGATGATCAAGTTTTAATCAAAAGCGATGGCTTTCCCACATATCACTTGGGAGTAGTAATTGATGATATCTTAATGGAAATTACGCACGTCATGCGGGCTGAAGAATGGCTGCCGTCTACTCCAAAACACGTTTTACTATATAAAGCTTTTGGCTATCCACTTCCTGCTTTTATACATTTAACCGATCTTTTAAATCCTGATGGCAAAGGAAAAATGTCCAAACGCTACGGATCTGTTTCTGCGCGCGGTTTTTTAGATGAAGGGTATTTGCCAGCGGCAATGCTTAATTTTTTAATGCTTCTGGGTTGGGCACCAAGTAATAACCAAGAAATATTTTCTTTGGCTGAGTTTGTTGAAGTTTTTGATATAAAAGGCTTGCAAGTAAAAGCGGCAGCTTTTGATAAGACTAAATTAGACTGGATGAATTCGCAATATATTATGAAGATGACTGACGAAGAGTTTGCAAAGGTGGCTATTAAATTTGTTTCTCAAGATGTTTCTGACGATTTACTCGTTCAAATAGCTCCGCTTTTGAAAAGCAGGATAAACAAATTCTCGGAAATTAATGAGATCGCTGGATTTTTCTTTTCTGAGCCTAATGTTGACGAGAGTTTATTTATTGAAAACTACCAAAAGCATTTAGCTATAGCTTTGGAAATAATTACAGACTTGGAAAATTGGAATTTAGAAAACTTAAATACCAAATTGATGGACAAAGTAAAAGAAAACAACTTTAAAACTGGCGACTTTTTCATGGATTTAAGAGTTGCAATTACCGGAAAAAAGTTTACCCCCCCAATAAATGATTCTATTATTGTTTTAGGTAAAGAAAAAACTGTGGCCAGGATTAAAAGAGTGTTAAAATGAATTTAAATGGGAAAACTGCCTGCCGATATCGAACAAGTTAGAAGCAAACTTAAATTAAAAAACCTAGAAGCAAAGCAAAAATTTCAAGTTTCTTTTCCCCATGCACACCAATATTTATTGGAAAAAGGATTGGATTTATCTAAAATTAGAGATTACTCAAGTAAGTTACTAACTACATCTGTACTGGCTGGATCTTTGTTATTTTCACCAGCTGGGCAAACCAAAATGTTGCCTTCCCCACTTGAAATTGTAAATAAATTTCAAAAAGATACGGCTGACAATTCAGTTCCAGCTAAAAAACAACTTATTGAAAGTCTTAATTCCATTCTTCCTGATAGACCTAGACCCTTATCGCAAGATGAGGAAAAGTTTTTGGAACAAGTCTTTGATGGTGTTTTGGGCATAAAAGCCAAGGCAACTTTGGAGGGCGAACATTTAAACACAACCTATGGGTATATTGGTGCTGAACAACACTTAAGAAGATATCCAGGGGACAGTGTTGCCAATCATATGGGTTACAGCAGTACTGTCTTAAAGGAAGGTATTGCTCCAGGTCTTGGTGCTTGGGGATATTTCGCTCCAAGTAAAGAGGCGTTAAGTGATGACTTGGTAGACACAGAAAAGTGGTATGCAGTTGTCCAAACCTTATATTTGCCAGACTGGGCAAGGCGACAACCCTATTTGAGGGATTGGTATAAATATAGAAAAGTACTTATTCTAAATACTGTGAATGGTAATGCAGTTGTTGCTGCTGTCGCAGATTCTGGTCCAGCTGCTTGGACGGGAAAACATTATGGAGGAAGTCCTGAAGTTATGGAGTATTTAGGGGGTTCCAAATACAAAAAGGGGAAAGTAATTCTGTTTTTTGTTGATGATCCCCAAAATAAGGTTCAATTGGGACCTGTGGATTATAATCAAATAGAAAGGCAAAATTTAATACAAGTATGAGTTTAATATTTTGGGATGATTATTTGGAGTTAGACGATGTCTATAAGCATATAGGCAAGATTAGTAGTTCACCCGATGAGAAAAATGAATTGGCTAACGTTATTGATGAACTTGTTCATCACCGGTTAATGGGATGTATTTTGGAGAACTTAGATAAACAACATCACGAAGAGTTCTTGTTTAAATTTAGCAGTAATCCTGGTGACGCCGACTTGAGTGAGTATTTAAAGCAAAGAATAAAAAATGATTTCGGACAATTGGTTAAATTGGAAGTAGAAAAATTAAAAAAAGAAATCCTTTCGCTTTTTAATCGTGTCTAATTGCTTCAATCGGGGGAAGCTTGGCCGCTCTTCTGGCGGGGAAAACACCGAAAAAGATTCCAATTCCAGTTGAGATGACAAGTGCAATAACTACTGAAATCAAATTGATAGATGCTGGGAAGAAAAATCTAACTATAAGGACGATGATAATGGCCAAGATCAACCCAGTTAAACCCCCCATGAGAGACAGAAGTACTGACTCTGTCAAAAACTGCAAAAGAATATCTTTTTGTGTTGCTCCAATTGCCCGCCTGATTCCAACTTCTTTTATTCTTTCAGTGACTGTGGCATACATAATATTCATAATTCCAATTCCACCAACAAATAGAGAAATTGAGCCAATGGCGATTAACACGGTATTTATAATTGAGAAAATTTGATTTACTGTTTCCAACAGTTCTGCCTGTTCAGTTACGGCAAAGTCTTCTTCAGCATATCTTTTTAAGAGTGCTGTTTCTGCTTTCTGTTTTGCGATAGTCACCATGTCGTCTGATTTAACACCTAAATAAATTGCCCAAAAAGTTTTATCTGGATTAAGGCTCCCAAAGGTTGCTTTGTAGGGGATGTTGATGCCGTTATCTTGCTCTCTATCACCTTTCTTTTTGGCAACGCCAACTACTTTAAATCTTAAGTTTTCAAATCTTACTGTCTTTCCAACGGCGTTGACGGGATCATCAAATAATTCTGTTGCCATAGTGTTTCCCAATACTGCGACTTTTGCTGCTGATTGATTATCAGATTTGTCAAAAAGTTTTCCATATTCTGCTTCAATATTCATTAATTTAAAGCCATCCTCACTCACACCCATAATGCTGGCATATTTTTTCTCGGCACCGGACTCGACAAACACACCTTTCATAAAAAGCGGAACAACGTAATCAATTTCTGAAATCCTTTTTAGGGTGTTTATGTCCCTTTCGTCAAAACTCACTCCACCTACTGTTCCTCCTCCTCCAAAACCACCTCCGCCTTCACCGGTAAAGCCACTCCCCGGCAAAATCATAATCAAGTTGGCACCCATGCTTTCAAATTGACCCTCAATATAGTTTTTGAGTCCCAATCCAAGAGCAATAAGTAAACAAACTGACATAACACCAACCATAATTCCTAGAGATGTCAGAAAGGTTCTAACTTTATTCCTTTTGAAATCGGCAAGGGCGGTTTTAACTAAATGTGATAATTCTTTTGTGTTGGTCATTAGTATTTTTTCACAATCTGTCCGTCTTTAACATATATCTGGCGCTTTGTTCGTTTACCAACTTCTTTGTCGTGAGTGACAATTACTACGGTTACCTTGAAATCTTTATTCAAACTTTCCAACAAATCAAGAATCTCGTCTCCAGTTTTGGAATCAAGATTTCCCGTTGGTTCATCTGCCAGAATTATTTTTGGATTCATAATAAGTGCCCTGGCAATGGCAACTCTTTGTTGTTGCCCCCCAGAAATTTTATTTGGGAAAAAATTTCTTCGGTCGCTAATGCCGAACTTATTTAGTATGTCTTCTGCTCGTTTATTTGGATCAAAATCCAATTTACCTTTGTGATACCTGGTTGGTAGAAGAATATTCTCCAAGACCGTAAACCTGTTGATTAAATTGAAAGACTGAAAAACAAAGCCTATAGTCTGACCTCTAATGACTGATAACTCATTATCAGACAAGGTGGAAACATCTTGACTATTAATAAACACTTTTCCGTTTGTTGGTTGATCCAATAGGCCAATTAGATACATAAGAGTTGATTTGCCACTACCTGAAGTCCCCAATATGCTGACATACTCTTGGGATTTGATGTGAAGGGAAACGTTTTTAACAGCGGATACTTTTTCGTCTCCAAGGTAAAAGGTCTTTGAGACGTTGTCTAACTTAATCATAGATAGTGTCACCCTCACTTTTTTTGTTCAGGCTAAATTTTGCATCCCCAGTCATGCCAATTCTAAAGGTGGTGATATTAAGATTGTCTGTAAAGGCGACTTTGACTTTATAAACGGAGCCGGTCTCTCCCGGCTTTGGTGTAAGTGAGATGTAGGTTACTGTGCCTGAAAAGGTTTTGTCTGAAAAGGAATCCAGAACGATATTTACGTTTTGGCCATTTGTAATACTGGTTATTTCACTTTGATCTGCAGTGACATCAAAATATATTGTCTTTGGATTCAAGATTTCCACTTGATCTTCAGTTGCAAAGATATTTATCTGGGCAAAGGGGTTGCTAACAAAAGTTACAAAGCCAGAGAAAGGAGAGTAAAGAGTTGCGTCTCTTAGGTTTTGCTGGGCTTTTTTAACTGCTTCATAGGCTTTGTCTTTTGCTACTTCGGCATCAGTTCTTGTTTCCTTTTGGGTAAATGTTTCGTCTGCAGAGTGGCCTTTAACGTCATCGTGTATTTTTTGGACTGTTGCTTCGGCGGCTCGCAGATCTGCAAGGGCGCGTTGATAATCTGCATTTAGTGAAAGTGTATCAAGTTTCATTAGAGCCTGTCCTTTTTTCACTTCCTGGCCTTCTTTTACCCCCACCCAGGATATTTTTCCAGCGATTGGAAAGTTCAGCTTTACATATTCATCTGCCCAAATAGTTCCAGACAGAATCAGTTCTTCTTCGACCTCACCCTCTTTAACAGCAAACTTCTGTCGATTTGTCTCTTTGGTGTTTTTCTTATAGATTAAAAATCCACCACCTAAGACAGCAATTATTATTGTAGCTAAAATTAGAAATTTCTTGGTTTTAACAAATTTGAACATCTTTCTTAAGCAACAGCTATTCTACATCCTAAGCGTGTATAATGCTATCTTATGACGCATAAAACGATTAACAAAACAGAAAAACTCCAAGAATTAAAAGAGAAATTGGCCAAATATGAAGAAAAGTTGGCTTACAAAATGAAAGGTTATAGGGGGGTTGTGCACGAAAGCGCACAATCAGAACTTCGACATTCTGAAGTCATGGTACTAAGAGATATTACGGGTAGCCTGAAACAAGAAATTGCTAAACTTGAAGAAGAAAGCTAAATAACTTTTTAAAGGCTATTTTTAGCTTCAGGAAATATTTCTTTTTAGGTTTAATCTTTCCAATTCTCTTTGTTGTTTTTCTTTTTCTTGAATATCTCTTTGATGTTTTTGTCTGGCGATTCCACTATTAACAGCCTTTTGACACTCAAGATCTGGACATTCATTCTCAGTACGAGTAATTTTAGCTGTTCCGACAATTTCGGTCCAAGTTTTAATTACCACGCGCTGTTTTCCACATCTGGTGCAAGTGCTACTCATAGATTATCTGTCGCCTCCAAACCTTCTGTTTCCACCACCATATCCACCTCGTGAATCACTTCCACCTCTTCTGTCTCCACCAAAGCTTCTATTTCTGTCTCCACCTCCAAACTCACGTTTTTCTTGTGGTCTAGCTTCGTTAACAACTAATTTTCGGCCTTCCATATCGTATTCGTTGAATTTTTTGATAGCTTCCTCTGCTTTCGCATCGTCTTCCATCTCAATAAAACCGAATCCTTTGGATCTACCAGTAAATTTGTCATTAATGATAACTGCAGATAGAACTACTCCTATTTGGGAGAAAAGTTGATTTAAGTCATCACCGGTTGCTGTGTAAGGTAAATTACCTACATATAATTTTTTCATTTAATTTATTCCCCTCCTTTCTATTTTTAGACTAAGCTCATGTCAAAAGGAGGAAATCTCCAGCCTCGAAGCAGCTTGTAAGAGCATTATACCATAATGTGAGGTAAAATAGGGTTGTTTATCTTTGGGGGATCGTCTAATGGTAGGACTGCAGATTCTGGATCTGCCTATCGGGGTTCAAATCCCTGTCCCCCAGCCAAGTTGGGCGCAAATCGACCGGAATACCTCAATTAGCCCAACAACACCATCTAAAAGAGCAATTCAAAAATTCAGTTTCGTACCACACGCTCGTTGTCCGGAAAAAGGCGTAAATTAGGGCTATTTATTTTTTACTTTTCCAATGAGTATCCCATATTCTTCTAAAATACCTCTGGATATCGAGGTTAGGGTTTGAGGACGATTTAGTCGGTCAGATAGGTTCTAAAACGAAGTGCACCACTTAAGGTAAAATTGTTGCCTTAGATTGG
>ERZ1292625.2021-Hain-H41-01um-R1-2021-length-20408-cov-5_pt1 | contig 15957 bp, 15 predicted proteins | sample MGYA00564400_ERZ1292625 | MGnify/ENA primary metagenome ERZ1292625 (study PRJEB36523, sample SAMEA6512639) | groundwater metagenome | collected 2019-01-08 | study: AquaDiva: Metagenomics assemblies of 32 groundwater samples | reverse complement strand
GAAACATTGGAAATTGTAAGTGGGTTTGTCGCAGATGCTGCGTTGGTATCATATCGAGAAGTCGGTCCTGCTGGTGCTGTGGTTGGAGTATCATCAGAGCCTACTCGTTTGATAAGGATTGTGCCGGTTGAGGCGGTAACAACAAAGTTAAATGTAGTTGTTCTGGATAGTGGTGCACCTGTGACCGTGATTGGATAAGTACCTACTGCTGCAGTTCCACTATTAAGTGTGAGAAGCCCTGAACATGTTGGTGAGCAGTTCTGACTTGCGATTGAGGTAACACTTGCTCCTGCAGGTAGACCTGATACTGAGAGTGTTACTGCTTGTGTTGCTCCTGCAGTAAGAGTTCTGGTGATGGTGTTAGAGCCACTTGCTCCTGCAACCACACTGATGTTTCCACTGTTTGAGAGTGAGTAGTTAAAAGATAAATCGGTTGTTACACAAAATGGAATTGGAACCCCCGTATCACATAATTTAATCCAACCAACATTGAGACTCCCCCACGCCTGCCCGACTATATTCCCACCGACTCGTGTTGCGCCAAAAGCAACCGGATCGCCAGCAGTACTTGAAAGCTTAACCCAACCGTCCCATTTATTCACTCCAGTACCATCGTTTGATAAAAATCTCGCCCAACCATCAATTTTCCCGGTAGAAAGATTCATACGGGCAATCGCACCAACGCCACCACCAATATCGGGTGCGGGGGGATTACCCGTGGCACCAGAACCTGTGCGATCAAAACTCAGCCATCCAATATTTGAAGACCACGCACTCCCGGAAAGGTTTCCCATTATATCATCATACTGTACTTTATAAAAATTTGAGCACCCGCTTGTTGTATCGGCGCAATTAAAATTAATCCAACCGATATTTGAGCTCCATGCTTGTCCATGCAAATCAAGGGTTGCAGCATGTGCCTGAGAAGCATAAAACAACAGAGTGAGCAGAATGCCGGAAAACACGCTAAGCGATAGTATTTTTCTGGAATCCATAGTTTTTATCCTACCACAATTTAATTAATAAATGCTAGCGCTTTCTCACAACAACCTTTGCGATAATATCTTGTTTGCCTGCAAGTCCAAAATATGTACTATCAATTGATCCTTCAGGAACATTGCCTAAAATTAAATAAGCATCATGCGGTATTATTCCATGATACCCATCCACATAGAGCGCAAGTATATTTTTTGAAGAATCATTAAGAACAAATGGAATATTTTGAGAGTTTTTTATCACATCCCCATTGACTATTATATGCCAGGCATTATTTTCCTCTTTAAGCAGAAATCTGTCTCCTCCTACACCATACACTTTTTTAATAAGTGGTGTGGAACGGTTAGCGAATTGATATGCTACAAGGTCACCTACCTTAACATTATTACATTCATAATATCCAAATAAAAGTTCTACCTTATCTTGATCTTCCAAGATACCCGCGAGTGACCCTCCTCTTACAACATATTCCCCAGTATTTTTAATGCATGCTTCGCCGGAAAGAAAATTACCTACTACAAAGATACTATATATTTGAAAAACGCTAAACGAAATCAAGAGAAAGAAGAAAAGCCGGATTAGAATAGATCTTTTAGAAAAATAATAGGAATAACCCAAATTACTGTTTAGCGCAGCCAAGAATCACAGCACGATTTGAGGGACTACCACTTACAGTTGATGTATAGGTATTTGTACCATATGTGCTAAATGGACAATCGCCACTACTACCATTACCTTCGAAGTTAAGAGACGCAATTGATTCTGCACCAGCAATACTACCGCCCCCAAAACCAGCTCCACATTTAAAAATAATATAGCCAGCAGGACAACTTAATGTTAGCGATGTAAATTGTCCGCTTGCCTTTACCACCCTGATCTGTGGGGTACTCACTTGGGCATCTACATACGCTTTGTTCGCAGCATCCGTTCCATTGATTGGAGGACCTCCTAACCCTGTAATAATTGTATTGGCAACATCAAGCCCTCCTTGCAATGTAAGTTTACCTGTTTTTGATTGTATCTGTGAGCCGATATTAAGAGGTGTGTTACATGCCGGATTTGATAAGGGGCATGTGGGAAAGGAATTTGTAGGTGCCGTCCAATCTGCATACACTGAAATCATCCCGACTAAAAGACCAAGAGTTACTACACCGAACGCCCTCCTTAATACATTTGGTAATCGAATCATATTCATATAATTGAGTATATAGCTAACTAAAAAAACTTCAAAATTGTTGTTGTGCATAAAAAACTCCGGCGATAGTTATCTCCCCGGAGTTTTTTATTAAGCAAGGATTTGAGGTTACTGGCAATTATTTTGAATTTTAGCCCGAGTTTGAGCATATACTTTAGCATATTCAGGATCATCAGCAGATACCACTCCAAACCATATTTGGAATCGCCTTACTAAATCTTGTGTTTTTGACCCAAAGCGTCCCGTTACGAGGTCTTCTCGGCTATATCCGTCGAAACCCCATTCAAATTCAAATTGATCTCTGTATTGATAGAGAAATGCTTGCAAAGCTGAAACCTGACCTTCAGTATTTAGATCGCGACCCTGTTTAATTGTATTTGAAAGGTCATTTGTTATCGCAGGATTCGGACAGCTAACTTTCAAAGGAATCGGCGGAGGCACGCAGTGTGTAGCTATTGCATTTCGCGTTGCTTCATTAAGAATACCAGTGGGCGTCGAAATGCCAAAGGTCGCCTGGAAACCTGAGAGCGCCCTAAAAGTCAACGGACCAAAATTGCTAGTTCCTATAAACCGGCCCCCTTCTACGCTGCCAATACCAAGCATGGGCGCACTATCTTTAAAATTGTAAAGATATTTTTGCAAAGCTGTCACCTCATATGCTGTAGCTCGATCTGTATTCCCACGCTTCAAAGAGCGTGTCAATGCAGGCACGGGACATGATGCTTGGGTAAGCGTTTTCGTTGGAATACAAGAAGCCGAAATTGCTCTGCGCATCTCATCACCTATAATTCCACTCGGAATAAGTCCATACTTTGCTTGAAACGCAGACACTGCCCTGCGTGTTCTTATGCCATAATAGCCAGTAATCGCTGAATTTGCACTGGTAAAACGATACCCAAGTTCAGGAATTTGTTCTTTAAACTGGTAAAGATAAGCCTGGAGGGCATACACTTGGTCATTCTCAGCATGGTACTGTAAATCCTGAGTAAACGCAGGGTATGGGCACTGGCCTTGCGGGATACCAGTTGGCCCCGGAGGTGGAACAGATGTAGTACTTACATTTACTATTACGGAATCGGATGCGAGTCCACACTGAATAGTAAAAATAGAATTTTGAGTAACTGTCTGGAAAGTAAAGCTTCCGCCTGTTTGTTTGCCTCCCGACCATGCCCCACTGGCATTACACGATGAAGCTCCAGTGCTTGTAGAATTCCAAGTCAAGTTCACTGAAGAACCAGTTTGCACAGTAATCGGCCCATCGGATTCGTTTGCCTTGATGTCTACTGCTGGAATTGGAAGCGGAGGGGCTCCAGTATTTACTGTTACCGAATCGCTCACATTGCCACAGCTAAGTGTAAAAGTAGAATTTCCTGAAATTGTTTGCCTAAATTCGGCATTAGGAGCATTATTCAATGGTTTCAATCCATTCCAGGAGCCACTTGCATTGCAGGAGTTTGCGCCAGTACCGGATGAAGTCCATGAAAGGTCTACTTGTGAACCCGCCGTTACAGTAATCGGTCCGTCCAATCCATTTGCTTTAATGTCAACCCTCGGCAATGGATTCGTACAATTCGGAACCCACATATTCATCGAAACTCCCGAAAAATCAATAAACCCGAGCGTCGGAGAAAAAGCCCTACCAGTGAATCCAGTACCTGTGGCAATTGAAATCCTGACAAGACCGCCGTTGGTATCGAAATATATTTTATCGCCCCGCGGGGTCGTAACCGCACCCCTTACGTTTGCATATGTGCTCACGGGTTCATAGGCTGCAGTCAGCGAAGAAAAGTCAACAAGCCCAAGCGTATCGCTATATACTTTTCCGGAAAAAGGATTCACTCCGCAACTACTGTCTGAAATGGCGACACTTGAAGAAGTGTGTGAAAACTGAAGCGTGCCTGCATCCATACCGTGTGCCGTACCTTGAACCAAAACATTTGCTGCAAATGTAACGGACGGAAGAGTTATTGCAAGCGAAACCATCAAAACAATACCGGATAATTTGCCATTCATGAGAAAATAAAAAATTTATTCATGGATGCTTATTTGACCCGGATGCGATATTGATCTGCAGGCGCAGGAACAGTACTTGTATAATCTGCAATTGTACGCGTAATTTCACTTTTACCAAGACACCCGAATTGACCTTGATCAAGCCCTGAATTGCAGATATTGGGGACATATGAGCACACCAACATAACTTTTTCCACATCAGCCACTCCCTGATTCTGACTACTTACATTGTTCAGCATAACCTTTTGATCTTGTCGAAGGTAACACAATGTTGGCTTAACTGCTACTCCCCTGCGACTCATTGCAAGCGCGTAGGAACCTATCAAACTTTCCGAGGGATTAAAGACGGCAGAAACCCATAAATTGCCTTGGGTATCGAAAGGATTCAAAGGGCATGTCTTTATATTCGCAGAACCAGAGGTCGATCCGCAGCCCCAAAATGTACTTCCGTTAGGAACTTCACTTGCTAGCTGACCAAAATATGTACTCGCGCCTGCTTTCTCAAGATACACACCTAAACCAGCCGTGCCAGATGTATTCCCGCCACCTCCTGATGTTCCTATCCTTTCATAAATCGCCTTTTGACCCTGGAAAAGTGTGGAAACATTTCCACCAATTCCTTGCGATGGTGAGCCTATGTAACATGCAATCCAACCCCAGAAGCCTGGACTTGAGGAATTGCAATCTTGCGCGGTTTGAGCAGAAACCTTATTGATAGCAACTGCACTCATAAACGCTACCATCAGCCCAAAAACTATAATCAACGTGATTTTCTTGAATCCTATCTTCATAACATAAAAACTTAACTAAATAATTGTTATTATTTATAACGAATAAAGTGTGCGACTTTTTTATTCTCTTTCATTATAAATCATAACGAGCAAAAACGCCGTGTGGATAACTTACTTTTGATATGCGCCTTGCGTATACTGATTTTTTGGATCCCAACTCATCCACGAGTTTAGGCCTGCATCATAAATGGCTTTTTTTTGTGCAAGAATTTCTGCAACTCCATAGTCCGCGCCTAAATCAAAATCCTGTATCCATGGTCGAAGCTTGAGAGGATCTTGCCCAAGTTTTTTCATACGTTCGACTCCTCGATCCATCGAAACCTTAATAATTTCATACGGATGCTCAGCTGGATTCTTGTATCCTTCAAATCCGCTTGCATAGTGTGACGGATACACCATCGGAGCGATAAAATCAAAATATGGGGCTGCTCGCTCAAGCACTTGACCAATGCCCAGATCATCTTCAGCCCATGTTACGAGACCAAACAAGTCTGCCGAAGTCGCAACATTTTGAACTTGAAATTCTCTATCTACATACTTAAAAAAATCTTCGAGTACGATTTGTTTTTCTCTACCTTTTGCATATGGAAAAACAGCATTTTGTAAATTTCCATCTGATGGGTATCGAATATAATCAAAGTTAATCTCATCAAAACCGGCATCAGCTGACGCACGAGCAATGTGTATAATATAATCCCAATATCCTTCGGCTCCTGGGTCTATAAATGAAAGTCCTTTGCGATCTTTCCAAACCGCGCCACTCTTGGTAAGTACGGCCCATTCTGGCTTTTTCTTTGCTACATACGGATCTTGAAATACCGAAACACGACCAATGACATACATATTTTTTCTGTGCAATTCCTCAATAATACCTCGAATATCAGGAATTCGTTTTTCAGTTGACTCCATAGCGTTGATAACCGCATCATCAGTTTCAAATGCAATAAACCCAGTGTAATCTTTTACATCAATAACCACACTATTAAACTCGGAGTTTTCGACAAAAGCCAAAAGCTTCTCGCGAATCGAAGGGGTCCCCGCAACCCAGCTCGTCATATATACAGCTTTCACCACATTAGGAGTCTTTATATGTTCTGGCGGTTTTTTTACCGGAACCACTTCTGCAACCGTCGCAACTTTGTCATCACTAGGCACTTCCGAATCATACAATAAACTATCTTGTGACCTGACAAAACCAAAAGCACCGATAAAAACTATGAGCGATCCTATAAGGATGCCTAGGTGCCAACGTTTTATTTGTTTTCTACGCGCTAAGTGACGATAAATCGACATAGGGATCGCGAAGTGATTCTTTCGCGCTCGTTAAATCTTTTCGACTTGAAATTAATTTTGTAATTGCAGCCTTATCTTGAAATCGATTAATAAGTATCGCACCCTGCACCCAACCTCCTTTCAAAAAAAGACGCTCATACGCATTCGGGTTATCGGGCCATGTGCGCGTGATACTTTCGATGCCTTCACCCGGGCTTGTCTTACCAACAAAAGTAAGCTGATAACCAAAGTTTGTGATTGAATAGCTCGAAACAGTACGAAGCTCGGTTTTTTCATCATGTTTCGCAACCATATTCGCTCCTGCAACTCTACCTTGTAAAAATGCACTCGTCCAATTACCAATCATGCGATGCTCATCAAACGAAACATCAAAATATTCCGCGACATCTCCTGCCGCCCAAACTTTTGAAATACTGGTTTCTAAGAATTGATTTGTGACAATTCCTTGTTTAATATCAAGCCCCGGAACTGCAAACGGAGTTACATTGCGCTCGACACCAATTCCAAGCCCAAGCCACGAGCCACCGATCTCTTCGCTCGCGTTTGTATGCCCAATTAAAAAATGATCCGGAGATGTACTAAGATATTTCAACTCAGTAGACTCATGAATCGTAACACGATTTCGTTTAAAATTATCAGACAATATTTGCCAACCCGCGTCATCCAGATCGTCGCCAAACATTTGTTTATCTTTCAAAAAAAGATGAGTTTCAAACCCATAATGCCTCGCCGTCTCCATAAACTCGAGACCAATAAAACCCCCTCCTATAACAAGTGCTCCCCTATCTACGCCTGAGGCGAGGGCTGGAACTGCCTCATGGATTTTATCAGCATCTTCAATTGTTTGCATACGAAAAATATTTCCGAGCTCCGAACCGTTCACTCGCCATCCGCGTGGTGCACCACCGGTTGATATTAGAAGTTTTCCAAACGCAATTTTTTCATCACGACTTGTCACGACTTCACGCGTTTCAAAGTTAATACCAAGAACTTCGACGTGTGTCGCAATATCAATGCGCAATTTTTGATACTGATCCCACGATCGTAAAAATACTTTTTCTCGCGCAATCTTTCCTCGGATATAACTCGGCAACAACACGCGAGAGTAAAGTGGATGCTCCTCACGCGAGATAATTAAAATAGAACTATGATTATCTAAACTTCGAATTGTCTCGGCCGCCGTTACGCCAGCAACGCCGCCCCCTATAATAAGGTAGTCAAAAAACAGGGGCCGATCCATATATTAACTAGAAGTTGACTCGCGAAGCGACCAAACCGAAATTGCCGCGATAACCAGACCTGAAAGCGAAAGAACTGCTTTTTGTGTCGAACCGCAAGAAATAGGCAAAAATGGTACCAGCGCCACCCAAAAACCTAAAAATGCTACAAATAAATACTTACGCATATTGCTACTATATCACTGAAATAATAAAACAAAAATAACCGCAATTACTATCTGCGAACCTACTCCGATGATCGGCCAATCGTCGAGCAAGTGTCGCGCGTGTATCCATTTGTGAAATTTATCATGCGCTACGAGTACTCGTGCAGGATAAAATCTTCCGAATCCAACCATTAAATCTGGCAGCACTGCGCCCATCACGCCAAGAATAATCGCCAAATATGAACCAGAAAAAAAATAAAACGACAGACTAAGCCCAATTGCAAGATCAACGACAATACGTGCTATTTCATCGTATGGCGCAGAAGCGACACTTAATGTTTTTTTCCCAAACTGAGCATTGACAGCTTTTTTGATAACTGGCGTACGATAATGCCAATGCGGAATCATATCAAAAACATAATGGCTTCCGAGTGCGAGCAAAAAAATCGCTGAGTGCTGAACCGAAGTATAAGTTATTGCTGCGCCTACAATCGCATGTGTAGTAAGAATCATTTTACTCTCTAGTATGTCAAAAAATATACACTTTGACAATCATAGATATAAAGCGTACAAAAAATAAAGAAGCTCACTCATCTTCAACCACAACCACTAAGGAGGCCTCATTGGAATCCACCGAAGAAAAACAAGCGCAACTTCTAGCGTTGCGTAGCACGCTCGACAGCATGCCCAAATTCGTCTCCGGCGAATCTTCATCAAGACCAATTCCAAACCCAAAACGCATCCCCATCCAACGTGAGCACGATGATCTCTTCATCGAAATCCAAGCGCACCTTCAAAGAGAGCCTGCAATGGCTTGAAGCATATCGGCCTGGCGAGAGCTAGGCCGATTTTTCTTTGAGATACAATGCTCGAACTGTTTTTGTACTATAGTATACTGCGAAGAAAAAAATGACAGCAAGCACCTCCGTAATCAAAAACAACGTATCACTCACATCATCATATTTTGTTATAGCGCGATATTCGAAAACAAAAAATAATATAGATGCGATAATGCTATTGAGCGCCATAGCCCATTTTTGCATGGGATTTGTAATCCCAGCCGCTAAACCGATTAACAGAATCGCAAACACGGAAACAAACGACGGTACTGGCAAAAGAGTTTTAAATGACGGAATTGTCGCAAGCATAATCACTCCCCCAGCGATGAATAATCGTCGCACGATATTGCCATAGTAATGTGGTAAAAAATCTGTACTCATAAAGTACCTCCTTGTGTCTTAGACCATGCGCTTACACCATTTGGCTCTTTACCTACCAAAATCGTCCCTACTTCTTTGTCTTGAGCGGTATCAATGACAGATACTGAACCATCGACAAGATTTGTAATATAAACAAATTTACCATCCTTTGATACAACTACTCCGTGTGGCGCCCGACCAGCTTTTATTTCAGCAGTAACTTTTCCTTCTTTAAGATCGATTTTATACACCATCGTGCCTTCGGGTTGTTCAAAATAAAATCCTTGATCTGCGATATAAACAAATTGAGAATCAGGAGTTGGATACATTTGAATCGGACCTTTTGAAGACTCTGGGAGTTTTATCTCCCGCACCTTTTTTGTTGCGATATCATATACAGCAAGAGTTTTTTTATCGTATATCGATGCGAATGCGTACTTCCCATCTGGAGTAACGCCTGCCTGTACCGCCTGCCCCGACAATGGAACTTGTGCGAGTTCGGCGCGCGACAAATCAAGAATTCCTAAACTTTTACCCGCGAGCATAGCAATATAAGCACTTTGGCCATCAGACGATATTCTTAAGCCATGAGGTTCGCTCCCGGGAGGTGCCGTTATCTTTTTCTCAATCGCATACGATTCCGCGTTAATCTTATATACTACTCCCTCCTTTTGAGCAGTAACATAGGCAGTCTTACTGTCTGGAGTTAATACCACATGAGCAAGGTGTACTCCCATCCCAATCTGAATGCGCGATTCTATACGATCATTTTTTGTATTTATAACTATGACTTCATCTGGACCTGAGCCAGCTTCACCATGTGCATGTGCCACAGGTACTATAGACGAATGCTCCATATGCGACCCTGCATTTGCAGTTACCCAAACTGATTTTCCGTCAGGAGCTACCTGCACATTGTGAGGCGCATACGCGAGTTTACCTCCATCATGATCTTTTGAAAGATCAATATTTCGTAGTACTTTATTTTTCGCAGTATCAATAACCGCGATTTTTCCCTCGCCCTCAATGGCGACATATAATTTCGTATCAGGATTCAACGCTCCAGAAGAAAGCATATAACCCGCTACACCGAGCCCCAAGACTACTATCAATACCCAAACAAGAGGATTTTTTAACATACGAAAATTATACTAAATCTTTCTTTTTGTCGTGAAATTCTTCTTTATCGATCTCACCTTTCGCATATCGCTCTTTTAAGACTTCCATAGGACTTGAATGCCCACGAACAGCACTACGGTGTCCTGAGACCAATCGATAAAGCATTACCATCATAACAATAAGGACACCCCACCAAACAATCGTTGATAGAAATTCAATTCCATCAGACTGCATATATCTACCACTCATCATACGACCATAAAAGTTATTATCCGCACCCATATTTTGCTGCCCACCCATCATCGGCATCATATTATTGTCACCCATAGGGTACGCCGCCAACGGATCACACCCTGACATACGCTTACCCATAGCAACATGCATTTGCACTTCACCTTCTTCTCCCATCATTTGAGTTATTCGAGCATTCATAGCATCGTGCGAATCACCATGCATAAGCCCCATAAAATACTCCCCTATCGAGTCAAAATTATCATCACTTAAATCGGCACACTTGATTTGATTTGCCTGAAGCTTGCCAAGAAGCTCTTTCCCCTTAGCTTCTTCCTCCTTTGCGTGGTTGTCTTGAGAGGGGGCAACAGAATTCATCATAGATTGTGCAGACGCGACCGAAGCAACCCCAAGTACAAGCGCTAAAAAACCTATCCTATACTTTTTCATAGAAACTTTATTCATATCCTCATTATCGCACCCACAAAACTCGCGTCAATACCAATGCTTTGCAAACATACATCGCCTTCGGTAAAATGGCTAAGTAACAACTTACTCTATGCCAAAAATTCAAAATATTATTGCTCGAGAAATCCTTGACTCGCGAGGTGAGCCGACTATAGAAGTCGACCTTACACTTGATTCTGGAGCTATGGGTCGTGCCTCGGTCCCTGCGGGCGCCTCAACAGGCGCGCATGAAGCACAAGAACTACGTGATAATGACCCCAACCGATTTCAGGGAAAAGGAGTACTAAACGCAATCGAAAATATAAAAAACGACATCAAAAATGTCGTCGCAGGTAAAGATTTTGATCAACGCACTCTTGATGCGGCACTCATCGAACTTGACGGAACCCCTACAAAAAACCGACTTGGCGCGAATGCAATTTTGGGCGTATCGCTTGCATTCGCACATGCGAATGCAAAGAGTACATCAATCCCTCTTTGGCAATATTTTGCGAAAGAATCTGGGGTGGAAAACCCTCACACACTCCCAACGCCATTCATTAACATTCTCAACGGAGGACGACACGCCTCAAACTCAACAGATTTTCAAGAATTTATGATCGTACCTGCTGGTGCGCCAACATATCGCGACGCACTTCATTCTGCGACAAAAGTCTTCCATGCCCTCAAAAAACTCCTCGCACAAAGAGGTGACCCGACAACCGTCGGCGACGAAGGCGGCTTCGCTCCTCGTCTCGCATCAAACGAAATAGCTATGGATTTAATTATGGAAGCAATCACAGCAGCAAATCTTATCCCGGGTAAAGATGTGTACATCGCGATAGATTCAGCTTCAAGTGAATTTTTTGAAAACAATACCTATACGCTCAAATCAGAAAATAGAAAACTTTCAGAAGATGAACTCATTGCGCTCTATGCAGCATGGGCAAAAAAATACCCACTCATATCGATTGAAGACGGCCTCGCAGAAGATTCGTGGGAGGGACATTCGAAACTTACTCAAGCACTCGGCTCTCGCGTTCAATTGGTCGGCGACGATCTGTTTGCAACGAATACAGAGCGACTAAAAAAAGGAATTGAGGTAAAGGCAGCGACAGCAATTCTTATTAAGCTCAATCAAATTGGGACTGTATCTGAGACAATCGACGCTATTAAAACCGCACAAAAATCTGGCCTTGGTGTAATCATTTCCCATCGTTCCGGCGAAACAGAAGACACTTCGATCGCTGATTTGGCAGTCGGCTCAAACGCCCTCCAAATCAAAACAGGGTCAATGAGTAGAAGTGAACGAATTGCAAAATACAATCAATTATTGCGAATCGAGGAAGCGCTTGGTTCTCAGGCAATATTTGCTGGCAAAAAACCTTTTGGGTTCTAAAATTTATTTCGCAAGATTTATCGGAGCCCCCACCAGATATGCTTTTATATTTTCTACCGTTGTATCTAAAATTCTTTCGAGCGCTTCACGCGTATTAAACGCATTGTGAGGAGTAATAATTACATTCGGCATATCAAACAATATATGATTTGCTAAAATTGTTTTTAAATTATGTTCTTCTGGATGTCCATGCGCGATAAAATCAAGCTCATCTTTAATAACACCTTCTTCTTCAAGTACATCAAGCCCTGCGCCACCGAGCTGGCCCGCTTTGAGTGCCAATACTAACGCCTCAGTATCAATAACCGGCCCACGACTTGTATTAATTATAACAGCCGACTTCTTCATCAACCCAAGTGTTTGCGTATTAATGAGGTGATGCGTTTCTTTCATATACGGCACGTGTAGCGTCACCACGTCACTTTCGCGCAATACATCTTCAAGCGACTTATACACAAAGCCGAGATCTGTGGCAAGCTTTTCATTTGGGTGCGGATCATACGCAATCACATTCATATCAAAACCTTTTGCAATTTTAATACTATGCCATCCGATACGCCCTGTACCGATTACTCCGATCGTTTTGCCTTTTAAATCAAAACCTTGTAACGCCTCAAAACTGAAACTTCCTGTTTCGCGAATCTGATCATACCCCTGATAAATTTTCCGCGAGATTGAAAGCAAAAGTCCAAATGCTTGTTCCGCGACAGTATTCTCACCGTATGACGGGACAGTCGACACTACAATACTTCGCTCAGAAGCCGCAGCAAGATCAATGTGATCATAACCCGTTGAACGAGTTGGAATAAATTTTAAATTTGGTAACGCCGTAATGACATCTCGGCTTACACTAGAATCGACAAAAACGCATGCGATTTCAAAATTTACATCGCTCGGTATATGCTCTTTTGATAAAATACTTTTTTCAAAAATTGCATCGAGAGCAATATTTTGTTCCTGAAATTTCTTACGCAAATATTCTTCTTCCCACAACTTTGTCCCAAAAAATACTATCTTCATAAAATGTTATTGCTTATTTTTATTTTCTCTATCTGCAATTAATATCATTGTTTTAATGACCGTATCGGGATTCAATGAAACACTCTCAATCCCCTGTTCGATAAGAAATTCTGCAAAGTCAGGCAAATCTGATGGACCTTGTCCGCAGATACCAATATATTTACCACGATGACGACATTTTTTCACGATCATCGTGATAAGACTCTTTACCGCGGCATCATTTTCATTTGAAATGTGACTTACAATCCCCGAATCTCTATCAAGACCTAACGTTAGCTGAGTGAGATCATTAGAGCCAATCGACATTCCATCAAAAATATCTAGAAAATCATCGGCCAAAAGTACATTGGAAGGTATTTCACACATCACATAGACCGGTACTGTTTTAATCCCGCTAAGATTTTTTTGCTTCGCGCTCCACGCAGACACTAAACCTTCGTCAGCCATAATTGTAAGCGTACGACGCGCTTCCTCGGTCGTTCGACAAAATGGGATCATAGGTATGATATTATCGAGACCCATATCGTCACGAACCTTGCGAATCGCTCGACACTCAAGTCGAAACGCTTCTTCAAACTTTGGATCATAATACCGTGATGCACCCCTCCAACCAATCATTGGATTTTCTTCCTCGGGCTCATACAAATCTCCTCCCAGCAGTGAACGATATTCGTTTGTTTTAAAATCGGAAAAACGAACAATAACTGGACGCGGATAAAACGCCGCACCAATTTTTCCAATGCCGTAGGCTAAATTATCGACATAATATTCCACCTTGTCGGGCCATGCACGAGTTCGCGTATCGATTTTTTTCTTCAGAACGCTTGGTATTGTTTTGTAATTAATAAGTGCCATTGGATGAATGCCAATACGTGAAGCAATAATAAACTCTTCGCGTGCAAGCCCCACGCCAGTAACCGGTAAAAATGATTTTTCAAACGCAATATCCGGTGTTGCAACATTTACCATTACTTTTGTTTTTGATTTTGGTAAAGTTTTTATATCGTGCTCAACCGTTTTAAATTTTAATACACCCTCGTATACAAGACCCTCGCTACCAGTCGTATCAACTGTAATCGTCATCCCTGTCTTCAATTTACGCGTCGCGTTGCCCGCTCCTACAATTGCAGGTACCCCTAACTCTCGACTCACAATTGCCGCATGCGAAGTCCGCCCGCCTTTATCCGTAATAATTGCTGACGCGATCTTCATAATCGGCTCCCAATCAGGATCGGTCATATCAGTCACTAAAATTTCACCTTTCTTAAATTGCGTAATATGTTTTGGATCCAAAATAATACGAACCTTGCCTGTAGCAATTTGACTCCCCACAGAAATACCGCGCACAAGTTCCACACCTTCCTGAGTTCGAATATATTCTTTTATTTTTGAAAAATCCCGTTCTGCGTGTATCGTCTCGGGTCTTGCCTGTACAATAAAAAGCTCCCCCGTCTTGCCATCGCGCGCCCATTCAGTATCCATAGGAGTCCACCGACCCGCATGTTTTGTATAATGATCTTCTATAAGCACGCCCCACCGCGCAAGTTCCATAATCTCTTCGTCATTAAGCGTAAAAGAATTTTGCTCTTTTTGCGTCGTAGAAATAACTTTTGTTTTTTTAATTCCAGCGCCCGCGCCCGTAGCATAAATCATTTTCTTTTGCTTAACACCCAAAACTTTATCAATAATTGGTTTTGGTGTCTTGTTTATGGTACTCTTGAATACCAAAAATTCATCTGGCGTAACTGCTCCTTGAACAATTAATTCACCGAGCCCTAACGTGGCATTAATTAATACCACGTCACGAAAACCTGATTCTGTATCGAGAGTAAACATGACACCTGACGCTCCCATGTCAGAGCGCACCATGCGCTGAACCCCGACAGAAAGCGCTACCGAAAAATGATCAAACCCCTTGTCGACACGATAAGAAATCGCTCGATCAGTAAAAAGTGAAGCCATCGCAAATTGGATTGCGCGCGTTACATCGCGCACACCACGAATACCTAAGTATGTTTCGTGTTCGCCCGCAAAACTTGCTCCCGGTAAATCTTCTGCTGTCGCACTTGAACGCACTGCAACATCAATATTTTTTCCATAACGCTCTTCCATCTGCGTGTATGCTTCTGAAATTTCTCTCATGAGGCCTGCTGGTATTATTGCTTTTGTTATCGCTCCACGAATCGCCTTTGCGCGGCGAGCAAGATCTTTTATATCTCGTGTATCAAGACCTTCGAGAGTATCAGCAATAAATTTCTTTACTCCCGCTGCTTCAAGAAACATACGATATCCAGCCGCAGTAACCACAAATCCAGATGGCACTCGAACGCCTTTTGGAGTTAAATTTTTGATCATCTCGCCAAGTGACGCATTTTTACCACCGACTTGCGCGACATCATCGATACCTATCTCTTCCATCCATAATATATTTTTATTCTTTTTTGATTCATCCATATTTTTTATTTTTTAGCCTGCTTATCTTTTAATACAACGAGCAAGTCTGATACATTTGACCCCGTATTCCCAGTCGCTATCAATCCTCCTCCTTTTTCAAAAAACAGTGTCGCATTATTATCGCTAAGATACTTTTCAATATCGAGATTATTCGTCAAAGCAAAATCATGCGCCACAGAATCAATAATCGCACCGGCATACTCACCATTATCACGGCCATCAGATGCGAGTGTTAAAACTACTTCATTAGGCTCAATGTTACGTAATGCTGAAAGAGCAAGCTCTTGGTTCCGCCCACCCTTGCCAGGGCCCTTGATTGTGACCGTGGTCTCGCCCCCCGCGAGAATACATGCGCCAAAATCCTTTTGGTGAATTTCTTGAATAATATTTTTACCAACTTCGCGAGCCTCATCTTT
>ERZ1292625.2676-Hain-H41-01um-R1-2676-length-15961-cov-5_pt1 | contig 15961 bp, 16 predicted proteins | sample MGYA00564400_ERZ1292625 | MGnify/ENA primary metagenome ERZ1292625 (study PRJEB36523, sample SAMEA6512639) | groundwater metagenome | collected 2019-01-08 | study: AquaDiva: Metagenomics assemblies of 32 groundwater samples | reverse complement strand
ATGAAAATTTATGAGACAGCTTGGGAGAAAGGAGTAAAGACCACCTACTACTTACACATGAAGCCTCGTCACACGGCAGAGCAATCGACTGTTGCTGTAAACAAGGCCACAGCTTTGGGTAAGAGAGGTTTTTCGGGTTTATCAACCTCTACTCCTGTGGTAGAAGTGGAAGTCTCCAAACCACCAGCTTGGGACAAACCAGCTGTTCAACCAAAACTCATAGAAATTGTTGAACCAGAGACAGGAACGAAGGTTGCTCCACGCGAAATGCAAAAAGTAGAAGTCTTAGTTTCTAAACCAAAATTAGTCATCCATATGCCAGAAAATCCTGCAGATGCTAATATATGCGACGATTGTCAATAAAGTATGCTAATTGGAAAACCCTCACCAGACGACATGAGCCTGCACCCACTGCGCTATCAGTGGGCATATGATCTGTATAATCAGGCGGTCAGAAACACGTGGTTTCCACATGAGATAGCCCTCAAAGAAGATTTGGATGATTGGGCAAAGATGACGGAGGATGAGAAGCACGCGGTTAAGTTTCTGATGGCCTTTTTCAACCCAGCCGAACTTATTGTCAATCGCTCGATAGCACTTGGGATTTATCCATATTTAAAATCACCAGAGTGTCATTTGTATCTTGCCAAACAGATGTGGGAGGAGGCGAATCATTGCGTGGCTTTTGAATATGTTTTGGAAACTTTCCCATTCGATAGAGAAAATATTTTCAGTCTACACCTCTCTGTGCCTTCAATGGTGGCTAAAGAAGCTTACATAAATAAGTACATGAAGAGGATGACGGAGGACACTCTGGCTATTGAGACAACAGATGGTAAGAAGGACTTCATCAGAAACTTAGTTGCGACGAATATTGTGATGGAAGGTATCTGGTTTTACTCGGGCTTCATGGTGGCACTCTCATTCCGTCAGCGTAATCAGCTCCGTAACTTCGGCTCAATGATTAACTGGGTTTTGCGTGACGAATCTCTACATCTCAAGTTTGGTATCAACTTGGTCCACAATATTTTGGAGGAGAACCCAGAACTTTTGACAGAAGATTTTGCTAACGAAATTCGTGACATCATTGTAGAGGGGGTGAATTTGGAAACGACATACAACAAGGATCTCTTCCCGCAAGGTATCCTTGGACTTAACGCCGAGTACGTAAATCAGTACGTACAATATGTAGCTGACAGGCGCATGGAAGAACTTGGCTTACCTAAATTCTACAACGCCACAAATCCAGCCAAGTGGATGTCTACTGCCACAGATGTATATGAGCTCGTGAACTTCTTTGAAGCTCAAAATACTTCCTACGAAGTCGATGGCCATAGCGCAACTGTTAAAAAGCCTGCCTCGCCGAGTCAAGGCGGGGATGAGGATAAACCTGAACCAACAGCTCCGAGTATTCCTTCTGGAGTGGGGGAATAAACGAAAAGGCGTGCATTTCTGCGCGCCGGGGGCACAACAAGTCACTCAGCTGATGAGAATCGCCAAGATGATGGCGGACAAGCCAAATGAAACTGCAGCCGAGTACTTTTTCTTCTCAACCATCAGGCCAGAGATTCCGGCCATCAGGAATGAGAAGAAAGAAACAATGATGTCGATGTCCATGCGACCCCCTTGAGCTGGACTGCAGGAAACCTATGTATGGAACCTCTTTTCTAAGACTAGCATAGTTTAATCTATTTGTCAAGAGGAAAAGGTATTGTGTACAAAAGAGGCTTTAAAATAGGACTATAATTAAGTGACCTCACCCCCAGCCCCTCTCCTAGACGTAAGGAGAGGGGAAATACTATGAGAGTTCACAATAATTCCAAACTGATTGACAGAAGAAAGGAACTGAGAAGGAGATCGACTCTTCAAGAAAACAAGCTTTGGAATGAACTTAGAAATAATAAGTTAGGGGTTAAATTCAAAAGGCAACATAGCATTAGTGGTTACATACTCGGTTTTTACTGCTTTAGAAAACGATTGATTATCGAAATAGATGGCGAATCCCATAGCTCCAATAAAGAATACGATAATGTCAGGGATAAGTATTTTTCTGATCTTGGCTATTTAACTCTCAGGTTCAAGAATAAAGAAGTTGATGACAAAATATCAAGGATATTGAATCGAATAAAACAAACCTTCTCCTTACGTCCAGGAGAGGGTGTCCTGAATAGGCCGAAGGACGGGTGAGGTGGATGGTATAATATTTCTATGTCTAAAATACGAGTGGCCATAAACGGCGCGGGGAGGATTGGTCGAGCATTTTATAAACTTGCAAGAACACGAGATGAGCTTGAGGTAGTGGCTATTAATGATTTGGGTGAAAAGGCCAACATTGAATATCTACTTAAATTCGATTCTGTTTATGGGCAAAGCAAGCTGACTCTCGATGGAGTTAAGTATTTCTCCGAAACAGATCCAACTAAGTTACCTTGGAAAGATTTAAATATTGACGTGGTAGTGGAATCGACTGGGCGATTTGTAAAAGAAGGGGCGGATGGGCACATCAAGGCTGGAGCCAAAAGAGTCGTGGTCACGGCTCCAATGAGTACAGATATCGGACCCACAGTTCTTATGGGTATCAACGAAGAGAAGTTAGAGACTTGTGAAGTTTCTTCCAATGCTTCATGTACGACCAATGCCGCATCGCCAGTGCTAGCAATTTTAGATGAAGCTCTTGGGATAGAAAAAGCCATACTCAACACAGTGCACTCATACACGGCTAGTCAGTCTATAGTGGATGGACCAAATAAAAAAGATTGGCGAGAAGGGAGAGCCGCGGCACAAAACATTGTTCCATCTTCTACTGGTGCAGCTATTGCTGTGGGGAAGGCCCTCACACAACTTGATGGGAAGTTTGATGGAATTTCCATCCGTGTACCAACAGTGGTTGGCTCTATTGCAGATATCACCTTCATCTCCAAGCGCGATACAACAGTAGAGGAAGTTAATAAGATAATGACAGATGCATCCCACACCGATAGGTGGAAGAATATTTTCGAAGTTACCTCGGAACCAATAGTTTCTTCTGACATCAAAGATGCAGCCCACGCCTCTATTGCCGACCTCGCCTTCACTCGTGTGGTCGGAGGAAATCTAGTTAAAGTCCTAGCATGGTATGACAACGAGATGGGGTACACCCACACTCTAGTGGATCATGTGGTTAAAACTGGTCAAGCAATAAAATGAAAATATTTGTAGCAAGCGATCATGCCGGATTTGGGCTTAAGCAGAAGCTCATACCATTTCTCACAAGCCTTGGACATGAAGTGGTGGATAAGGGAGCAAATGAATACAATGAGGCTGATGATTTTCCTGACTTTGTGCCAGCTGTAGCACGAGAGGTCTCCATGAACCCTAATAATGTGCGGGGCATAGTCATGGGAGGTTCCGGTCAAGGAGAGGCCATGATCGCGAACAGGTTCAAGAATGTCCGGGCAACTGTTTATTACGGTGGAGGAAGGTCTTTAGTTGAGGAGAGTGACACGATAATTAAACTTTCTAGGGAACACAATGATGCCAACGTTCTTTCTATCGGGGCAAGATTTGTAACAGAGGAGGATGCCATGAGAGCAGTGCACGAATGGTTAGAAGCAACATTTCCTGGAGACGAGAGGCACGTGAGAAGGATAGCTAAATTTGAACACGTAACGCACGAATAATAATGTCCGAAATTATACCGGCCATTCTTCCGGAGAACGCACAAGATTTAGTAGAGAAATTGTCGCAGATTCCCTTAGAAGTATCCATAGTGCATTTAGATGTGTTGGAGACTGATGTTTGGATTCCGATGAACAAAGATTTTGAGACACATCTGATGGTGGAATATCCTGAAGAGCTTATTGAAAGGTGGATTGATAGGGGAGCAAGGAGAGTCATTGTTCACAAAATTCCATCAAAGCTTTTAGAATGGAGAAGTAAGGTAGAAATCGGATTAGGAGTAGAGATGAATGTATCGCTTGAAGACGCCTTCAAAAATATCCCAAATTTTGATTTTGTTCATATTATGTCTATTGCTGAAATCGGTGAACAGGGGCATCCTCTTGACGAGCATGTATTTGATAGAATAAGAGAGGTGAGGAATAAGTTCCCTAATGTAACTATTAGTGTAGATGGAGGGATAAACGAAAAGAATTATCAAATTTTGAGAGAGATGGGAGTCAAAAGATTGGTGGTCGGTTCTCAATTTAAGAATTTATGGACCTTTCTGACGAAAAAGTAATAGAACTCAAAGAGATTGCCAACGATATTCGCATTTCTATTATAGACATGCTCCTTGAAGCTAAAAGTGGGCACACCGCTGGACCACTTGGCATGGCAGATATCTTTACCATTCTTTACTTTCACACACTTAAGCATGATCCTAAGAATCCTGAATGGGAGGATAGAGACAGAGTGGTTTTGAGTAACGGACACATTTGTCCAGTTTTATATGCAACGATGGCGCACGCAGGATATTTTTCAGTTAAAGAATTAAAAACTTTACGAAAATTTAAATCTCGCTTACAGGGTCATCCTCACAGAGATTTTTTGCCAACGCTTGAGACTAGCTCGGGTCCTCTCGGTTCTGGACTCTCGCAAGCTGTCGGGATGGCTATTGCAGATAAAATGGATGCCAAGGATGGCGACCCTTCGAGTACCCTCAGGGCAGGTCGGAGAATTTATTGCCTTATGTCAGATGGCGAACTTGATGAGGGGCAGAGTTGGGAGGCGATACTTCTTGCCGGTAAAAACAAGCTTCATAATCTTGTGGCTGTCATAGATAGAAACAATATCCAAATAGACGGTTACACGGAGGACATCATGCCCTTAGAGAGTCTTTCGGATAAGTGGCGCGCCTTTAATTGGTATGTCATAGAAGTAGATGGACACAATATGGAAGAGATTGCCGATGCTTTTGAAAAAGCCAAAGCGATTTATGAGAAGCCAACAGTAATAATTGCTCACACTATTCCAGGTAAGGGAGTGAAGGAGTTTGAACGCGATTACCGCTGGCATGGTAAACCACCAAATCCAGAGGAAGCTAAAATGGCACTCCACGAACTCCGTACACTAGGGGGTAAAATAAAAAGCGAACATGAATAAATATGGATACTAATCAGATCAGATACGAAATAAATAAGCTTAACAATCGTGTCAGTTTGTTTTTGGATGCTATTATTCCATGCTTATTTTTATTGCTTGTCTTAACTGTGAGTACCATAGTTTTTTTTGGCAACTACTCGAGCGACAATCGGTTGGCTGTTTTATTAATGTTTGTAACCTCTGTGCCCGTACTCGTACTCTTTATATCCATTCGCTTGTGGCCGTGGAAGAAACCTTTTCAGGTTGTAATCAAGGATGATGGTAACGTTAATGTTCGATATCCTAGTGGCCGAGAGAGGAATTTTTCTTTGCAGGATGTCTCAAGAATAGGAATTGAAAATCGGCAAAACTATGAGATTGTGAGGAAGGTAACCCCAATTGTCTTCCTAGAGAAATATTCCATTAACGCCATGATGTGGAGTATTTACATGGGGGCCTTTTGGGCAAAATCTGATGTTGTCTTTCTCCACTTCTATTTAAATAACAAAAAGTTTTTTCTATTGCCTGTAATGCGAGCCGATACAGATTCTGTCATTAATCGGATTTCTCAGATAAATCCGAATTTGAGCTCCAACCAAGGCACCCTTCAAGACAGTCTCTTGCCTAAGTGGCTCAGTCGGCTGGTAAAAGTGAGTGCTGTCATCTTGATGGTAATGGTTCCAGTTTTTGGAATCTTCATGGCAGCAACTGGATCTAAGTTTACTAATGATGCTCAATTTTTGTTGATATTTATGCTGGGCCTCCTAGCTTTCATGGTGATATGCGCAAGCATGTCTGTACTCATGTTTGTACTTGGCTGGAGAGGGATCAAGCATAGGTCCACTATTTTTTCTGGCATGGTAGTTGAAGGGGGTTCAGCTGTTGTCCTTGGTTTGATCTGGCATATTGCCGGTTTGTTTTTTGCAGCAATATTTATCGGCTCATTTGTTGTAGAGGTGATTTTTTTCCGTGAACTTGTTAAAGAAATAAGTACTCCTTCACCAACGGAAATCTCAAACACCCTTGGATCTAGCCCAAATCAATCCATGGAGACTTCTTTTGGTTTAAATTCTCAATTTGTGGTTAATACAGAAGGCTGGCAGGCTTATCAAAACAGTGAATATGGATTCTCTTTGTTTTATCCAGTAGGCTGGAAAATAAATGACCAGAGCTACACAGATCAAGGAGTTAAAATTGCTGGTCTTGAAATAGAGAGTCCTATTCGCTATGATCTACCTGGCTTTGAAGGTTTGGGATCAGTATATTCCGCTCAATATTCATTTGATCGCGGATGGGCCACGATAGATCATCAAGGTTTTATAAAAGCATACTCTGCCGGAGACCAAGCCGTTACTGACATTCCTCTTCCCAACGATCAGCTCAAAAATTACCCAGAATACAGACTTGAACAACACACCTTCAATACCATTAATTTTATTAAAGGTTGGAGTAATTACAGCAATGATCCCTATAGATTTGCAGTTAAACATCCGGACGGGCTAATTCCAAAGGACCTTACTAACTCAGAGAAGAAAGGAGAATTACTTCATATTGGGTTATTATACCCTTCAAATATAACCGAAATAGATACTGAAATTTGGGTTACAAGTGGAACTGCTGATGATGCAACAAAAATTATCTCCATTCTAGGAGAATCTTTTGAAAAGGTAAGCGAAGAGAAAATTTGGATTGATAATAAGCCTGGCAAGAAAATCCTAATGAAGAATAAAAATGTTAGTGACTTCTGTGAAGCTTACGTATTAGAGTATTATGGGACTACGTATTCTGTTACTTCATGTGGGTTAGAGATGTCCACTAGAATCTTTGATGGAATTGCCTCAACATTTCAATTCATAATGTATTAAAATGCTTAACAAAGATTTAAAACTTAATACAAAGATGTTTGATAAGGACGTTGAGCAAATTCCTATACGCAAAGGTTTTGGAGAGGGGTTAGTGAAGGCGGGGGAGAATGATCCACAGGTGGTAGCCCTTTGTGCAGACCTAACAGAATCTTCCCAAACACTATTTTTTAAAGAAAAGTTTCCTAACAGATTCGTAGAAATTGGCGTAGCCGAGCAAAATCTTGCCAGCGTAGCAAGTGGCATGGCCGCAATGGGTAAGATTCCCTTTATTACCTCATACGCTATGTTTAGCCCGGGTCGCAACTGGGAGCAAATCAGAACAACTATTTGTTACAACAACAGACCAGTGAAAATTGCGGGTTCTCACGCAGGTATTTCAGTAGGACCTGATGGAGGAACCCACCAAGCCATTGAAGATATTGCTATCACTAGAGTTATCCCAAGAATGGTAGTTATTTCCCCGTGTGACGCTATAGAAGCAAGGAAGGCCACAATAGCAGCAGCAAAAAACGGCACGCCTGTATACATAAGACTAGCAAGAGAAAAAACACCTGTGATGACTACAGATGCAACTCCTTTTGAAATAGGCAAAGCACAAACCATGTGGACACCGAGTGTCCACAAACCAGCTGTGGGAATTATTGCCACAGGAGCACTTCTCCATAAAGCTCTACAGGCTGCCAAGGAGCTTGATGGGAAGATAGAGGTGGAAGTAATGAACTTAGCTACAATAAAGCCATTGGACGAAAAAGCCGTCATAGCTCTAGCAAAGAAAACTGGAAAAATAATTACTGTTGAGGAACACCAGATTCGAGGGGGAATGGGTAGTGCTGTGGCGGAGTGTTTAGCCAAACATTATCCTGTGCCCATGAAGTTTATCGGAGTTGATGAGGAATTTGGCCAGTCTGGTACTCCAGAAGAATTAATAGAACACTATGGTATGGGTAAAAACGCCATAATTGAAGCTATAAAATCTTTGAGTTGAAACTTTCGGGAGCGGATTTGAGTTTGTCTTCGATTTGTTTACGAGTGAGTAAACCTTTTTGGGCGCCAATTTCTTGTACAACAGCTTGAGCATTGATCGAGCCCCATTTTAGAGCTTCTTCTAAGTTCTTACCGAGCGCCAAGGCGGCCACAGTTGATGAGGCAAAGGCATCTCCAGCACCAGTTCGTTCGTAAGGAGGCTTTTCGTCTGGGTAAATTGGTTGGAAGATTACTTCATCTCCAGAAGATGCATATGTACCTTTGTGGCCATCGGTAAGAACAATAATTTTCGGTCCGAGATTGTGCATACGTTTAATCAACTCTTTTATACCCAAAGTTTTCACCCCCAAAATATCTTCGGCTTCCTGAACATTACAAAAGAAAATTTTAGTATGTTTGTATATCTCCTTGAGTTTGGTTGTGCCAAGCTTCATCTGGAAGGTGCCAGGTTGGAAGGCCAGCAGTACGTCAGAGTTCAGGATTATGTAAGCTAGAAGTTCGTTGTGGTAATCGAGAGTACTCTCACCCAACGAAGAGAGGTAGAGCCACTTGGGGGCTGTAAATTCAGGGAATTTGTATGGATATTCCTCATGCTTCACAAGAATAGTGCGGTCGTCTCCATACCAGAGTACGTAGTGGTTATTAGTCGTCTTGCCTTGGTGGGTTTTGACCAGTCCAACATCCACTCCTTGAGCTTCAAGGACGGCTAAAGCATCTTTACCATCACTATCGTCTCCAAGATTTGATATCAAAGCTGATGAGAGGCCGAGCCTTGCAGCCGCAACAGCAGCGTTAGGGCTGTTACCCACCGCATGGACTACAGTAGCTGACTCAAAAGGAATCTTTTCTCCAAAAGCTATGGAAAGGATAGAGTGTTCATCATCAATCTTTGTTACCTTCGCTTCCTTGAGCTTGATGAAGGTGTCTTTGACAATGTCTCCGACAGCTATAAAGTCGTGCATGCTACAATTATAGCAATCAATATGACAAATAAGATGCTTAAAGAGTGGATAGAGTGGGCAGAAGAGAAGGGGGTGGCCATTGGGCACTTTAATGTTTCTGACTCAGAAGGGTTTAATGCTGTAATTAGTGCCGCTACAGAATTGGGAGTACCAGTGATAATTGGAGTTTCAGAAAAAGAAAGAAGTTTCTTGGGAGTGGCAGAGATACGAGCCTTGGTGACAGTGGAGCAAGGTAAGGGATTGCCTGTGTATCTTAATGCTGATCATACTTACTCGGTAGAAGCATCTAAAGAGGCGGTAGATAATAAATTTGATGCGGTGATTATCGATGGGGCAGAAAAGCCTTTTTTTGAAAATGAAATGATGACCAAGGAAGTGGTGAGTTACGCCAGGGAGAGAAATCCAGGAATGCTTGTGGAGGGGGAGCTTGGGTTTATCGGTACAGGCTCAATGCTTCGTGACGAGATACCGGAAGGTATATCGGAAGCAACCCAAACCACCCCAGAAGACGCAAAACAGTTTGTGGAAGAGACGATGGTGGATTTGTTTGCTCCGTCAGTTGGCAACATTCATGGACTCATTAAGAGTGGTGAGCCAAAACTAAATATAAAAAGAATAAAAGAAATTGCTAAAGCAGTTAAGGTTCCACTAGTTTTGCATGGGGCATCAGGCAATACGGATGAGGAGGTTGCAGAAGCAATAGATGTTGGCGTTAGAATTGTCCACATCAACACTGAGCTCAGGCAGGCGTATAAAAAGGGAATAGAGAAGGGCATGAGCACAGACGAACTCGCTCCATACAAATTTATGGCAAAAGGGGTGGAAGAAATGAAGCAGTTAGTACTTAAAAAGCTCAAGGTTTTCAATAAGATGAAATAGAGATCAAATGATTGAATATTTTGATGTTCTTGACGAAAAGGGCGAGAAGACGGGTGAATCAGTGTTATCTAGTGATGCACACGCTCAAGGTTTAACACATAAGGCTGTACATATTTGGATCATAAATAGTAAAGGGGAATTACTATTGCAAAAAAGAGCTTCAGATAAACAAGCTTATCCAAATCTTTGGGATATTTCGGTAGGAGGACATGTTTCGGCCGGGGAGACGAGCCTAGAGGGAGCCAGAAGAGAAATGAAGGAGGAACTTGGGCTTGATTTGGGTGATGAGAATTTTAAATATCTATTTTCAATAGAACAGCACATTATCTTAAACAACGGAACTTATGTTAATAACGAATTCGATGATGTTTATTTGGTTATCTTAGATTTAGATCTAAGTAAATTACCCATACCCTCTGAAGAGGTCTCAGGAGTTAAATGGGTACATCCTGATGAAATTAAATTAATGCTAAAGAATAAAGATGATTCGATAATTCGTGACGATTCCCATGAAGAAGAATACAGACAACTTTTTGAATATTTAGATCTAAACAAATGAAAGAAGAAATACTAAAATTTTTTAAGGGGGAAGTGCTTGATGATGCGGAAACACTCAAGACATATAGCAAGGATGCATCACTTTTAATTGTGAAGCCGAAGCTTGTGGTGTTTCCCAAGGATTCAGAAGACTTACAAAATTTAGTGAAGTGGTCGGGAGAGCATAGTGGGACATCGGTTACGGTCAGAGCAGCAGGCTCTTGTATGTCAGGCGGACCACTTAACGAATCTATCATTGCAGATGTAACGAAGCACATGAATCAAATAGGAGAAATCTACCACAGAGGATCCTCCTATGGGGCAAATATAGATGTGGAGCCAGGAGTGTTTTATAGAGATTTTGAGGTTAAAACTCTTGAAAAAAGCCTTATTTTGCCTTGTTATACAGCATCTAAGAATTTGAATGCTTTAGGCGGGATGATAGGTAATAACTGTGCAGGGGAGAAAACTTTAAGATGGGGGAAGATGGAGGATTATGTACTGGAGTCAGAAGTAATTTTTTCTGATGGCAACAAATATGTTGTTAAGCCACTATCTGTTGAAGAGCTGGAAGAAAAAAAGAAGCAAGAAAATTTTGAAGGGAAAATTTATAGAGAACTCTCAGAGTTAATAGAAAATAATAAAAAAATAATAGGGGAGGCAAAGCCAAAAGTTTCTAAAAATTCCGCAGGATACTATCTTTGGAACGTTTGGAATGAAGGCAAGTTTGATTTGAATAGACTAATAGTTGGCTCGCAGGGTACCTTAGGAATTGTTACAAAGGCAAAGATAAAGTTAGTCCCTACAGAGCCTAAATCAAGACTTTTTGTTATTTTCTTACCCAACTTGAACCACTTGGCAGAGCTCGTTAACGATGTTCTTCCTACAGGGCCTGATTCTGTGGAGACGTATGACGATGCCACCATGAAGCTTGCCTTCCGCTTCTTCCCCGAAATGCTTCGTACCATGAAGGCTAAACACTTCTTTAAATTAATCTTTTCCTTCATACCGGAAGCATTGATGATGCTTAGAGGAGGGATACCAAAACTTATAGTTTTAGTTGAGTATACAGGTCAGAATGACGAAGAGATTGAAATAAAGATGCAGATTCTCAAAAAGAAGATTGAAAATTTGCACTTTGTTGAGAGAGAAACACGTTCAGAAGAGGAATCAAATAAATACTGGACGATAAGACGCGAGAGCTTTAATCTTTTACGCAAACATATTAAAGGTCTAAGAACCGCGCCGTTTGTAGATGATGTGGTAGTGAAGCCTGAAGATATGCCAAAGTTTTTGCCCGAGATGAGAAAAATTTTAGATGATTACAAGCTTGTTTATACTATCGCTGGGCATGCAGGTAACGGCAACTTCCACGTCATTCCTCTCATGGATATGCATAACAGAAAGAACATTGAAGTTATAAAGGAAGTTAGCGAAAAGGTTTTTGATTTAGTGGCAAAGTATCACGGCTCTATAACTGGGGAGCATAACGACGGTCTCATTCGCACCCCATATCTTTATAAAATGTACTCTCCAGCAATTTTAGACCTCTTCAAAAAAACTAAAGAAATTTTTGACCCCCAAAACATCTTCAACCCCAACAAAAAAGTAGGAGGCAGTATCGAATACATGGCTTCGCATATAAATATTGAAAAATGAAAAAGCCCACGAACGAGTCGCGGGCTTCAGGAGGACAGTGTCAGGCTGTCCAGTAGTGGGGGCCAGCTAGAAAGGATTACTCCCTTCTAGAGCCTTTCTTTTGGTATGGGGAAATTCGCAAGTCCCCAACACTCACTTAGCACACCATTGTACCTAGCAAGATTCACATCTTGCGTGGGTTCCCCTAGTAGGTCTCTCCCCGTCAGCTCTTGCAAAGCTGGGGGACTCGGTACAGTTGGACCACACGAGTCAATCTACCAACCGAACTAGTGCATGAGCTGGTAGAGAAGACTGCTCGCTAGCCTGACACTGACTCCTGAAGAACTTCCAGAAATCATATTACTTACCACACTTTTTTTGTCAACTACCCCATCTTGATTTAAGGTCGCTAGTAAGTTAAAATGCTTGGATGCTCTCATTAAAAGCAGAGATTCGAGATACAAAGATTGAGCCGGATATGATACGAAAGAAGGGTTTAATACCCGCAGTCTTTTATGGTAAAAAGGAGGCTAGCACTCCTATTTCTATCTCAAAAGTGGACTTTCTGAAGGCTTGGAAAGAGGCCGGGGAGTCAACCGTCATCTCTCTTGAGACTCCCGAGGGCGCTGTCGAGAGCTTAATACAAGATATCGATTTAGATCCAGTAACAGGGGTTCCACGTCATGCAGATTTCTACGTGTTCGAAAAGGGACACAAAGTGGAAGTTGAAGTTCCTCTAGAGTTTGTAGGAGTATCACCAGCAGTTAAGGATCTTGGAGGCTCCTTTGTGAAGGTTCTGCACGCACTTGAAATAAGTGCCATGCCTAAAGACCTTCCACATACCATTGCGGTGGATATTAGCTCACTAACAACATTTGAGAGTCAAATTCTTGCAAAAGACATCACACTTCCAACTGGAGTGACTCTCCTCGAGAATCCCGAAGAAGTAATAGCCCTAGTCTCTCAACCTCGTGAGGAGAAAGAAGAGGAAGTAGCACCAATTGACCTCTCAAGCATTGAAGTTGAGAAGAAGGGTAAGGACGAAGTTCCTGAAGAAGGTACGGAAGCGGCTGCTGAAGTAGCACCAAAAGCCTAAAGCTTTAAATGAAGTTCATTCAATCGTTTCTTGCCATAGCTCTAGTTTCTAGTACTATATTTTTTCCTACACCTGCTTTAGCCGAGACAGATCCTTGTAATACAAATGTAGTTGGCAAATCAAATTCCGAACTTCAGGCCGATCTTGATGCCTGTAACGCCGAGATCACAAAGTGGACGGATATTTTAAATAACACTAAGAAGAACACCGCCTCCTATGCAACAGAAGTGACTAAGCTCACAGCAAAGATTAATGCTGCTCAAGCCACTATAAAATCAAAAACGGTTGCTATTGCTAAATTAAGCTCGAGCATAACTAAAAAGCAAGGAGAGATAAATACTCTCGAGGGTAAGATCCAAGCAGATATAGACCATATTGCAGAACTTGTGCGTAAGACCAACATTATCGACTCATACTCGATAGCCGAGGCCATTCTCTCGACAGAGGATCTCTCAAGCTTTTTTGCTGATGTTGACTCATTTGCTTCTACCCGTGTAGCCATGATGGCTTTAGTGGATAATCTTAGAGGAGTTAAATCAGATACCGAATTACAAAAAATTGAACTTTCTAAACAGCGAGATGCAGAGTCGGCAGCCAAGGCCGAAATAGAAATGAATAAGAAAAAGGTTGAGGTGGCCCAGGTGGAGCAAAAAAACCTTTTGGCTCAGAGTAAGAATCAAGAAAAGGCTTATAGTCAGGTTGTGGCCGACAAACAAGCAAAGGCCAATGCCATCCGCACTGCTCTATTTGGTTTGCGTGATGCAGAGGCTATTCCTTTCGGCACGGCTCTCCAATATGCAATAGAGGCTAGTACAAAGACAGGAGTTCGGGCAGCACTCATTCTCGCTATTCTCCAGCAAGAATCGAATCTGGGGCAAAACGTGGGCACATGTATCATAACTGACCTGTCATCCGGACAAACAAGAAATGTAAATACGGGCAGAGTCTTTTCAAATGGGATTCACCCCACTCGAGACCTCTCCCTCCTTCAGTCACTTTTACCAGCTCTTGGGCGAGACCCACTCTCCACAAAAGTTTCCTGTCCCTTATCTATTGGTTATGGAGGAGCAATGGGACCAGCTCAATTCATACCTTCGACTTGGAACATAATGGTATCGAAAATATCATCAGCAACTGGTAAATCGACTCCTGATCCTTGGAACCCAGCGGATGCCATTATGGCTATGGCTTTGTTTTTGAAGGATTTGGGTGGAGCTTCAGGGGACTATACCAATGAGCGCACGGCAGCTTGCAAATACTACTCTGGGAGAAATTGCTATGGTACAAGCGGGAGACCAAACGCAGGGCTTAGTTATGGAGTGAGTGTGATGTCTAAAGCCACAGCTCTTCAGAACAATATTGACCTATTGCAGGATGTCTAAAATCCTGTTAGATTGGGTGAGCTTATGAAAAAAGATATACACGCAAAAGTATACAGGCCCGTCCTCTTCTTAGACAACGGTAATGGTATGGAGTACATCATTCCTTCTACTGTTGGAACTAAGGAGGAGGCGAAGGCCAAGGATGGCAAAACCTATCCACTTTTTCGCGTGGAAATTTCTTCCTCATCCCACCCCTTCTACACAGGTCAAGAGAAGGTTCTCGACTCTGCTGGTCGCGTAGAACGCTTCAAGCAAAAACAAGCTAAGGCCTCTAAGAAAAAATAGATTTTCTTAGCGCGCTATCAGTTCGAGCTCGAACTGCACGCTCCACTCACGCCGACGCGTTCCGTGACGCACGAAAATCTATTTCTTCTTATGGATATCGAAAAGTATAAAAGTAATCCGAAGACTGTGTATTTGGCACAGACCTATTTGAAGTTGGAGGATGAAGAATCAAAAAAGATGATGCTTGAGGAAATGGATAGGATTCTTGGCGAAGAATTGCCAGAGAATGAAGAATTCCCCAACGAAATAATTCTAGAAGTACGAGCTGGAGCCGGTGGGGAAGAGGCCTCACTTTTTGCTCACGAATTGGCCGAAATGTATAAGGCTTATGCCAAGTTACAAGGCTGGGGATTTTCACCAATAGATGAGTCACTCTCGAGTTTAGGTGGATACAAAGAAGCGTCTTTTGAAATTAGAGGTCTAGATGTTTATAAAAAATTGCGTTTTGAAACAGGAGTACATCGCATTCAAAGAGTACCAGATACAGAAAAAACAGGCAGGGTACATACTTCCACTGCATCAGTCGCAATTTTACCAATACGAAAAAAGACTACGATAGAAATTAAGCCAACTGACATTGAGATAGAGACATCTCGTTCGGGCGGAGCAGGAGGGCAAAACGTGAACAAGGTTGAGACTGCTGTTCGTATCATCCACAAAGCCACAGGTATTGATGTGCGCTCCACCTCTCAAAGGAATCAACTCAAGAATCGTGAGATGGCGATGTCTATCCTCCTTGCCAAACTCCAAGCTAAAAAGGATGAGGAAGAGGCTAGCAAGTATTCCGCAGATAGAAAGTCCCAAATAGGTACTGCCGACAGGTCAGAAAAAATCCGTACTTATAACATCCTCCAAGACCGCATCACCGATCATCGCATAAATGAGAGTTGGCACAATATCCAAAAGATTTTTCAGGGCTATATGGAGCCAATAATCGAGGAGCTTGAAAAAGCTTCAACAGTCTGATAAAGTTATTGGCGCACTAATAAATGATTACCAAGCCCCAAAATGACGGTGGATTGATAGATGAGCTCTTCCAAGCAGGAGCTCATTTCGGCTTTGTTAAGTCTCGCCGTCATCCATCTACCAAGAACTTCATTTTTGGCTCAAAAAATAAGCTAGAGATTTTTGACCTAGAGAAGACTTCTGAAGAGCTTCTCAAGGCTCTTAAATTTGTTGAAGACAAGGGCAGGGAGAACACCCCTGTCCTTTTTGTTGGTGGAAAGTCTGAAGCTAGAGAGGCTGTGAAGTTGGCTGGGGAAGAACTCGGGC
>ERZ1292625.2674-Hain-H41-01um-R1-2674-length-15964-cov-9_pt1 | contig 15964 bp, 17 predicted proteins | sample MGYA00564400_ERZ1292625 | MGnify/ENA primary metagenome ERZ1292625 (study PRJEB36523, sample SAMEA6512639) | groundwater metagenome | collected 2019-01-08 | study: AquaDiva: Metagenomics assemblies of 32 groundwater samples | reverse complement strand
TACGAATATATGATGAAGCGGGTGTGGGAACAACTGCAGGAAAAAAATCTTGACCCAAGCAATTATGCTGAAGGAAGCGACATGCGACGCCTCCTTGAAGCTGACGCGAACTCAATTGACAAGGTTGTGCATCAGATTGCAAGTGATCCGGAACATCACTTCTATAATGCCGACGGCACGAGCGTTCGTATTGGTCTCGGCTCGCAGATGTCTGTCAATGCCGAGGGCAACATTCAGTTGGGCGAAGCGGTCAAAGCGCCTGAAGGCGCTCCGGTGACGCCCGCGTATCATCCCGAAACGTCCGCTCCTGTTATTCCAGAAGAACTAACTCAAGCCGAAGCCGAAGAGCTCGCCAAACAAAAGATTGATGCCGTAACTTCAGTTGAACATATTACCGTGGTGCCGAGTGAACCACCACCGGTTTCTCCACTTGAGACAGTAGATATGGACGTCGTGACGCCGGACCAAACGGTACCGACAGTTGAGGCACCGGAGTATCCGCTAGAGACCGCTCCTCTTCAGGAGCAGGCAGAGGTGCAGTCAGAAGTGGTCTCAGAGACTCCAACATTCCTGACGAAAGTTGACGGAGTCTTGATTAATCCGAACGTACCGGCGATATATGAAGCACAAACTCTCACCGGGGAAACCTATTTGACGGCATACGGCGGAAGTGACCCAGAAAGATTTAATTTAATCCAGGATTACTTGGAGCGTCCGGAGAATCAAGGTAAATCGATTCGCTTCGCACACGAGGTCCCTTCGATACTCGGTTCTCAAATCAAGGTGGACACTATCGGAGCTAAAACGACCGAAGGAGAAATTTCATGGTTCCTTGATTTCTTCAAAAGTCCGGTACAACCTCCATCCCCAGAAACCTTTTTAAGGCGATTAACCAAATAAATGCTATGATTCCACCTATGCAAGACGAACTGACCGCACTCATCGCCGCCGACCTCGGCGTTAAGGATTTGCCGGCGGAAGAACAAAAGACGCTCATCGCGCAATTCGGCGAGGTCGCGCTCAAAGCCGCGACTCTCGCCGTTGTGGGGAAGCTCGCGGAGGGTAAGCGCGATGCATTCGCGAAGCTTGCGGAGGCGGGCGACGCCAAGGAGCTTAAGGCATTCCTCGACCGAGAAGTTCCCGGGCACGAGGACATTGCGAAGGACGCGGTCGCCGAGGAGGTGAAGCGGTTTAAAGAGTTCCAAAAGCCGTAGTATACTTACTAGCGTTATAACCTTATATATATGAAACCAACTCACACCGGTATCGCCACTGCACTCGCGCTCGTCGTTGTCATTTCATTCTTCATCTTTCCCGGCCTTTGGCCCTTTGGGACATCAGCGCCTGCGAACGAGACAGCCGCCGTCGAACAAGCTACTAATACCCAAACAACGTCAACTACTATGTCTACCGTAACCCAACTTCAAATAACCGATAAGACTATGGGGACGGGCGCTCCAGCCGTAGCGGGAGACAGTGTAACGGTGAACTATGTCGGGGCGCTCACCGACGGCACTGTCTTCGATGCTTCAGCCAACCACCCAGAAACCGTGAGCGGTTTTACATTCCCTCTCGGAGCGGGACAAGTAATCCAAGGTTGGGACCAAGGCATTGTCGGTATGAAAGTGGGAGGAAAGCGTCTACTCGTCATCCCCGCATCGCTCGCGTACGGTGACCAAGCCATTGGGAACGTTATCCCGGCCGGCTCCACGCTTGTCTTTGAAGTTGAACTCTTGAAAGTAGAGAAAAAGTAGTTCGTATAGAAATTAAAGACGGGCGCGAACCTGTTGGTTCGCGCCCGTGTGATGACGCACCGCGTTGTTAGCGGGGAGGAGGAGCAATGTATCCGCTCCGTGTCCTGGGATACGCCGGTGCCGATGCGTCCGAAACAACCGGTACCGGCGCTTTGCCGGTATAAACCGGGATAACGAACAGTCGGGAGAGTTTCCCCTCGAGCTGGTCCGCTTTGTAAATCATCCCGGTCATACAGTACCCATGTGCCACTGATCGCGCCATCTCGGCGGATATCTTGCCGCTTCCGAGTCCGCCGCCGAGACCGGTTGCGCCGATGTACAGCAAATAATCGGCAGCATTTACCGCCGGACCAAAGGCGAGCCGTGCGCCCAATGCTCCAAGAAAACCCTGGAAGCCGCCATAAGTGGCGCCCTGTCGGAACATCTCGTTTCCGGTTCCGGAGAGCTCCTCGACTTTTTTCGTACAGAACCAGTCGAGTTGTGCCAACTGATTGTACTCGTCGAGCGTCATTCTGGGATTCGGATTGAAGTTCTGCCCGACTCCCGGGTAGAGGGTCACGATGTAATCGTGCGTCTCCCCCTTGGCTTCGGTCGCGCGTGTCGCGGGCGCCGGCGGAGTCGCTTCCGCCTTCCCACCGCGCATGGTGAGATTGCCAGTGCCGGTGCTCACGCAGCCGGCGACAACGAGCAGGGTCGCCAACACGGCGAGCCCTTGGAACAATTTCTTAAACATAGAAAGAACCTCCATTTTGGGGCCAGCTCGGAATGAGCCGGTTGAACCCACTGAACGCAAGAATACTCACTAATTATAGTTTGTCAATACCCGAGCGATACGGTACTGTGAGAGAAATGAGTGCAATAAATTTTAAGATAGACCAACGCGCGCCGCGGAGTGGCGCGCGTGCTGGCGTATTGCACACCCCGCATGGCGTCATTCACACGCCCGCATTCGCTCCGGTGGGGACGAAGGCGAGCGTGAAGGGCATTTTGCCGAGTGCACTCACCGTGCTCGGCGCCGAAGTCGTGCTCGCGAACACCTATCATCTTTATTTGCAGCCAGGGGAAGAGATTGTGCGCGAGGCCGGAGGCCTCGCGCAGTTTATGGGCTGGGCGGACCCACCTCCGCCAATTGGCTCCGGCGAGGCAAAACCGACCATCACCGATTCGGGCGGTTTTCAAGTGTTCTCGCTCGGCGCCGCCTTTGGCAAAAAGGTATCAAAATTTGATGGACACGTCGTGTCAATCACGGACGCGAGCCCGGCAGTGTATGACGAAAGTGTTACAAGCCAGCACGGTCAGTTGGCGATTATAGACGACGAGGGCGTTTCATTTACCTCGCATCAGGACGGTTCGCTCCATCGTTTTACGCCGGAGCGTTCGGTCGAGCTCCAGCACGCGTTCGGTGCGGATATTTTCTTCGCCTTTGACGAGTGTACTTCGCCAACCGAGCCGTATGAATATCAGAAGGAAGCGATGGAACGCACGCACCGATGGGCCGAAAGGTCGTTAAAGCATCACCGGCATTTTGAAGCAAGTTTACCTGCCGAAGCGGCTTCGCGAAGGCAGGCTATTTTTGGTATCGCGCAGGGCGGACAGTTTGACGACCTGCGCCGCCAGAGTGCAAAGGCTATTGCTGAAATGGGTTTTGATGGGTTCGGGCTTGGCGGTTCGTTTAGTAAGAAATATGGCGACGACTCTCTCCAGTCGGCGCTCGCGATGTTGAAGGAATTGCCGCCGGAGATGCCCGTGCACGGCCTCGGCATCGGCGAACCGGGCGATATGCTCGCGAGCATCGCGGCTGGCGTCGACCTCTTTGACTGCGTTTCTCCGACGCGGCTTGGCCGCCACGGCTCTATTTATACGAAGCACGGCCTTATCCATCTCAAGAACGAAAGGTATCGCACCGACTTCACACCAATTTCGGAAAGTTCTGAATTCACATTGGCGTATGTTTCGCATCTTCTACGCTCCGGCGAAATGCTCGGCGCCATCATCGCCTCTATGCACAATGTCGGCTTCATCTTGCGCCTCGTCGCCGGCGCGCGCCAAGCCATTCTTGACGGGCAATTTAATGAATATCGTGCAGACTTCATCCGCGAATATTATGGCTAATTCCAACTGGTATACTGCATAACATGCAAACCATCGTCGGGGTTCTGCGGGGCGGGCCGTCGCGCGAGCATGAAGTCTCGCTCCGAAGCGGCGCCGCTATTCTCGCGAATCTCCCCGAGAAACTCTATGCCGCGCGCGACATTTACATAGATAGACAGGGCGTCTGGCACGACCGCGGCCGTTCCACGTCGCCTGAACGTATTCTGCGGCAGGTTGATGTGGTGCTTAACGGGCTCCACGGCGAGTACGGTGAGGACGGCGAGGTGCAAAAAGTGTTGGAACGTTTCGGCGTGCCCTATACCGGTGCGGACTCATTCGGCTCGTATCTCACGATGCATAAGGTGATGGCGAGTACACGCGCGCGCGGAGCAGGTCTGCGTACACCCGAGTTCCACTACATTGAAAGCGCCGAGGACAGCGAGACAGGCGCGCGCGATGCCGTCCGCGCCTTCCATCAGCCGGTGGTCGTGAAGCCGGTCAGCTGGGGCTCCTCGGTTGGTGTCTCAATCGCGGGTGGGTACGCGCCGGTGCTCGCCGCCGTCAAGCAGCTTTTTATAGACGGTGCGCCCGGCGTGCTTGTGGAAGAATACATTCGGGGGAAGGAGGCAACCGCCGGTGTGGTGGAAGGATTGCGGGGAGAGGCGCTCTACACGTTGCCACCGGTGGAAATCATTCCCCCCGAAGGCAATTTCTTTAATTATACCAACAAATATGACGGGACCACTCGAGAGATTATTCCCGGCAATTTCTCCCGTGTCGCGAATGAGGAGCTTCAGCGATTGGCGAAGGTGATGCATCGCGCGCTTGGGCTCCGCCACTATTCGCGGAGCGATTTCATCGTGACGCCGAAGGGCATTTATTATCTGGAAACCAACACGCTCCCCGGGCTCACGACCGAATCGCTTCTGCCGAAGTCCCTCGCGGCCGTCGGCGTCTCCCTCCGCGATTTTCTCTCGCATCTGGTCAATCTCGCGCTCGGGAGGTAAAATAGAAAATATTGGGCCGTTAGCTCAGTTGGTAGAGCACCTCGTTTGCAACGAGGGGGTCGCAGGTTCAAATCCTGTACGGTCCACAGAGGTTTAGCGAGTTTTCATTTTTGTCGGGCCGCCGGGAATTGAACCCGGTCTACACGCACCCGAAGCGTGCGTACTACCGGCATACTCCGGCCCGGTGCGCTCTACAGGATTCGGACCTGTGACCTTTCGCGTGTGAAGCGAACGCTCTAACCAACTGAGCTAAGAGCGCGCGAACGTATGCACGATAACAGATTATGTAATAACACTCAATTTTGCGGGTAATTTATTTTTTGGGTATATATCGTCCGGATAAATCTCGATGAGCCGATAACCCATCTCTTTTGCGAGTAGACGTTTCTTCTCAATGTTTTTGTCATAGGTCTTTTGTACTCCCGCAAGCCCGAAAAACTCAATGAAGACATTGGATCCTATTTTGAAATCAGCTGTGAACTTTGTGGCTCCGTATCGTACATTTCGTTCATGAACGATGTTATTTGCGGATAGCCAGTCATCAATTATTCGTTCGGTAAACGAATCGCATATGTGTCCGTCAGAAGCAACGAACCTTTTAGAAAATAAGACGGGATTAGTATCGAAACCCGCTTTCTTGACCGCGTTGTTCCAGCTTCCAAATCTAACTCTATATATACGCAATGCGTTGAATTCACGCTTGAGTGGGATTCGTCCATTTTGCGTGTAAAAATCTCGGATTTTATTGATCAGTTCCTCATCCGAATATTTTACTTGATACTGATAGGAGGCTAATCGTTCTTTGATAATCTGCTTTTCAGCCGTACTCATCCGATGCTGGTTTCTTCGGGTTTCGATAGCTCGTTTCTGAGATGGGGTGATACCAATTTCTTTAGTCCACAAATGTATGGTGCTAGTTCTAGCTCCTAATTCTTTTGCAATCTCACGATGAGTCATTCCTTCGATTCGAAGCTGCTCAGCTCGTTTCTTAATAGATGCTGGATAACGAATTCCATTCCTTGCTTTTGGCATATCTAAATTATATCGTGTTATTCTCCGTTTACGACGGGCCGTAAGCAGAGCTTTCGTTACCGTTGCTTCGGAGAGAATAATCATATGAAGACATATGTTATTCTTCCTTCGCAACGGGCCGTAGTATATCGGCAGTACATGTCCATGGGGTGGATAAGGGCCGGGTCCGATTCCCGGCGGCCCGATGAAATTAGTTTTCGTGCGTGCTAGTATTCTGAGTGTTCGTTTCGGGCCATTAGCTCAGCTGGTAGAGCGCGTCATTCGCATTGACGAGGTCAGCGGTTCGACCCCGCTATGGTCCACAACTTCGCTAAACATTTTTCATTTCGGGCTACTAAATCCGTATGATAGTATTTTATGTATGCGAGGCCGTAAAGTATCAAAGATTTTGATAAAATGTTCGCGTCTCGTTTTTATTTTTCTACTTGCATTCGGCTGGGTCTATTCCGGCTGGCCGCAGATTGGCAATTTCCCGCCGGGAATTGAGGAAGTACAGGCGGCGGCACCGACATTTGTAGCCGCCAGTGCCATAGGCAATTCAACCGCAGGTACATTCACTGTCACTCTCCCAACCCACGCAACAGATGACATCCTGCTCTCTATCTCGTGGTATAGAGCCAGCGCAACAGTGCTATTGCCAACAGGCTGGACGGAGGCGGCAACAGCACTGCGAGACACTACTCGTTATTATCTTCACTGGAAGCGGGCAACAAGTGCGTCAGAAACAAACCCAGTCTTTGATTATACAGGAGCCAATGATGGTTTCGGCTTGATTGTCTCATACCGTGGGGTAATCAATACTGGCAATCCCTATGATGTGCTCGGGGCGTTCGCAAGTGGAACTGCTGAACCCGCTACGCTCACTGGTATTACTACCCTTACCGCCAATTCTCTTGTTGTGGCACTTATTGGTGGCGAGGACAACACGGGTACTGGTATGACAATGACCGCTACCGACCCAGCGGCGTTCATCGAGCATTATGCCGAGTCCGCCACGGGAACTGATGGCGCGGTCGCTATCGGTGAAGCATCGAGGGCCACAACCGGCGCGACTGGAAACGTCTCATCAGCATTCGGGGCGACTGTTGTAGGTTGGGGCGGATGGGTGCTTGCTCTCCAACAACCTGCCGCTCCCACCGTCACCACCCAAGCGGCTTCATCAGTAACCGCTACAACCGCCACATTAAATGGAAACGTTACAGCAACAGGTGGAGAAAATGCGACTGACCGTGGTTTTGCTTGGGGAACTTCCGCCACGATGGTTGGCGACACAGCAACAACAACCGAGAGTGGTTCTTTTGCAACCGGAGCATTTACAAATACCACTATCACATTTGTCTGCAATACTACCTACTATTCTCGGGCATATGCCACGAACTCGGGCGGCACTGGCTTAGGCGCAATATCTGCATCGTTCACCACTTCCGCTTGTCCAGTCTCTGCCCCCACCGTTACCACCCAAGCGGCTTCAGCAATCACCGCCACCACTGCCACTCTAAATGGAAACATCACCGCCACCGGCGGAGCAGGTCCGACCGTCCGCGGCTTCGCATGGGGTACGGTTGCCTCGTTGTCGGGCGGGGATACCGCGACCACTACCGATACCGTCGGTCAACCTTTTGGTACCGGCGCGTTCACCAACACCTCACTCACCTTAGTTTGCAATACCACCTATTATTCTCGCGCCTATGCGACCAATTCGGCTGGTGATGGATTAGGCGCAATATCAGCATCATTTACCACTTCCGCCTGCCCGATATACTCAATCTCGATCACTAGCAGTGGCGTTATAACCTATGGCTATGTCGCACTAAGCACCGCATCTAGCACCGTTAATAACGGCTACACCCAAACTGCTCAAAATGACGGCAATACGGCTGAAAAGCTGAATGTGAAGTCAAGCGATGCGACTGTCGGCACCGGCTGGACGCTTGCTTCCACCATCGGGGCTAACCAATTCACTCACGAATTCTCCACTACAACCGGTTCTGTCTGGACCTTCATGCCGGACAGTGCGACCTATGTAACCGCGACACCGTCAGTCGCACAAAGCGGCACTGTTTCTTTTGATTTCCGGCTTACGGTACCCAGCTCCTCAACGGATTATCAGCAAAAATCAATCACTATTACCGTCCAAGCGGTTGCGCCGTGATTGCTTTGAATATGTGGGGATAACTACCAATGTGCGCTAGACGACTTGCTACAATGGCACTATGAATATCTCTTTATACAATTCTCGTGCCCACAGTATTGTCGGGGGGGGGTGCTCTTCATTGTAGCCATTATTGGTAGTCTCCTCGCGTGGCAAATTACGAACGCGGCGGCCACCGCTACCGTTACTGCGTCGGTAACGGCAACTAATCTCTCCCTTTCAGTGTCGCCGGGCGGGACTATTGCATTCGGCTCGGTGGCGCTTAATACCGCAAGCACCACGGTCGGGAATGGTTACAACCAGACGGTTACCAACGACGGCTCCGCGATGAAATTGAATGTGAAGGCGCTCGATACGACGGGCGGGACGACATGGGTACTTAATACAAGCAACGCCACCCTTGACAATTATATGATGGAGGTTTCCACTACGACGGGTTCCGCGTATATGAAGCTTCCGTCAACCAACACCAATATTACGGCATCATCGTCATGGCCGACCGGAGCGAGCAATACCCAACTCCTTGGCTTTCGATTGACGACGCCAAATACGTCAACCGACTTCGTTCAGAAATCTACCACTATTACGCTTACAGCAGTCGCGCCATAACAAGGTTTGTAGTACGCTGTTGCCATAATGAACTCATTCGCGCGCACATCAGCCGGTGTTTTGGCGGTCGTTGTCTTGTCCGGAGCCGCGCTTTTGTTTGCCCACACCGCTCTTGCGCGGGTGGGCGTCGGCATGGGAGCGGGAGAAATACGCTTGACGGAATCGGTGAAGCCTGGCGGCATCTACAATCTTCCAAAGTTGCGCATATTCAATACCGGCGACGAAACAACCACCTACGGCATGGATGTGAGCTACCATGCCGAGAATCCGGAATTGCGACCTCGTAAAGATTGGTTCTCGTTCAGTCCAGCCACCTTTACGCTTGAAGCGACAAAGAGCCAAGAAATTTCCATCACTATGATTGTTCCGGTAAAAGCGGAACCCGGCGCCTATTTCGTATTTCTTGAGAGCGGACCGGTAGTGAGCAACAAGCCCGGTACTTCCGTCGGCATCGCGGTCGCCACGAAATTGTTTTTCACCGTGGTGCCCGCGAACATTTTCCAAGCAATTCTCTTTCGGACTTCTTCATTCTTCACCACCTACGCGCCGTGGTCGTGGGTCGGTCTTGCAGCCGCGATATGCCTCATTCTCTTTGTCTTTTTCAGAAAATTCTTTTCGTTCAACATTGCGATGCGGAAGAACTAGCATGATACGATGGCTCGTCAACCTCCCAGAGTCATTTTCGTAGGTCTTCTTGTCATTCTTGCCACGACACTCTTGTCGGCGAAAGTCGGTGCGACGAGCATTACGGCAACGATAACGCTCGGCCTCTGCGGCGACGGGAGCATCGGCTCCGGCGAACAATGCGACGGCTCGGCGCTCGGTGGTGCCTCCTGCACCAGTCGCGGGTTTACGGGCGGCACACTTTCTTGTAGCGCATCGTGTGAATTCAATACGTCGGCCTGTACCTCCACAACCGCGACTCCCGCGCCATCAAGTGATGGCGGTGGGGGTGGTGGTGGAGGGAGTATCGCCCCGGTAACGCCTGTAACAGGTGTTGTTTTCTCCGGCAGAGCATATCCCAAAACCACCGTTACACTTCTTAAAGATGCGCAAGTTGCCGCCACCACTCTTGCCGGCGCGGATGCGAAGTTCCAAATAAACGTTTCTGGACTTTCCGGCGGAAATTATAATTTCTCCGTCTATAGCGAGGACAATAAAGGCATACGGTCTTCTCTTCTAACTTTCCCCGTCAGCGTTACTTCAGGCGTTACGACCAATGTGGGCAGCATTTTTATCGCGCCCACTATCGCGGTTGATAAAAGTGAAGTGAAGCAAGGCGACACCATCGTCATTTTCGGCCAAAGTACGCCCGCGTCAGAAATTACTATTAGCATCAGTTCAGAAAATGAATCTTTCGTGAAGAAAACAACTGACGCGAGCGGAGTATATCTGCTCAATTTTGATACGTCCGTTCTTGACCTGGGACAACACAATGCAAAATCAAAAGTCGCATTGGGAGGCGAAATCAGTTCTTTCAGCAAGACGGTCGGTTTTACGGTCGGGACGAAGAATGTGCTCGCGCAAGCACAGTCGGTTACAAAAGGCGATTCCAATAATGATAAGCGGGTGAATCTTATTGATTTTTCCATACTCGCGTACTGGTTCAACCGGCCGTTGACGCCGGTGGCGACTGCACTGGTTGACCTCAACGGCGACAAGAAGGTTAATCTCGTTGACTTCTCCATTATGGCGTATTACTGGACCGGCTAATTATGAAACGACTCATTTTTTCAATAGTTGTTCTCGGTGCGCTCTCTGCACCGGCATTTGCCGGCGCGGCGACACTCTCGTTTGCGACGGACAACGCAAGCGTGGGCATCGGAAATCCGTTTGAGATTGCGATACTGCTTGATACTGAAAACGATGTCAACGCCGTTGAGGCGGCCTTCGTTATCCCGTCGGGACTTGAGTTGGTGAAAACGAGCAACGGCAATGCCATCGTGAGCTTCTGGATAGAACAGCCGAATTACGATACTGCGACGCGCATGCTTTCATTTTCAGGCATCATACCGGGCGGATATTCGGGTACCGGACAGCTCCTCAAAGTAACTCTTAAGGCGAATGTTGCGGGACCCATTACGCTTTCCTTTGACCGTGCGCGTACGGCAGTATATCAGAATAGCCCGGATGGAACTCTTGAACCGATAAACGTCCTGTCGCTCGCGCTCCGCGCAGTGCCGGCATTGGCGAGCGCCAAGGCGCCAATCGCTGACACCGCGCCGCCCGAAGCTTTCACGCCGCTCGTGGCACGCGACTCGCAATTGTATGACGGTGCGTGGACGCTCGTATTTGCAACGCAGGATAAGGGCTCGGGTATCGCGTACTACGAAGTGAGCGAGTCATCGGCGCGTACGATCAATCCGAACACTCTCGCGTGGACAAAGGCGGAAAGCCCGTACCGATTGGATAACCAGACACCGGCGAGATATATCTATGTGCGCGCCTTTGACGAGCAGGGGAACATTCGGACGGAGTTGTACACACAGGAGCGTCCGTTTTCATGGCTCGATGGTCTTGTGCTGGGTATACTGATAGGAGCTCTCATCCTCTTTATATTCTGGAAGCGGACGAAGAAGCGGTTTTATGCTTCGTTATAAACTACCCTTATTTTCAACCTTAACGCTTATCGTATGCGTGTTCGGTTTCGCGTCGCTCTCAAGTGCGGCAACACTCACGCTCGGCAATGGCAACAGCGCTACTATCGGGCAAATCATACAGGTACCACTCTTTGTTTCTACCGAAGGAAACGAAGTGCTGAACGCGGTGTCTGCGGAAGTGCGATTTCCCGCACAATTGCTCACGCTTCAGTCAATTTCAAAAACGGGCAGTGTTATGTCATTTTGGGCCGAAGAACCTACTTTTTCAAATAGCAATGGCACCGCGTCGCTCCAAGGCATCGTGCCGAATCCCGGCTGGAAAGGACAGAATGGAAATATCGTAACACTCGTGTTCAAGGTGAAGGCATCGGGCACCGCAACCATTTCATTCTCAAGTGCATCGGTACTCGCGAACGACGGGCTCGGCACGAACATTCTCTCAAAGACATATCCGAAAACGCTCTCGCTCGGCGATTCCGCGCCGCAAGCAACGAGTCCTGGCGCCATAAGCGGCACTCCGCTCGCGCCAGCGCTTACCTCGTCAACGCATCCCGACCCGAGCGCGTGGTACAACGACGCAGACCCGCTCTTTTCTTGGAAAGTTCCGGCAGATGTAACCGCCGTGCGGCTTCTCTATGACAAGAGTCCCGTTTCGTCGCCCAGCATTCCCTATAGTCCCGCTATTGACCGCAAACAACTTTCTGATGTCAGTGAGGGCGTCTACTATTTTCACGCGCAGTTCCAAAATGCGAACGGCTGGGGCGCTATCTCCCACATGCGCTTCCAGATAGATACGATGCCGCCGAAGCAGTTTGTTATTTCTGTTGTGCGTCAAAGCAGTGAGAGCCATCCGCAGGCAATCATTTCCTTCGAGACGACCGATGCAACTTCGGGCATCGACCATTACACCGTAGCGGTTGCCGATGCAATTCCTGTGACGGTAACCCCCGATGAGGCGAGTAAGGCATACTCACTTCCCATTAGTGAGTCCGGGCGACAGAGAACTGTTGTAAAAGCATACGATCGCGCGGGAAATACGACAACCGAATCAATGACGCTCACTATCGTCGCAATTGAGCCGCCGACCATCACCGCCTACAGCAAACAACTCGCGAGCGGTGATACATTCACCGTTTCCGGCACGACCTATCCGAACGCAAGCGTGGCGATAACCATCAAGAATTCCAGCGGCGATACGGATACCGAATCAACTGTTGTTGATGGGGTAGGAAACTTCTCACTCACATGGACCAAGCGCCTTAGTGCGGATGCATACTCATTCACTGCAGTGGCGAAAAATGCCGCCGGAGTAGCGAGTCCGCCAACCGAGCCGCGCACATTCGCAGTGGTAGGTGCGCCGCTCTCCGGATGGGGGAGTATCGCACTTCAATATCTTTTGGTTACATTTGCAATAATTGCCGCGGTCGCGCTCGTCGTTGGTGTGGGCTACATTCTGTGGTTCCGGCTCGGGCATTTGCGCCGCCGCCTCAAACACATGGCTGTCCGTTCGGGACGCGGCGTCCAGTATGATTTTGAGCGTATTATGGACGACCTTCATTCGCTCGCTACATTGCTCCATAAAGCGAAACAAAGTCGTCAGCTATCAAAAGAAGAAGATGTTATCTTAGAAACGCTCAAGCACCACCTGAAGAAAATGGAAGATGACATTCTCTCGCGTCTGGAACAGATTGATGATGAGGCGGGTGACGGGTGAATAGTAAGAGTTCCTTGAGCAACACGCGAAAGGGAAGTAGAGTGATAAAAATCGGGCCCGTAGCTCACTTGGTAGAGCGCCGCCATGGCATGGCGGAGGCAAGGGGATCGTAACCCCTCGGGTCCACTACTTCGCTAAAGCTACGCAGTGCGCAGCACCACAACGCAAAACCCGTCCGCCAGCTGGCGGACGGGTTTTGCGTTTCGCACTGCTATTGGCGATTAGCTCAAATGCGCCGAGACGAGCTTGGTCATCTCGAACATGGTCACTTCGCTCTTGCCGCCGAAGACCGGCTTCAGCTTGTCATCCGCGAGGATGTTGCGCTTGTTCGCCGGATTCTGAAGATTATGCTTCTTGATGTATACCCAAAGCTGCTTGACCACCTCGGTTCTCGGGAACGGGCCCGAGCCAATAACCGCTGCCAGTGCGGGTGAGGGGGTAAGCGGTTTTGCGAAAGCTGAATTTATTGCCATAATGAATATGATTGTATTAATACTAAAGTACCGATTCAGTATATCACTATACCACTATTGCAATACAGGGGCGGTGGTATACTGGGGGTATGGCAGAGAATGGAAATGGAGGGATACTCGTTCCACCGCATCGCGTAATCCCGCATTATCATGGCGACAATGTGCGCGTGCTCTTCGTCGTGAGTGCGGTCGTGCTCATTGTTGCACAGTCGACCGGCGCCGAGCTTCCCCTCTCGACATTCGGCGCGGTCCTGACGGCAGTCGTGCTTGTCATCGCAGCGGGCATCACGAATCCGGCACAATTCTGGATACATTGGTTTAATGCGTTTCTCGCCGTTATCGGGACACTCCTCTTCGGCACCACTGCTGTTGCACACTATCGCGCGGGATTGAGCATCTTCGACTCTTCATTCGCCTACATCGAAACACTCGCGCTTCTCTCGCTCATCGCGCTCTACTTCACCACACGAACCATCCGCGGCGTCCATATGCGACCGCGTTTCTAAAGTGCTATGTCGATACAGAGTTTTCTCCTCAACCAATACGCTAAGTGGAAGCTGAAGGATGTTCCGAAAGAACAGCGCGAGCAGATGACCGAGCTCGTTACGAAAGACCCCCAACTCTTCAAGAAGATTGGCGAGGAGATAGAGCGGCGGAAGAAAGGCGGCGCGAGCGAAATGAAGGCCTCAATGGAGGTGATGAAAAAATATCGCACCGAGCTCGGCACGCTGATGCGCAAGTAGTATGTCAACGCTTATTTCTTTTCTGATGTTCTGCCAAGCGCTCGGAGCATTCGTCGGCGCTCTCACGGCTATCTGGAGCGAGCTCGCGTATGTCCGTGCTCTTCGGGATGGGACGATAGACGTCGCTGAACGCGCTCATCTTCGTGTTATCGGGAACGGTCTCCGTTTCGGAATGTCGCTTCTCCTTCTCGCCTCGTTCGGACTCGTGATTGTTGCCTACATACTTCATACGACCCCCCAACCGGCATCAACTACAAGTTATTGGACCTCCATCGCGCTCGCGTCCCTCATTATCGGTATTTCATGGGCGCTCTCACGAGGAAAGATTTCCTTCGCCCTTGGCTCCGCAGCCGTCTTTACGGCATGGTGGTTCCTCACGTATCTTACGCTCGGCTGGCTACCGCCGTTTTCTTTCGGTTCCGCAGTTGCGCTCTATGTGGTGCTCGCGGCGATTTTCTACGCTCTGTTCCACTACATTCGTCTGTTTGCCTTGCCGAAGTAGTTGCGCGAAACGGAAAGTAGCCTTAGGGTGCGTACATGTTGAAGATAGGCATTGTTGGTCTGCCGAACGTGGGGAAGTCCACGCTTTTTAATGCGCTCACGAAGGCGTCGGTACCGGCGGAGAATTATCCCTTCTGCACGATAGACCCATCGGTCGGCGTCGTTGGCGTGCCGGATGCGCGACTCGCCGCACTTGCGGGATTCTCCAAAAGCGGGAAGGTCATCCCTGCGGCGATAGAGTTCGTAGATATCGCGGGGCTCGTGAAAGGCGCGGCAGAAGGCGAGGGGCTCGGGAACCAATTCCTCGCGAACATCCGCGAAACAGACGCGATACTTGAACTCGTGCGCTTCTTCGACGACCCGAATGTGCTCCACGTCGAAAAAGACATCGAACCCTATAAGGACATAGAGATAATCAATCTTGAACTCGTGCTTTCTGATGCGGAACAGGTGAGGAAGCGACGCGATAAGATCGTAGGCGATATAAAGGCGGGTCGCAAGGACTTCATCGCTGAAGATACAGTACTCGCCAAGCTCGCGCAGTGCTTCGCGGCAGGGAAGCTGGCGCTTCATGCAGGATTAATTGATGATGAAAAGAAGCTTGTGGCGCACCTGAATCTGCTCACTATGAAGCCGATACTCTATGCGTTGAATAAAAAGATCGGCGGTAAGAATCTCGACGCGCTTGCCGACGGACGCGCGGAGCGCGCGTATGAGCTCATCAAGAAACTTGACGGGCAGTACATATTCTTGGATGCGGCCACGGAGCGCGAGCTGAACGATGTCGCCGACAGCGACCGCCAGAACTTCCGCCAGGAATTGGGCGTGTCAGAAGACGGCCTCTCGGGTTTGATACGCAGTGCGTACGAAATACTTGAGCTCATTTCATTCTTCACCACCGGCACCGACGAGACGCGCGCGTGGACAATACAACGCGGCAGCATGGCGCCCGCCGCGGGCGCCGCCATCCACAATGACTTTTTGAATAAATTCATCCGCGCCGAAGTCATCGAATGGAAAAAGCTCCTTGACGCCGGTTCGTACCCTGCCGCCCGCGAGAAGGGTCTCGTCCGCACCGAGGGCAAAGACTACATCGTCCGCGATGGCGATGTCATCGTCTTCCTCCACGGCTAGGAAGTAAAGAGGTCTGACCTCTTTACTTTACGAACACCGACTATCCACAACAAGATGCGGTCGTTCCTTATTGTGGATACCTTGCAGGAAGGTTATTCACAGGGGCACTTGACAAAAAAGAGGGTGTCGTGATACCCTATGGGGGTCGCTCGCC
>ERZ1292625.2672-Hain-H41-01um-R1-2672-length-15971-cov-11_pt1 | contig 15971 bp, 18 predicted proteins | sample MGYA00564400_ERZ1292625 | MGnify/ENA primary metagenome ERZ1292625 (study PRJEB36523, sample SAMEA6512639) | groundwater metagenome | collected 2019-01-08 | study: AquaDiva: Metagenomics assemblies of 32 groundwater samples | reverse complement strand
TTTACTTCCCTCGTAGGGAATCCCCGCCATTTATGGCTGGGGAGGATGTCAATTTTTGGATGCCGTGCGCCTCCATCGGCACTGCTCACTCACTTAACTAAATACGTACAAGAAAAAGAAAAATATATAAACTCGTTCCGCTTCTTTTAAATGTCTTAGTTAAGAAGAGGTAAAAGTGGTGAAAAAGAGAAAAGTTAAACTTAAAGATATTTCTAATAGAACAGTTTTGATCATGCTAGTAATTGTAATCATTGCCAGTGTATTAAGTTTAGCAGTATATATGGATGCATTAAATAGAGTAAATGAGCGACAAGCACAATGTGGTGCTGGAGATCTAACCGGCGCAGGAACTTCGATGGTTTATGCAAATAAAGCGCGGGGATTTGTCTCCTTAGAGATTTTACCCCCTGAAGAAAGCTCTGAATAATGATAATAATAACACCTAAATCAAATTAATAATAACAAATCAAAAAAGATTAAAACAAAATGGATGTTTCAAATAAAACAATCGTAGTTATTCTGGTTCTTGCTTTAGGCATTACTTTAAGCGGCATGGCCATTAATCTAAACCGCTTAGGTGCATTTGAAGGGTTGGATTTATTTACCAGTGCAGCAGTAGATTCCAGCATTGGAGTCAGCAACTTAACGATTACTTCTACCACGTCTATCACTAACAATTATCTAGAAATCAATTTTGGCTCAGGAAGGGTTAATGCCAGTTGTACAGTTTGTTCTATGGGAACTTTTCAAGGAAAAAATACTGCCTGCTGTCTTACATTTACCAACCAAACTGCGGGATTCTTATTAGAAAATACGGGGAATGTAAATATCTCTGTTGGTTATACTTGTGCAGGAAGTTGTACTGCAGCAACTTTTGTTGGTTCTGCAACGAATAACGCTTTCTTCCTGTGGGCGGTAGATTCTGTTGCTAATCCCGGATATGCAAAAGTAAGCGAAGTGGGGGCTAATGATACTGCAAAATCCTGCGTACTTGCCGCCCCGGATGGCGGGTATCATTTTGATGGATGGAAAGCAAGAGCTACCCAAACTAACGAAACTGGATCAAATGCCACCCTTAACGTCGCAACGACGGGCGGCTGGCTCTGTGGGAATGCTACTTCCTATCCGCTTGGCTTTGGTAATACAATGGATGCCGGAGTAATCCATGTTAATGTAACCATTGACCAAACACAAGTTGGTACGGGTGGGCATCAAAATGTAACCTTTACTTTTAACGCCACTTCCTTAGGATAATTACTTTTATTAAATAAATTCAAAAATTAACAAATCTGTTTAATTTTTATTACAAAAATTAAAAAAAAACTACACCATGAAATTTAAGATTTTAGTGACGTTATTTCTGGTTCTGCTTTTATCTTTACCTTCGCTTACCGCACTCACTTTAAGTGGACAAAAATTAAGCCCCATTATTTTTGAGCCGGGATTGGTTATCAACAACCACTACACAATTAGTGAAACAACTGAAGATGTAATAGTTAAAGTTGGTGGGGAACTACAAGAGTATATTGTCCTCACCGAAGTTGTAAATAATGAATTTGACATGATTATCAAATTTCCCGAATCTTTACAGCCGGGAGTTTATCATTTTGAATTAAGTGCTACCGAAGTCCCTAAAAGCTCTGGTGGAGGGATTGGATCACTTTTATCAGTAAGTAAAAGATTTGAAGTGGAAGTCTATTCTTATGAAAAATATTTGGAAGCTTCATTAAGTGCAGCTAATGTGAATGAAGGTACACCAGTCGATTTAAAGTTAAATTTAGTCAGCAAATGTTACCAAGACATAAATTCAGTTCGGGGAGAAATAACCATAGCTGATGCACAAAATAAAACACTTAAAGAATTAATTACGGAAGAAAAACCATTAAAAGCTCTGGCTACGGAAACCTTATCAGCTTCTTTTGATACTACAGGTTTGCCTGCTGCAGAATACTCAGCCAGAGCAATTGTATTTTATGACGGAGAACAAAAAACAGCCCAAACCAAGTTTAGAATCGGCCAAATGGATTTAGTTTTAAAAAATTATACTTCCGTCGTAGAGCAAGGTTTTTCTGATTTTAGTTTAAGATTAGTAAATAACTGGGGGAATGCTCTTCGGGAAGTATATGCTAAGTTGTATATCAACAAAAGAGAACTCTTGCATACGCCCACCACCGAATTTGCTCCCTGGGAAGAAAAAGAATTAAAAGGAATCATTAATGTAGAATTAGAGCCAGGAATATACAATGCTACTATCCAATTATTTTTTGAAGACCAGATAAAAGAAATCCCGGTAACCATTACTGTCGTAAAGAAAATCTCTTCGGAAGAGTTGAGTGCAGAATTAGAAAAAAGCAAAAGGAACTTTATTTTGATTTCAGTTGCAGCAGGAATACTAATCCTTGGCTTAATAATTGCGATTGTCAGATACAAAAAAACACCTAAAAAAAAGCAAAAAGATGAATTTTAAAAAATAAAATGGATTTGAAAAAAAACAAAACCTCTTGGTTCTTGATTAGTTTGATCATATTTACATTAAGCTTTATTGCAGTTATTTTGGTCTTGATTGTTGGCAAGGATTTAACTTCTCCGCTGCTGCAATGCTCAACTATAGATACAGTTGATTCGATTGTGACAGTTAAAACAGCAGAGCTGCCCATTGTTGGTTTGAATACAGATACCGACGGTTTAAAATTTGGAGTAGTTTCTCCCACCGCTTCCGTAAAGCGCACCATTAAAGTTGCTTATACTAAACCAGCTGCAGTAAATATACAAATGGATGGAGATTTACAGCCTTGGGTTGCTATAAATCCGGCTGAGTTTGAGATTGAACCTAATCAAACGATAACAGTTGAATTCATTGTTAGCATTCCAGAAGAAGCTGCTGATGGAAATTACACAGGCAAAGTCTTGTTTTGTTATAAGGATGAATAAATTGTAGGATTCTAGAATATAAATATATTTAAACTTAAAACAAAACTTATTTTTAAAATGACAATAGACGATAAGATGAAAAATGCAGCAGAGATACATCCATTACTACCTGCCAAACTAAAAATGGATGAAGAAGAAAGAATGCGTGAAGGCGTAAAATATAAATTACTTTATGAAAAAACTTATGCCGGCGAAGGTACAGATATTTATGAATCTTCAATAACTGCAACAAATAATGAAGATGCAATAAAATATGCTCAAGATAAATTATTTATGAAAGATGCTTTAGCTCGATGGGATACAAACATAACTGATGCGGTTTTAATTGCTCCAACTGGAGAAAAATTATTAATTCCAGATTTTTCCAAAAAACTTAGAAAAAAATAAAATAAATTTTATTTATTTCTTCCCAATCTCAGTAATTCCGTTCATATACGGCCACAAGGCTTTGGGAATTTTAATCGTGCCTTGCTTGGTCTGGAAGTTTTCTAAAATGGCGACCATTATTCTGGAAGTAGCTAAAGCGGTATTGTTTAAAGTATGGACAACTTTTCGAGAACCGTCTTTCCCCACCACTTTAATATTCAATTTTCTAGCTTGGTAATCGGTGCAGTTTGAAAGTGAACCCAATTCGCCATATTCATTCGTAGTTGGTCTCCATGTCTCAAAATCTGCACTCCTATGTTTCCAATCTGCCAGATCTCCCGTGCATATCTCCACCCAGCGGTATGGAAGTTCTAATTCTTTTAAAATCTCATCAGAATTATTAAATAATTCTGTATACATCTGTTCAGAATCTTCCGGCCTGCAAAAGACAAATTGTTCAACCTTGTTAAACTGGTGGGTTCTCCATAAGCCTTTATCATTTATTCCATGCGCGCCTACTTCTTTTCTGAAACACATTGAATAAGCTACATATTTCTTAGGTAATTCAGAGTCCGGTATCGTTTTGCCGGAATGCATGGCTAATACAGATTGTTCTGAGGTGCCAATTAAATTTAAGTCTTCATCTTTGATAGAATAAACCGATTGCTGGATAGCTGCTTTATCCATAGATGCAAATACTTCTTTCTCATGCAGCATCAGGGGTGGTTCTACATAATCATAACCTTTCTTAGTCATGAAATCGATGGCAAATCTGATTAACGCTTGATTCAGCAAGGCAATCTCTTTTTTAAGATAATAAAATCCATTTCCGGAAACTCTTGCTGACGCATTAAAATCAACTAGACCTAAAGATTCTAATAGTTCAACATGCCCCTTTACTGGAAAATTAAATTTAGGTATTTTTCCTCCTTTTTTAATTTCAACGTTATCAGAAGCATCTTTGCCTTTGGGCACTTTTTCATGCATTATGTTGCTCAGAAGCTTTAATTTATCATTCCTTTCTTCTAAGAACTTCTCTGCTTTTTCTTCTTTATTTTTAATCTCTTCAACTACTTTCCTCATTTCTTTGATTTTGCTGGCGCCGTTTTTTCCTGCTTTTTTTAGTTCATTAATTTCCTGAGAAACAACGTTCCGTTTATGTTTTAGTTCTTCGGCGAATTTAAGCTCTTTTTTCCACTTTTCATCCAAAGCGAGCACTTCATCTACAGTTTTAGGATCGCGGTTTCTTTTCTTTTCATTTGCTTTAACTAGTGCAGGATTCTCTCTTACCAAGCATATGTCTAACATTTTAACTTAGAATTTCTTTTTAGGTATTTAAAGGTTTGTTTGATATGGCACTATCCGTTTTATGAGTGATACATTTCTCAAATCACTCACTTTTTTCTTAGTTCTATTTTTGGACTTACAAGAAATGCAGTAGAGAGGAGCTTAAAACAAGAATATTTCTTAACTACTCGCCAAAGCTAATTACAAAAACGAGCAAAATCACTCACTTTTCGAATTGTGCCGATTTTTAGGCTTTGTTGGTAAGTTGGTAAGTTTTATATTTGTTACCCAAAATTTTATAAATGAGCTTAAGAATGAAGAATTAGCTTTATCAGCCCCGTGGTGTAGTGGACTATCATAGTGCCCTTTGGTCCGTCAAGGAATGAAAGGCATTGACCTCGGTTCGAATCCGGGCGGGGCTAATTTTTTTAAAATTATAGCCCGCCGAGCCATACTTACCATATTATTCCACTTTAGATTACAAAGTCCGAGTTGGTTGGAGGCTCGAGAGATAAAAAATTTGAGTTTCGCAGAACGAGAAAGTCGCGCAGGCGGTAAATTTTACATATCTTCCATTACAGGTTTATCTTCAATAAACTCAGAAGGCAACCCCATTTTCTTAAAATAATCAACCATCGTAATACAAGCGAATCTCTCGGTAGAATAATGAGTGCCACCTAAAATATTTATTCTGTGTTTTTCAGCAAATTCGTGTGCTTTTTTGGAATGGTCATTTTTGGCAGTAATTCCGGTTACAAAAGTATTAACTCCTGCTTTGGCGATTTCTTCTAACATTTCTACGTCATTTCCACCACCAGCAATAACTGCAACAGTTTCATTTTTGATTTTCTTATTACCATAATTATACAAACTAACTTTATGTCCAACAGATTCTTGAAATCTTTTTCTTAAATCTTGGACTGTTGCTAAATTAGTTTTCCCAAAAACGCCACATAAAGAGCCAAAGTAAGGAGCAAAAGATTTTTTTGGTTCAACGCCCAATGCTTTTGCTAAAGTTACGCTTGTAGAGTATTTTCCATAATTATCTAAAGGCACATGAAGGTTGTAAATAGAAATCTTTCTATCTTTGAACTGTTGTAATAATTCTCTGTCCATTTGCTGAAAAACTTCTGGGGCTTTTTTTATATCCCAAATAGATGGATGATGAACAAAAAGCATTGCATTTTGATTTTTATCATTTAAAATTTTTTGCATAACATCCTTTGATGGAAAAACGGCAGTATAAATTTTACTTATTTCTGTTGCAAAATCACAAACCAAACCCATCGACCTTTTCTTAAAGTTTTCACTAAGAAAATCAGCAACAGAATCCATATGTTCTGCCCATTCATCACTCATTTTAGGAGTGATAAAATCTTTTTCAAGTTGCTTGTATACCTGGGTTGCTTTCATGCTAATTAGATAACTACTTTAATTTATAAAATTTGCCACCGTAGCGATTGAAACTAACTCTTTATATCCCTAAAACTAAGATAGCCCCCCATCCGAGCCGGATAGCCGGGCGGGGCTAATGTTTCTTTTTAAAAATTATCCGCCCGGCCGTACTTTTTTGGTTTATTAATCATATTGTCCACAAATTAGAAAGATTTATATATTACGTGGACAATACTATTTATATGGTGTACATAGATAGGATAAAATCGGGTAAAAAAACATTCTATTATCTAGGAAAGACTATTAGGACGGGAGAAAAGGATTGGAAGAAGATTCGGATTAAGTTAGGAGAAAAAGAACCGACTAGAGAAGAAGTAGGCAAAAAATTAAAAGAGCTTCGGCTGGAAGAGTATAAAATTTATAATAAAGATTATTTAGATGCTAATAAATTAGAAATAATCGACGATTTTAAAGAAGTTTATAATAACCATCTTAAAAATATTCCTAAAACTGTTGCTGAGAAAGAAGAATCAGATTTTGTAATCCGTTTTACTTATAATTCTAATGCAATAGAAGGAAACAGACTTACTCTTAGAGATACTTATTTAATTATTAAAGAAAAACAAATTCCTTCTGGAGCTCCACCCAAAGATTATAATGAAGCCATTAATGGCAGAGAAGCATTTGAGTTTATTAAAAGATACAAAGGTAAGCTTACTGTTGAATTATTAGAAGAAATAAACGAAATTTTAACAAAAAATACAGGGGTTGTTTATACTAGTAGAATAAGATTCTTCCCTGTGAAAATAGAAGGTGCCGAGCATGTGCCGCCAGAACCAGAAGAAGTTAGATCGCTCTTAAAAAAGATGATTACGTTTTATTATAATAATAAACGAAAAATTCATCCTTTTGTTCTTGCGTGTTTAATCCATGCTCAATTTGTAGAGATTCATCCTTTTGAAGATGGAAATGGACGAACTGGAAGAACGCTTATGAATTGGATATTATTACAAGCAGAATATCCAAAAGTATTTGTTCCAGTAAAACTCCGACCAAAGTATTATGAAGCAATTGACAAACACAATCTTAAAGATTTTAAAGGCTACTGTGAATTAATGTTTGAGGTAGTAATAGAGCAATTTAAGTTATAATGTTGTCCACAAAGTAAGCATATTTATAAATAATGTGGACAATAAATTGGGTACATGGTCCGAGTTGGATAGCCGGGCGGGGCTAATTTTTCTTTTAATTATTTTATTTAATATGCTGCTAGCACTCACTCTTTAAACAAAAAGAAATTATTTAATACCCAAACTTTTTCTCATAATCTTTATGATCAAACCACTCCAGAACAATACTTACTACCACTAATTCTTCATTCACAATAGAATATACTAATCTCCAGCCACGCGGTAAATCATATTTCCATAAATTCTTGATTCCTTTTTTATGATATTCTGGAGGAATCAGTCTTTTTTGAATTTGAATTCCACAAAAAGCATTCTCCTCTATGTTGTTTATAGCCTGGTCTAATAGTTTAAACAGTTCTTTTTCCTGTTCATCTCCGTTTTCTAGTTTGTAGAAAGCTTCTTTTAGCTTTTCATCTACAAATCTTATTTCAGATGGAAGTTTCATTTTCTCCTACCTAAATTTGCTTTGGCATAATACTTTCTTGCAATTTCAGGATAATAAATCCAACCAATTTTTCCTTCTGAATCTATGGAAATCTTTCTTGAATATAAAAGATAATCAATTATTACACAAAATGTTTGATACATCATTTTTTTCGGTAAACTCTCCCATAATTTTCTTTTTTTGAATTCCCCATCATGTTCTTTTATAAATTCTTCTACCATAAGCATAGTATCTAATCGGGGGTATCTCAGTATGTTCTCTTGATGCATTAAAATAGTTTCTGCCATGTTATATCAATAGATATAACACTGAATATATAAATTTTTCTATCAATTTTAACAAAAATAGAAAATTGCCAAAATAATCGCCTGTAAATAAATAGGCCATTCTAAATATCCTGGAGGCGTCACCGCCGGGCGGGGCTAATTTTTCTTTTTTAAAATTACCCGCCCAGTCGTACTTTTTAGGTTTATCGGAGCACAAATCGCAAGCATCAAAGCCATTAATTTCTACAGAATAATTCCAGTTATCTTCTAACCATACGGTTGCAATCTTAACAGTAAATCCAAGACGTATTGCTTTAGAATAAAGATTAATTGTTGAAGCTGTGGTTTTTGGCTTAATTATCTTGTTCTTTAATCCTAACGTTTTGCATCATCATTTCATCTTGCTTTGAATACTCCACCATTTCCAAATTTGTTCCCATTATGAGCTTTCAATGGATTTGGATCACTTTCTATAATCTTGTTTAAATGTTCAAATTATCTTTTCTTGTTCTAAGAATTTTTCCCAAGTTATGTTACCGGAAGGACCTTCAATTTTTCGCAATATCTCAATTAACCAATTTTTAATCTTATCGAGTTCAGAAACGAGTAAATTAAGTGATGCTTTCTCTTCTTTAGAAGTAAACTCTTTTTCTTGTTCAATAATTTTTTGAACTTCTTCTCTTGATGATTCAGCTTTTCCTGTCAAAGTTTCCAACTTAAGTTTCATATTTCTTGCGGGAGTTTCTTTTTCATCACTATTTGGATCAAAAATAACACTATAAATTTCCGAAGATAAGAGCTCTATCTCTGCCCATTTTGTCTTCCAGTGCGAAGTAGTCCTTTTTTTAAATTCGGCAGCCATCGCCCAAAATATCTGATTCCAATTTTGATAACCTTTCTTTACAGCTAGGGCAATCAATCTGTCTTTTTCACCCGAAGACAAAAAAAGGGACGCTCTTATAAAACTTTGAAGGTTAAACAGATTACTTCCTTCATACCAACTATGATCATGACCATAAGTAACTGCGTATCCTCTTTTGAGAATTCTTTTCTTAATTGCTTCATGAATGTTTTCATTATTCGGATAAGGGACAACTTTGACTCTGCCAGCCAAAGCTTTCCAATCATCAGGATTAGCATAATACTCATCTTCAGGCATTAAAATTTCAGCAGAAGCAGGTAAATTTAATTCTCCAATTATCCAGGTATCAACAGGATTTAAACATACAACCCTCTCAATAAAATCCTTTACCGGGATTAAAACTGCATATTTTCCTTCCCAAGTAACCCACTGTCCTCGAGCTGCAACACCTTCAACTGGATAATTTAAAGTAAAATGGATAGTCATCCGGGGATATTTTAATTGTAAATCTTCAATAATTCTTTTAGGATTCTTTCTTTGAAATAAATCTAAAAGAAAATGGCCCGTTGGTTTAAGTTTGCCTCCTTTCGGAAAATGATTTGTCTGATGTACTGCGATTAGAGCACTTGGATGTAAATGCTCTATTACATATTCTAACATCAATGCTTTTTTTTCAGCTTCAATTTCTTCATTAAGAAGAGCCTTTCTTCTTAATTCCTCTTCTCTTGTTTCTACTTCGGCTAGATCAAAAAGTTCTTTGACCTCTTTCTTGCTGACCATTAAACTACAAGACTATTATTATCTTAATTAATGTTTGGGTAGATGTTATCGTAACTGAAAAGTAACAAAAGATTTATAAACTGGGCATGTTTTCAAATCATTAATGGAACCGCAACCAGTTTGTAAACTTGAAAGAGAATTAGATGAAACTTATGCTGCTGCGGAATTAGAAGAAATTGCCAGACTGGAAGAAGCCGCGCAAGGATTACAGTTAGACCCTTTCTATGATCAATACGACACTTTAGGACAAATTGGTGAAGGTGCTCAGGGAGAAATTCATCTTGTTAGAGACAGGGAAACAGGAAAAGAGTATGCGGCAAAAATATTGGTTCTGGAAAGAGGAAAGATCAAATGGGAACAAGTCAAAGGTTTAGAGAGAGAAGCTGAAGCCCAGCAAAAAATCGACAGCCCTTATATCCCAAAATGTCATGGTTTTATGACTGCTCATAATCCTCTTTATAAAAGAGATGAGTTTGTACTGATTTATGATTACATTGAAGGAAAATCCCTAGCTGAACGTCTTGACGAGAGAGAAAAATTCACGGAAGAAACACTAATAGATTATTTAGAACAATCCTTAAAAGCTTTAGATGCTGTTCATCATGCTGAATTTGTTCATCGAGATGTAAAACCGGCAAATATTAAGGTTACTGTTGATGGACGTCTTTACCTAACTGATTTTGGAATAGCTAAAGATTTGGACCAGATCACCAGAGCAAGTACGCTAGGAGCAGGAACTTTGGGTTATATGGCTCCTGAACAATTTGGAGTCGGAAAAATTGTTCCGGAAACAGATTATTATGGGTTAGCAGCAACAATTATTACTTTAGCTTCTGGAAAAGAAGAGTCAAGAATTGCTGAGAATCCTGGTCAAAATACTCAATTTCTTAAAGAAAGATTAAGCAAATCGTCTCTTTCTCCTGAATTTAAGCAAAGATTAGAGTATATGCTTAATAATGACCCTGAAGAAAGGAAGAAAGGATTGGATGCTCTGGTTAAGGTTGAGAGAACAGAAGATATTGAAAATGACCTAGCTGGAGAAAAACAACATTACCCTGAAGATTTTTACTGTAACATTGGAGCTAATTTTGGCGTAGTGAGTGGTCTTATTTCGATGCCTATAGCATATGGGTTTGGAATTGAGGGAGCTATGATTGTTGGTACGGGGGTTGGCATTTTGGCTTTAGGGGCGATTCTTGGAGCGAGTGTTCAGTTATTTCAAGATAAGAAGAGGGGCTCCTATTCATCCACTTAATGAACCATCGCAAATTATTTGATATGACTAAATCAGAAATTAAAATTCTTTTTTTAGAAAGGTTTTTCAGTATCAAATAGGCTGGTTTATTTACAAAATCACGTTTAAAATGAACAATCCCCTCGTTTCTGAAAAACTTACAATAATTAATAAAAAAACTTAAAACTGCGCCTGCAAGCTTAGGGGGGGGCTCGAACACAATCGAAGATAGTTAGACCTCCGCTTTTGTAATACATTTATGCTTGAAAAAGTGCCGTTTTACAGTCAATTCTAAGCCAAAATAATTAAATTGAGCCGATAGTCCATCCTCCGAGCATTCGAGCTGGATAGCCGAGCAGGACTATTTTTCTTATTTTTGTTTAAAATAAATACTCAAGCAAGAAATAATCAAAAAAGAAATAATCTAAATTAAACGCAACGTTTTTAAATAAACCGGCAAATTACCTTTGAATTCGAGAGATGCATCGGTGCAAGCTTGTGCATGCTGGAGGAAAACTAATTTTTTTCTCCTATAATCAAATTAAATATTTAAACAGATTAAAAATATTTAAAAAACAACAATAGTAAACATATTAAAAAATAAAAATAATCGTGAGGTTGAATTATGGCTAGAATGCATTCAAGAGCAAAAGGAAAAAGTAAGAGTAAGAAACCTATCAAGAAAGTGCCTTCGTGGGCGCCTTACAAAGAGAAAGATGTAGAAAAATTAGTCATTAAATTTGCTAAGAGCGGAAAAGGTGCTTCTGAAATTGGCTTAATCTTACGGGACAGTTACGGGGTTAACAGCATCAAAGCTTTAACCGGCAGAACTATTTCCGGCATTCTTCAAGAAAAAGGATTGTTAAAAGAACTTCCTGAAGATTTGTTGAGCTTAATCAAAAAAATGATTGAAATTAAGCGGCATTTAGAAAAAAATAAGCTGGATCAAACCGCTAAACGAGGCTTATTGTTAACCAGTTCCAAAATTAACCGGCTAGTTAAATATTACCAATCTTCAAAAAGATTACCTGCTGATTGGAAACTAGACATGGAAAGGTTAAAGATTTATTTGGAATAAGCCTAAAATTAATTCAGGTTAATCTAAATTTAATCTAAAACAGATAAATTTATTAATTTATTTCTTTTTATTAGTTTATTATGGATCACAAAATTAAATCTGTTCTAAAGATTGTTCTGTTATTAGCCATTATTGCTTCTTTGGGTTTATTTGCAAGCAAAGGCGGAATTACTGGAGTTACTGGCGGTGCAGTTACAGGAGATATTGCCTGTTATGCTGACCAAGACTGCGATGATAAAATGCCTAATACTGAAGATATCTGCAAGAACCCAGGAACAGAATATTCTTTGTGTGTAAATCGTCCCATAGAAAGCTGGGAATAAGTCGGAGAACTTGTTTTAGTTTGGGCGTAATACAGTTTGGTGTATAAAATTATTCTAAAATCTTAAAAAAGCAAAATAAAAAAATAAAAACAAAGAAAGAGAAATCAAAACTTAATACTTAAAGTATGGATTTAATGCTTTCAATGTTGGAAGCAATATCGTGTCCCCGCTTAGTTAATTCCAGAAGTTTTAAACGTCCTTCTTTCTTAAACTTTATAAGGTCGGACTTTTGCATTTCCTGCAAAATCTTAACCACGTGGGAATAGGTGCAGTCGATTTGTTTTGCTAAAACTGAAGCATAAACTTTAGAGTCTGCGTTTTTTAACTCCACTAACATCATCGCCGGTTTTTCTCTGAAAAACACATCAAAGATTTCTTTATTTTTAATCATTTTATTACACCCCAAACCATCTACCTATACCCCTCTTATCGGGTTTCAAACTTATATTTAAACATTTATCTATTCTAATGATTATTTTGTACACTGTAGGTTTATTTAAATCTTTTGGAACGCTGTTAGGGCATAGTGGGATATAATATATTATTAATATACTATTTTAATAACAGAATATTTTAATAACTATGCATTTAGCTGATAAAATATGGGTTTTTCTTCCGAAAAAGTATTATTTCCGCATGAAATAATTAGGCCCGGGCAGGATAAATTAATTGCCGACTTAGAAATTGCTCTACGGGAAAAAAAGATTCTGTTAGCCCATGCACCAACCGGGTTAGGAAAAACAGCCGGCGCACTATCGGTGGCTTTAGCTTGTGCCTTGGAAAATAATAAACGGCTTTTTTTCTTGACTAACCGACATACTCAGCATCAGATTGCCGTCAATACCTTAAAATTAATTAAAGAAAAAGGGGCAAATTTTTCCTGTGTGGATTTAATCGGAAAAAGATGGATGTGCAATCAGGAAATAGCCGGATTGTTTGGAAACGAATTCAATGAATTTTGTAAAGCGGTTACCGAAAAAGAAGAATGCGAATTTTATAATAAGGTCAGAGAAAAGAAAAAGTTAACGGTGGAAGCAAAGAAATTGGTTGGTGATTTAAAACAGCAGGGCCCTTTACATAATGCAGAAGTAATTCGTCTTTCCAATCAAGAAAGAATGTGCAGTTATGAAATCTCTTCAGCGTTGGCTAAAGATGCACAAGTAATCATTGGCGATTACAATTATCTGTTCAATCCTTTTGTTCAAAATACTATTTTTGCCAGATTAGAAATAGAATTGGGGGACGCAATTATTATTGTTGATGAAGGGCATAATTTACCTAATCGAGTTACGGAGATGCTCAGTGCTAATCTTAGCAGCTATATTATCAAAAGCGCCATCCTCGAAGCAAAAAAATATAATTATAAAGGGTTAATTGTCTGGCTGCAAGAATTGATGCGGGTCCTAGAAGAACTAAACGATTTTAAAAGTCAAGGATTCAATAAAGAGAAATTAGTTACTAAAGAAGATTTTTTTTCTAAAGTTAATGCGGCAGTTAATTACGACGAATTTATTGAAGAATTAGAATTAGCTGCAGAGGAAATCAGAAAAAAACAAAGAAGAAGTTATTTGGGCAGCATCAGCATTTTTTTAAATTCATGGAAAGGCGAAGATAAAGGGTTTGCCCGAATCATTTCTGAAAAAACAAGTAAATACGGCCCTACGATTATGTTAAGTTACCTCTGCTTGGATCCGCGAGTAGTTACTGAAAAAGTTTTTGACCAAATTTATGCGGGCGTAATCATGAGCGGAACTTTAAAACCAACTTTTATGTATAAAGATATTTTAGGGATAAGCCGGGGCATAGAAAAAGAATATTTTTCTCCTTTTCCAGCAGAAAACAAGTTAAGTTTAATCGTGCCTGAAACCAGCACGAAATATGAACTGCGCGGAGAAGCAATGTATAAGAAAATTGCTGAAAAATGCACTGAATTAGCTGCTCTGATTCCCGGAAATGTAGCTTTCTTTTTTCCTTCCTATGATCTTCGGGACAAAATTAGTTCTTTTATTTTTTCCAAAAAAAAGTTTTTTTGGGAGAAGAAAGAAGCTAGTAAAGAAGAGAAAGAAGTTTTCTTAGCCGAATTTAAAGCTGAAAAAGAAACCGGCGGAGTATTATTAGGCGTAGCCGGGGCAAATTTTGCTGAAGGGATCGATCTTCCCGGAGATCTGCTAAACGGAGTAGTTGTCGTAGGATTACCTTTAGCGCATCCAGATTTAAAGACTAAAGAATTGATTCAGTATTATGATAATAAATTTGGCCGAGGTAGAGATTACGGGTATATCTATCCAGCTATGACTAAATGTATCCAATCAGCAGGACGATGTATTCGAAGCGAAACCGATAAAGGGGTAGTAATCTTTCTAGACGAACGGTTTACCTGGCAGAATTATTATGATTGTCTGCCTAAAGAAAGGCTGATTGTGAGTAAAAGCTACGAAAAATTGCTGAAAGATTTTTTTGGTTCTGAGAAAAGTTAAGGGTGCTTTGAAGGAGTAAACTAATAGGCATTATCTCTTTTGAATTAGCTGTGGACAATATTTTAGAAGATTCCTCAGATTGATTATGCCTTTTGATAAAGCATCAGAACTAATTGTTCGAATTTTTCCATCCCAAGGATCATAAATTTTATAGCCATCTTTAGACTGTTGGATAACAATTATAAAATGTGGTGCATGAGTGATTTTCCATAATGCGAAAGAATCGACATAAACAATAACTGGCGAGATTTTTATTTGGTTATTAATTAAATTTAGATCTATTTTTTTGTGAATAACCTTAATACTATTAGAAAATTTTAATTTATTTATGAAATTTAAAAACCAATTATTATCAACATAAAAATCGAGCTTTAAGTTGTAATTTTTGGCTATAAAATCTAAATGTCCAATTGTAAAATTATCTTTGGAAAAATTCATGGCATAATTAATCGTTTTCAATTCTACATCTTTAGAAATCTTCTTTTCGGTTAATTGTAATAAGTCTACAGCCAAGCATGTTTCAAAAGTAGTCTGTGCATAATCTTGAATCTCCATCCGTAGGTAATCGCAGAATTACTTTATAAATCTTTCTTCTTACTGGTTTGTCGTTTTTAAACAACCAGTATACTAAATAGTAACATTTATATACTTGTGTGGTTTTATTAGTAAATGTAACAAAAGTGCTCATCATTTAATTACGATGTTTTGGGGCTCCAATGGTATATGTTCTACCACCCTCACCCCCCTCTCTTTGGGGCCCTTTTTATTTTTTTAAAATCTTTTAATTTTTATTAAACATATAGTCCATATAACGTTGGTATGAAAGGATTATAAAGCCAAGAGAGTTTCTGCTAGGTGTGTGTAAACTATTCGAGTAAAAAAGAGAACTTTAGTGCTTTTTCTAGAAGTGATGTTAAAAAAGAGGTGGTAGATAAAAATGGTAAATGGAGCGCCATACAACCGGTGCGTGCAGTGTGACCAAGTTATAACTACGCCTTTATGTACTTCCTGTTTAGCAGAAAGAATGATGGTAACTATTGGTGAGCACGATTTAAAGTTAGCCAAAACGATTAAAGGGTTTAATATTGAAGGTGAAACCACCTGCATCTCTTGTGGGCAAAAAATGGGTTTATGTGCACATTGTTTCAGTAAAGATATCTATACCTTTTTGTCTGAAAAGTTACCGGGAAAGAAAGGGTTAGTTGCAGATTTCTTAAGCCAGTTTGATTATGATCTGCGCAAAGACTTTGTTCGAAAGAATTAATTTGATTCCAAGACCTACCGGCTCTGTAGAAAGTCTTAAGTAAAAATACTGCCTACCTCAGGTTGCCCTGAGG
>ERZ1292625.2671-Hain-H41-01um-R1-2671-length-15971-cov-36_pt1 | contig 15971 bp, 20 predicted proteins | sample MGYA00564400_ERZ1292625 | MGnify/ENA primary metagenome ERZ1292625 (study PRJEB36523, sample SAMEA6512639) | groundwater metagenome | collected 2019-01-08 | study: AquaDiva: Metagenomics assemblies of 32 groundwater samples | reverse complement strand
TCCTGTTCCTTCCTCGTAGGTCTTGAAGTTAATAAAAAGCATTAACTCATTCTACCATTTAGCCACTAAATGGCCAAGCTATGCTTACACTATTTCTAGAATGAGCCTGAAAGTACGATCCTCTCCCCTAATTTTACTTCAACCTTTTTGAAGTTTGAATAGTCGGTATTTGAAGTAAATTCCAAAAGATATCCGCCCTTGGCAAGCCTTAATACCCCAGTTGAAATCTTGGTAGTGTCATCCTTAATAAGCCAAGCTTTATAGCTTCCGGATGCAGGCTGGGGTAAATCTGCAATTACTATATGAGAAAAGGTTCCGTTTGCAAATTTTCGTGTTGCAATCCCCATTCCCTCAAAGCCGAAGGCCGCCTGAAGATTTATTTTTTCTACATCAGAAGGAATTGTTACATTAAATTTATTTTCAAGTTGCTGAGTTTCAACCGGAGTAGGAATAACTAACGGTTTTACTTTTGCGTCTTTTGCTTTTTTGACGCCAAAGATAATTCCAATGATAACCAAGATTACAAAAAGACCTACAAATATCTCTTTTCTTCCCATCGGCCGTAGCCTAACACCAAGTTTCCGAATTGTCAACATGCCTACGATTTCCGCAGATTTACCGCATTTTTCCCGCTAGCCTCAAGATACCTTCAAATAAATTCCAAAAAGTGCAAGTACTGCGGCGACCAGCAGCCACTGGGTTGATGCAAGCCAAATGTCGGTTCCCATTGCTCCCAGTCCGGCTAAAACTACTGAAAGAACCGATACCCAGATAAACGCTTTGGAAACGCTTGCCTTCGTCTTTTTACCGAGTTTCATCTGTCTTCACCCCCTCCCTAATCCATATTAGCACTTGACTAATAAATACTTAAAACCATAATAGTTGCTGTTGGGGTTGTGTTTAAGGAATCGGGTGAAACTCCCAAGCTGTGCCGCAACCGTCAAAGCCGGAAAACTAGCAACCCTCCCATTCTCGAGCAAGAAAAATGTCTATACAAGAAAATCTCCGAGTCAGTGAAACTTTTGTCAGATCTTGGCGCCAAAATCCCGCTAGAATTGAGCCGGAAATTATCTCTCTTTCTAATGAAACCAACCGCCGGCCGGACAGATATTTTCTTGAGCTTTTGGATACCGAACAACTGGTCGATCCCGAAACTAGACAGCCCGTCAAAATAGATACCCAAAGCTACCTCGGTAAAAAGGAGTTTGAAATTTTCGGCAAACTACAAAACGCGGTTCAAGCTCTTGATGAAGGAAATTTTATTTGGATCAGCCCGGAATATCCGGCAAGGTACCCCTGCACAAAGATAATTTTTCACCAAATTGCCTATAAACTAAATGGCGAAAAAGTACTTCTATGTTCTGCAATACTTTGTAATTTAAATGGTGCGGCAGTATTAGAAATAGCCGATAATTTAAGCAACCAAAAGCATAAAGATATCGAGGAATTAAGATCAAAGCTTTTTCTTACGGATGAAGAAAAACTGGTTTCACTTTGGGAAAAATTGTCCGAATTCCAAAACCTAAAACTCTCTTTCCCGTCCAAACCGGAAATTAAATACTTTGCAGGAAAAATCAGGTCGGGCGATAATCCTTCCGCAGTCGTCCAAGAAATGGCGCGTACCGGAATCATAGGAGAGCATTCAATAAGTTGTGCGGCGGGGCAATCCAGCACTTTTTCAGAGCTGATTGCAAACAGGACAATAACCCCCGAAGGCGGAAATACATGCCGCAAATGCGGAACAACAGTGGGAGTCGCTTGCGGTTGGTGCAAAGAATGCTGGCAAAAATACGGTCGCTAGGATATAGTAAATCAGAGAAAGAGGGTGAAAAAAATATGACAGGCTATGTAGGGAAAATAGAAGAGCTGACTTTGGCAAACACTTATTTTAGGCAGGTTATCTTTACTGCACCGCATTCCCAACTAGTTTTAATGAGTCTTAAACCCTCCGAAGAAATTGGTATGGAAATGCATGCCAATGTTGATCAGTTTTTTAGGATAGAAAAAGGTCAGGGAAAAGTAATTATGAACGGTGAAGAAAGCGTAATTTCTGATGGGTTTGCAGTTGTAGTTCCAGCAGGAACAGAGCATAACGTAATTAACACATCCGAAACCGAAGAACTAAAGCTCTACACCATCTATTCACCGCCCAACCATCCGGACGGAAAAATACATAAAACCAAAGCTGAAGCGTTATTGGACTCTTGAAAGGTAGGCGTCTGTTTCCGTATCAAGGGTAATACTTTCCCCGACCTTGATAAAAAGAGGGACTTGAACCTCGACTCCGGTTTCCAACTTGACAGTCTTTTTGGGAGCATTAATCCTATTTCCGGCAACTTCATTGGGGCTTTCAGTCACTTTTAAGGTAACGCTTGTAGGAAAGGAGACTCCTATTGCCTTTTCCTTGTACCAAACAACCCAGCATTTTAAATTGGGAATTAAATATCCAAGTTTTTCAACCAAGGCAACAGGAACCGAAACCTGATCGTATGATTTTGGATCCATAAAAATAAGCTCTGATCCATCTCTATATAAATATTGCATTTCTTTTTTGGATACCTCTGCAACTTCAACCTGTTCGCTGGTTTTATAAGTATATTCCCCCGCCGAACCGGTTTGAACATTCTTAAACTTAATTCTCATTACAGGAGAACCCTTGCCCGGAGACATAAACTCGGTCTTTGTTACCCCCACCGGAGCTCCCTTAAAAAGAATATAGCTTCCTTTAGTAATATTGCCCGCATTAATTGTGTTCATATGCTGAATAATTCTGATCCCGGAAAAGCAATTATATCAGAAATTGACGGAACGTCAGCAACAAGCATAATAAGTCTGTCTACTCCAACTGCAATACCGGCTGAAGCCGGCAAACCGGTTTTTAAAGCTTCTAGAAAATCTTCATCAATGGGATAATCTGTCTTGCCTTGAGCTTTGCGAAGGGTTTTCTCTATCTCAAATCTTTTTCTCTGCTCTTTGTAATCGGTCAGTTCAGAAAAGCAGTTTCCAAGCTCAATTCCCGCTACAAATACCTCAAATCTCTCTGCAAAACGAGGATCTTTCTTGCTTCTTCTGGCTAAGGCTGCTTGGGAAATAGGATAATCATATAAAATTACAGGTTTTTTAGACTTTCTTAATTTAGGTTCTATTTCATTAAAAAATATCTTGTAAAAATCTTCGTCTTTAACCCCTAAAACATCTTTATTGGCATACTTTCTAAACGCTTCTTCAAAACTTATTCTTGGCCAAGGCAAACTCAAATCGTAGGTTTCACCTTGGTATATAAGTCTTTCCTTTCCGATTATCTTCAAAAACAAGTTTTCAAAATCTTTCATAATGTCTTTATAGTTAGCTCCCACCCGATACCACTCCAGCATGGTAAATTCAGGGTTATGAAGTCTGGAAACTTCTTCTTCGTTCCTGAAACACTTTGTTATTTCAAAACAGTTTCCAATTCCTGCGGCCAGAAGTTTTTTAATTGAAAATTCGGGACTCATAATCAGGTATGCTTTACGCTTTTTGCCGAATGCTGTACGGAGTTCAGACTGAAATACTTCTAAGTTCGGTTCCGTCGACGGCACAGGCACCAAAATAGGGGTAAAAACTTCATGAAAGCCCTGCTTTTTAAAAAAGTCACGGATTGTGTCAATTACCCTTTCTCTAATTAAATACTTTGTTTTCATACGGGGAGAATTATACTACCAAAAGCCCGATTGCCCCAACCAAGAAGACGTAAATAAGGCACGGGATAATTACTCTTTTTATAATTTCCCTTTCTTTTCCACCAAGGTTAACAACCGCCAAAGCAGGCATAATATCAGCAAGGGCAATCATATTCCCCGCGGCGGCTCCCACAAGCTGCAAGGAAAGAATAATGGCCGAGGAAATACCGATATCAACCGCCGCTTTTGCCAAAAGCCCTCCAAACATGATATTGGAAAGTGTTGCCGAACCTGTCATGAAACTGCCGAAAGCACCGATAATCGGAGCAATTAAGGGAAGGGCTAAGGTTTTTAATCCTTGAGCCAAAGTGTCGCTCTGACCTGAATTAATCATAATTTGCGCGAGTGCAGACATTACCATAACCACCAAAAATGGCTCTAGTGATCTTAATAATGAATTTTTCATCATCTTGCCCGTTCCCGGCAAATGCTTTTTCCAAACTAGAAAGAATATAAATGATGTAAGAATAAAAATAATCCCCGGGTTAAAAAATCTTCCCTCCAAAAGAAACTTGCCTAAAACAAGAAGGGCAACCAAAAGAAGATATGGGAAAATTACTTTTCGAATTGGCAGCTTTTCTTCCGCAAACTCCCTTTTTTCCGACTTCATCACATTTTTGGGGAGAAATATTTTGAATTTAATTATTAAAAGAATAACAACGAATCCAATAATTGATCCTATTATCGAAGGAAATTCCTGACCTAGATATGTTATGAAAAAGGCAGGAAGAGAGTAAGCAAGGCCGGCAAAGAGCGCAAACAGTAAAGCTTCAAAAAATCTTTTTTTCCAATTCTCCTTTTTAAAAGTTACCGCAAAAAGCATGAACACCGGAACCAAAGAACCAACCATATTAAAAAGGCCGGAGTAGTACGGAATTTGAGAAACGTTCAACCCCGAAAACCCTATTCTGATGGGCGTTCCCGCGGCACCGAAAACAACCGAGGCGCTGTTTCCCAAAAGAGCAATGGCAACAGCCAGAATTGGCTGGATACCTAAACCAACTAAAATCGGAGCCACCACAATTGACGGGGTTCCAAAACCGGCCGTTCCTTCCAGAAAGTTTTCCAATAACCAAGCAAGAAGGATTACCTGAACTCTTAAGTCCTTTGAAAAAGTTTCAAGGTAAAAACAAAGATTATCAATTATTTTTACTTTTTTTAGAAGAGAGATGAAGAAAATCGCTCCAAAAACAATCAAAAAGATATCAAAGGCAATTAGTCCCCCTTTAAGCAAGGTTGAAAAAACCAAGGGAAGACCCATTTTCCAGCAAGAAACCGCTAAAAAGGCTGTTAAGGCAAGCGAGATTAAGCCAGCTGCAATAACTTTAATTCTTCCGGCAAAAAGAAGAAAAACAAAAAGTAAAAGTGGTAATAAAGCCAGCAAAAACATCTGTCTAAATATATCCGCCTAATCCGGCTCACTTACAAGGACAGTATCGGAACTACTGTTGAAAATAATTGCTTACAGAAAAGTTAAACTGATTAACAAAGATTTGCTTGAAATGATAAATATCGTTTGTTTCATAAAACAAAAGCATTGCTTTGACATATTCAATTTCATTTAAATCACGGTACGACAGTGGGTATAGATCATGCGCTACCAAAATAGCATTAGCTAGGGTTCTACCGGTCCTTTTATTACCGTCCACAAATGGCTGTAAATAAGCAATCGTAAGTACTGCAATTAGGGCTTTAGTTAATGAAAAATCAACTTTGTTTATCGCTTCAACAATTTTTTGCAAGACTATCGCGATATCTGCTGGCTTGTCCAATGGTATGTATTCCGTCCCGGTAATCGCCACTTTGTTTTTTCTAATTCCTGAGGAAATTTCTAAATCTTTTGTTAAAATATTGTGAAGATTTACAACCTTATCAACCGTCAGTGTTTTAAATTCTCTCGGGTTTTGCAAAATATAATCAATTGCATTTTTGTGATTAAGAATCATATTTGCCTCGTATTTTGAATGTCCCACCGCCTCCTTCATTTGTTTTATCAATATCTCTGTTTCGAGAAGAGAATATGTATTTCCTTCAATTTTTGAAGACTTCCAAGAAAATTCAACCGTAAAACGCTCAATTTCCCTTTTAAAAATACTTGGATCAATTTTCCTTTTCTGTTCGCTAAGTTTTTTTGATATCGAGTTAAGTTCCCTCTTTTCCTCACTTGAAAAAGCGTTCTCAAACTTGTCTATAACGTTCAAATTGAAGTTCTTTACTCCTTTGATCCTTAAGTTCGAATTTTCTTTGAAGTACTCCTCAATATCTACATATTTCAAAAAAAAGTCCTGCAAAGATGTGTAAACCGTATTTTTTCCTTTTCCTTGGGCTTGGATAAATTTTTGATCTTTAAGAAAGGCAAGCTCCCTCATTAGTGTTGCCTTCGACATCGGATAAAAATCTTTTGTTTTTTCAGCAATCTTGACACCAGTAACTGGAGTTTGAGAAAGAACATCTAGAATTTTTGCCTGTCGTGGTGTTAGCTTCGTATCATCCATACCTCATTAATCGTATCAAAATGAGACGAATAGTCAAGCGCCATGAGACGAATGCTTAGCTCCGTGTTCCTAGTCTCGCTCTGACCACTGCTTTATCCCGTGTTTTCAAGGTTTTCCAAACTCACTTTATAAACTCGAGATAATTCTCTTGGTTAACTGTTTGGAAAGTTGCGTTGGAATAAGTATTTAGCCATTGAGATGGTGCTTTTACGCTCGATTTTTTCCACTTAAATTCAAAGCCATATATTTTACCATCCCTTTCTTCAACCCAATCAATTTCTTGCCCTTCCCATGTTCTCCAAAAGTAATTACTAGAATAAATTTGTTTATATTCCTGTTTTTTTAGTCTTTCCGATACTAAATAGTTTTCCCATAAAGCACCCACATCATCCCGCGTACCTAAATCATTAAAATTTTTAATAATTGCATTCCTAATACCATTATCCCAAAAATAATATTTGCTTTTTTTAGTAACCTCTTTTCTCAAATTCCGACTAAAACCACGAAGATTATAAAGAATAAAGGCTTGTTCAAATAAATTGAGATATCTCTGCACTGTCTTTCTGTCGACACCTAAAGATTTACCAAGTTCGGTTAAGGAAACTTCATTACCAACCTGGAATGCAATCAATTTGAGTAAATCCAAAAGAAGTTTTGTATTTCCTATTTGTTCAATTTCAATTATTTCTTTAAATAGGTATGAGGAAACATTTTCTTCTAATATCTTAATTTTTTCATTTACAGTATTGGCGTTAATTACCTCCGGATATGATCCAAAAATTATTCTTTCCGCCTTTTGCTCGTTAATTTCAAATGGCGTTTTATTTATTGAAAGTTCCCCCACCCACAAGGGGTACAGACGATAAGTATATTTTCTTCCTACTAGGGGTTCACCAATTTTGTATGATAAATCTAAAGAGGCCGACCCAGTTATTACAACAAAAAGGTTTGGGAAATTATCAACTAATATCTTTAAGCCCAAACCAACGTTTGGAATTCTCTGTGCTTCGTCGATGGCAATCAAATCATATCCTTCAACATACCTACTAATCGCCTTAAGCGATTGAGATAAGAAAATATTTCTTGTTTCAATATTATCACCGGAATCAAAACGATATTTTAATTTTGTATCCTTAACAAAATTCGCGATAAGAGTGGTCTTGCCAACTCTTCGTGGGCCATAGATAACCACAACCTTCCCTTTTTTTAATAATCTACTCAAATCATCATAGTCTCTTTTGATCATAGGACTATAATATCACAATCCCCGTAATTGTCAAGTTACGGGGATGGACATTCCCCGAAATAGGCTAATTTGGGGAAGTTACAAAGATAAACAGAGAAACAGAGTTTGGTTTTACTTTTCCAATATAAAATTGAGATAGTTATCTTTATTAATGCATGCATATTTTGAATTAAGATATGTTTCAGGCCAACTCTTTGGGACTTTGCCTAATTTTTTTCCATATTTAAACTCAAATCCAAATAATCCGCCGTCTTTTTCTTCAATGTAGTCTAGTTCTGCTCCTGTATATGTTCTCCAAAAATAAATTGATGCTTGATTTTGTGTGTAGGCGAGCATTTTCATTCTTTCTGTAATTAAAAAGTTTTCCCAAAGTTGCCCCACATCGTTTCTATCTTTTAATTGTTTTAGATTATCAATCAATATGTTTCTAATTCCTAAATCAAAAAAGTATATTTTATCCATTTTTACAACTTCTTTGCGGAGGTTGCGACTCAAGCCTTTTAAACGAAAGATTGTATTTGATTTTTCTAGTAAATCAATATATTTGGCTACCGTGTCTTTACTCATACCCAATGAATTACCCAATTCAGTAAGTGAAACCTGTGACCCTATTTGAAATGCTAACAGTTTTAAAAGATCTCTGATCTTTGAAGAATTTTTAATATTTCTAAACTCGATTAAGTCTTTGTATAAATAGGCGTCACTCAAAATTTGTAGATATTCTTTTTTTTGAAACTCACTTGTAATGGAGGACAACTCAGGATATCCCCCATAAATTAGTTTTTCTTCTAAAAACGAATCAAGTTCTGCTTTATTATATTTAGATGATAGTTCTAAAAAAGAAATCGGATACAAATGATAAGTCCAAATACGACCAGTTAGAGGTTCGCTAACTTTATTTGCAAGATCAAGCGAAGATGATCTGGTAACTAACACTTTAATGGATGGAATATTGTCGATTATAATTTTTAACGAAATTCCAATTTCAGGTATCCGTTGGGCTTCATCGACGAAAAGCAAATCATATCCCTCTAACAGTGATTTTATTTTATTTAAATCTCTGCTTGATAATATATCTACAAAATTAGTTTGATCACCATTAATAGTTAGGGTTTTGAGGTCTAACTTTTGAATAATTTCATTTACAAGAGTTGTTTTCCCAACCTGTCTCGCCCCATAAATAACTATTCCTTTGCTGGATGACTTTATTTTATCTATGATTGTTGGCACAATCGATCTTGGAATTAACATATCTGGATAAATAATAACGATAATACAATGGATTGTCAAGCGGTAAAAACGCCAATTTCGCTAGTATATAAGCGGAATTAATGCCAATGAGGCTAAACTGGGTATATTAAGTCACAACTGGTTTACACTGAGCTTGCCGAAGTACTCGAGAATCGTAACACTAATATAAGCGGAGCTTGGCCAAATCAGAATTTGGTAACCAAGCAATTGTCACATATTTACGAGACTTTCTCAAACTTTAGGCTGGTAGCTCAAATCAGAGAAGAGATAGAAAAGGTAAAGCCTTGTCTTGTTCCCGCAATCTAAAATCTACTACTACAAAAGGTCTCAAATCTTGCATAATAGCTTCGATAAAGGTATATAATATGCTTTGGAGAGCGAGGTGATAAGAATGGCAGAAGAAAATATAACCCCAGGAAGTAAAGCCGCAAAGACAGAATATAACGCCGCTATGCAACGCCATCATGACTATTTTGTTGACCTAAAAAGGCAGGGAGAGCTTCCTGTTGAAGACGAAGCACAGCTTAATTTAGCAGAGCAAAGGGAAAAAGATGGTTTAGTTAAACCACTTGCAGAAGAACCACCTACTGAAACTAAGGCAGGCTGATCAAAACTGTAAGTTATAGTAAATTCTCAGAGAGGAAATAGAAAAAGTGAAACAAACTAGCCTTACTCCAAGTGCGATATGTCATTAGTCACCACTCGAGTGAAAGTTTCACCATTATAGTCAAAAATGGTTATGGAGGCATTGTCAGGGTTATACTTAAAACTTTCTTCCTTTGGTAAACTCAACAGAAAAGGCATTAGGGCTCTAATCGCTCCTCCATGAGTAACCACAACCACTGTCTTTTCAGAGTTATCCCCCAAAATCTTATTTATTGCATCAGTCAATCGTGTTTCAAATATTTTCCAAGATTCACCATCCTGCGGTACATAGTTATATCTCTCGTCCAGTGTCATCGGACCTAGTACTTTTTTCACTTCTCCCCAAGGTTTCCCCGTAAACACACCCCAATTTCTTTCTTGCATTCCATCTATTTTTTCGACTGGGATTTTTAAAGTATCTGCAATAATTTTTGCACTTTCTCTTGCTCTTCGTTCCTTTGATGAATAAATTTTAGAAGGAGAATAATTTGATAGTTTGTCTGCAGTAATATTAATCTGTTTTATTCCAGTGTCATTCAAAGTTTCAGGATCGTTTGATGCATGCAAACTGTCGTTAATATTTTTATCTGTTTCTCCATGTCTGACCAAAATAAGTTTTGTCATAAAAATATCATTTTTGGGTATATTAAGTCACAACTGGCTCCCCCTAAAGGACTTATTCTGCAACCATAAGTTAGAGTTTGATTTTACCCTACAAAATATCAAAGCCGTCTTTGACAGTTTCAAAATCCAGCCAGTTTTTTAAGCTAAATGAATTACTTTCTTTTCTCTTTCCCAACAATTAAGGAAGCGATTACTGTAGTTATAGGAACCGCCAAGATAAGCCCAATGCTTCCAACCAAAGTTCTGACAATTTCATCGGCGATAATTTCATAGTTAACTATTTCTGAAAAAGGATGAGGATTGTCAATAAAAAGAAGAAGAAGCGGTAAGGCTGCACCTGTATAAACTAAGACAAGTGTATTAACCATTGAGGAAATATGGTCTTGACCCACATTCATCGCTCTTTTGTACAGCTCATTAAATTTTAACTTTTCGTTGGCTTCTTTAAGCTGAAATACAATGGCCGATTGGGAAACAGTAATATCATCCAAAACACCCAATACCCCGATGATAATTCCAGCCAAAAGCAAGCCTTTTATGTTTATTGCCCCTTGTTTGGCAAATTGAAGAAATCCTGCCTCTTCCGTGGCGAAACCGGTAAGGCGGGCGGCCTCGACAAAGATATTGGCAAGAACACCGGTAATTATTAAGGCAATAACTGTACCCACAACAGCTACAGTAGTTTTTTTGTTAAACCCATGGGAAAAGTAAAAAGTAACGGGAATAATAATAAGTGAGCCAATAATTGCAATCTGAACGGGATTAGAACCGGCAGATATTTTAGGAAGGATAAAAGCAAAGATGACCAAAAAAGATATACCCATCCCGAGAATTGAAGTTATTCCACGCCACTTGGCAATTGCGGCCGTCAAGACTATAAAAATCAAAAATAACCAAACTAGGGAATCACGCCTAATATAGTCGGTAATATAAAAATAATCGTTGCCCTCAAAATCTTTACTGAAGGTGACTATCACCTTATCATTTACTTTGTATTTCAGATTGTTAGCAACAGGAATATTTCCGCTTTCAACCACAATTTTTTTGTCTTTTATGGAGCCTTTGGTTACTAGAAGTTCCAGTTTCTGATAAAGCTGCAAATCTTGCGAGCCCATCGGTTTTATCTGCTTCTCCTCTAATATCTTCTCTACTATTGCCTCAAGGGTTTCTTCTTTGGATGGCTCCTGCGGTAGCTCGCTTTGAGCAAAAACACTATTGCCTAATAAAACAAAAGAAAATAGTAAAGTTACGATTGCCAATAAAAACTTGTTTGTTCTCATCTTTTATCTTTCTTCTATTCTAATTGCTTTGCCTTTAATAATCGCCTGAGCAACCTTTTTATGGGCACTTCCTAATAGTCTAGCAAATGTCGGTTGGGATATTTTCATCTTCTCTGATGCTCCAATCTGTTCTAACCCATCAATCTCATGCAGTTTCAAGGCTTCCAGCTCGTCAGGTAACAAAACAACCTCCTCAAGTTCTCTTAAAGGTATCCCTTGAGGCTTAAAGTAATAGACATTCGGTTTAAACCGCAAACAGCGGGGTATTCTTGGTCTAGGCATTTACATCTTCTAAGGATTTTTTGTAGTCGGTAAGAGCTTTTTTCTGGTCTTCTTTGGTTTGAGGCCAATTCCAACAGAAATACCTCCCTAAACCTCTACCCATACCAAATCTTTTCCTCCATCCCATTCCGAATCCGCATGGACCAAAACCTCTGCCTGTCATTGGGCCCTGCCCCATAGGACCAGTTTTATCAAATCCTGACATTATTTTTCACCTCCTTCTGTTATATTATAATGAATATGTATTCATAATACCATTGAGGTTTATTGTTTGTCAAGTGAAGAGTAATGGAGGAAACTTAGTATATTAAGTGCCATCTGGCTCCACCTAAGGGACTTATTCTAACAAACTAGAGATGGAAAATTACAGTTCAGATTTTTATGTTTTTAATCAATTCAATAATAATCTGGATTAGGTTTTGGGCAGTGGAAATTCCTCGGACGACCGGGCTTCCCGGTTGGGATTGGGAGCCGGCACCCGGTCCAGGACAGGCACTAGGGTTTTTCTCGCAGTACTCTTCCCCGCTTTGATAATCGGGCCCTTTATAGCCTCCTTCTACCCAAAATCCGGGACAGTCGTTGGGATTTTGTTCACAATAGGCTTTACACTCGTCCGGACCTAAGTTCTCACAGGCTTTAATGGCATCTTTTTTCCTTGTACTTTTTCCTTCGGGATCAGGACCAAAGCTGTCACACTCATCGGCATGGCTTTTATCAGAACAATAAGCTTGACAGCTTTCAGGGGAAGTACATCCCCCCGGCCCCTTTTTACCGCTTTCTTCAATTTTTAATCCAGCAGAAGCAAAAAAGCTTTTACATTTATCCATATTTGACTCCTGTGAACAAAGTACCTTGCAGGTTGAAGGAGAATCACAGCCGAGAGTAGATTTGGCTTTGTTTAAAATATCCTGATTTTTGGGAGAAAGCATTTGTCCTCCCCCAAGACCGTATTTTTTGGCAAACTCCGTACAGCGCTCAAAATTGCCTTCATTTCCGCAAAAACTTTTACAAGCAGACATGGAAGAGCAACCTAATTCATTTTGAGCTTCGGAAATAATCTCACCCCTTTTTTGATTTATTTCTTCTTCTTTATAAAATCCTTTATTTTTTGCGTAGGAAATGCAGGCAGCCTTGTTAGACGCCTTTTCGCAATAGTTCCTACATTCTGAGAAATTATTGCAATTTCCCAACTCCGCGATTGGGAAATTAATAGCGTATTTTTTGATTGCACCCTCCACCGAAGCGGAAACGGAAGTCGCGTTGAATACAAAGAGCAGGATGCTTGCACTTAAAAATATTCCAATTAATTTATTACTCATTTAAGTAATCAAAGGGGTTTTTCCCCTCTTCAAAAGGGTTTGAATATTCTTTTTTCTCGCCAAAGGCTTCGTCTAGCTGATCTGTCTTAATCTCTCCGGCTGGGGTTGGGTTTGTGGTAGAACCTCTCTTTTCGGCGTCTGGAGTTTTATTGATAGCGGAGGACTTCAAAAGAAAATGGGCAACAACAACCAAAATGACAGAAATTACAATTACTGGAATAAGGATGTGGACTATTCCTTTCTGATTATTTATATTATTCATCTGTCTTTAAGTATTTCACCAGAAAGAACCAAAAGTCAAATAACTCAAAACTTATCACCCCTTGTCTTCCTCCTTATTCGTGGCTTCGTAGAGTACGCCATCGATTATCACGGCCGTTACCCCTAATTCACCAGATAACTCTGGATCCTCTGGGGTCGTGAGAGTTATATCGTCTTTTGTATGGCCGGAGGTTAACCGTTCAGTTTCCACTATTCCCCCGGGGGCGTTGGAAAATCCATCTACCCGGACAATATAGTCCTGTTTTTTACCACAAGGCAATACAAAAACTTCTTCTCTCACAATTCTGGATTCGGTAGTTGGCTCTGTTTGCCTCAACCCTTCCGGATCGATAGATATGTAAACCTCTTTTTCGGGAGATATTCGGATGGGAGACATAATGGGCTATTATATAACAACATTCCAAAAAAACTCTAAAATACAATAAATAACTATTTTTTTATTTATTGCTCCGTGGTCCTAGTTTCGCACTGACCACTGCTTTGTCCCGAATAATCAAGGCTTTTCAAAATCCGATCTGGGCTGAACAAGCGAGAGAAAGGTTAAAACAAATTAAGAACCTGGAGTCCTAATTGTTAAGATTCCAGAACCCTCCTTATAGTTAGCAAATTTTTCTTCACTGACACGCGAGGTATCATCCCAAAAAAATACCCTCCTACTTCAAGAAACCACCCGACAAATCACGTCAAATTACTAGTAACTAAAATCTGGACATTCTTCTTCGGGAATTGATAATTTCTCCTGCGAAATAACTGGTCCGAGACTAATATCGTTGTATTTATCAAAACTTGCGTATGCCTTCACTTTGGATAATTTAACAACACCAAAACCCCTTGCATCCCAAGAATGTTCACGATTATCACCCAAAATAACCAACTCGTCTGTTCCAGGATAAAAACTTATGCAATTATACCCATGATTCGAGCTAATTTTACCCTGGGTATATTCTTCAATTAATTTATAACCGTTTATGTATACATTCCCGTCGGCAATGGTTACCGTATCCAGTGGAAGACCAATGATTCGTTTAATAACTTCACCAGTAATCGGACCGTCTGACCCCAAGTTCACGACAACGGTTTCTCCTCTTTTTAAAAAATTTCGACAATGGTCAGTATTACATAATTTTCCAGTCCACAGGTCTCCACTTTTAAGTGTTGGTAGCATGGATGCCCCCTCAACTTTATAGTCAACATTAGTAACTTCTCTGAAGCAGAGGTAGAGTATAACCAAGAGAAAACCACAAAGAATAATCTTAGTAATTATCTTTTTGGGATTTCTCTTTTTGTTTTTAGAATTATTCTCTACACAACCAATTTCCTTCATTTTAAAAAGATTCTGGTTATTTAATTTTTATGAACTTGCCGTGCTCCGTACTTCTGGTATTGATCTGGGTAGAAGTTTAGCACAAGTTCTAGGGCTTTTCAGAATCCAATCTGGGCTGAGCAAGCGAGAGAAAGACTGAAACAAATAAAATTATTAATGAAAGTCGCAACTATTTAATTAAAATACTCGTTTCCAACGCTTAAAAGCTTTTACATCTGAAGGATTTAACTTATACCATTCGTCTTTGGTTTTGTAAGGGTAAAGACGTTTTGTCAAAAATCTACGGTGCCAATAACTTTCCACACCATCCATATCATCTGTTTTTATTTTATGTAATAGCTGATTGTCGTTTGATTGTTGACGAAGTTGATTCATTCTGCTCTCTACGTTTCTAGCTTTTCCAATTTTGTACGCAGCGGATTTCAATAGTTTAGTTTTCAGTAAGTAAATATAGCCTATACTGTTTACGACAGAAGAATTTTCTAATTCTGTACTCTTTCTCTTCTCGAACAAAGCATTGCATATAGTAATTATGTCCTTATATCCTTGTTTATCTTTAATATATTCAAGAATTGATGTTGCTAATTCACCGTTTCCATGTTGGCCAAGCCGATCATAAAAAGTTCCCGAGGATGGAAACTTAGAATCTTGTTTGTGCTTAAAATCCAAGTAAGCTCTAGAGGGTAATTTCCCCTCTTCACGAATGGTTTTAATAAATAAATCGCATAAATCTTCTTTCGTATACTCTAAATTACGAAATTTTTGGGGTCGTAATCCAGCCTCACGTTGGAGGTCGGTTACTCTTATCCAATAAGCGTTCCATTCCCATCGAGGAATTTCCAGTTCTTCTCTTATAACTTTCTCGCTTGGAGTAAGGTTATAATTAGTCCTAGACCATTCTTGAACCTTCTTAATAATTTCTTCTTTAGTTAGCATGTTTTAGTAGTAAAAAATAACTGGACAAATTAAGACCAACTCAGCTCCTCGGGTAGGATTCGAACCTACGACCTTTCCCTTAACAGGGGACCGCGCTACCGCTGCGCCACCGAGGAATATATGCACTGTATTATATCAAACAGGCTTGCTTCTTGGTAGTTTTATCACCCCCTCCATGAATTTCCCTATGGCAGTTTGCGCATATCAAGATACATTTATCTAATTCCTCCTTAATCACAATCCACGAATGAGTATATCCTTCCTCCCCCATTGTAAACTTTTTAACACCCTTAACATGGTGTAAATCTAAAGCACCGGCGTACCGATTGTACCCACACATTTGACATTTACCGCCCTTATATTCTATCGAAAATGATTTAATTTTCCTTCTTCTGAGCGTATTGGCATATATCATATACCTCGCTCTGTCTCTATACTCTCAGGTTTCTTTGGGCATTAATTAAATCTAGTCAAAATAAAACCCGAAGTCAAGAAGTATATTATTTTTCTACATCAAACCAATCAATTGGGGTCGGGTCGTCCGGTTCTCCGTTGTAGTTAACTGTAA
>ERZ1292625.2670-Hain-H41-01um-R1-2670-length-15975-cov-4_pt1 | contig 15975 bp, 12 predicted proteins | sample MGYA00564400_ERZ1292625 | MGnify/ENA primary metagenome ERZ1292625 (study PRJEB36523, sample SAMEA6512639) | groundwater metagenome | collected 2019-01-08 | study: AquaDiva: Metagenomics assemblies of 32 groundwater samples | reverse complement strand
ACTTATGTCTAATACACGCCGTCACATTGATAATTTTTCGTGGTTTTCTTCAGCCCTGCATAATCGGCGGGTCGGGTACGCACGGGAATATTTCATTCACTTTTTTGATAATCTGGAACCGAGGTTTCTTTTCATAAAAGGAGACGGTAACCCGAAGTTTTCCATTCAGGACACAGGACAACTCCTTTTGGTGAGCGCACCGTTTATTGTCTATGGATGGCTTACGGTGTTTCGTGATTACCCGGTCATTGCTATGTTTCTCTTGTGGTGGCTACTCGCTTCGATAGCTCCTACAGCAGTTGCCCGGGAAACTCCCCATGCGTTGCGTATTGAAAACGGTCTACCGGTCTATATGATAGTGACCGCGTACGGAATAGTAATGAGTGTTGTTGCCTTACGCAAATCACGAATCCGGAGTGTTCTGTTTACTGTTTACTGTTTACTGTTCATCGGTAACTTCGCCTATTTTTGGCATAATTTTATGTCGCATTATCCCAAGGAGTACTCCGGGGAATGGCAGTATGGGTATAAACAGGCAATTACGCTGGCCAAAGCGCACAAAAACGAATACGACACGATTGTGCTCACGGAAAGCATCGGGAGGCCGTATATTTACGCATTGTTTTACGAACAGTATCCGCTGAAACGTTTTGAGGAAACCCGCGATGCATCCTTTGATGCGGCAGGATTTTATAATGTCTACGGTTTCGGCGCCTACCGGTTTACCAAGGAAGGGGTCGGCGCGTATACCGGAAAGACACTCTACATTCTGCCGCCCAAAGATGTGCCTTTAGGCGTCCATATAATTGAAACGATCAGATTGCTAAACGGAACAGCCGTTCTTGTCGCGTTTGAATAATATGAAAAAAATTGCATTGATCGGAATTATAATGCTCGCAATAGGTCTTAGGTTTTGGCAACTTGGCGAGGTGCCGGTTTCGCCCGATTGGGACGAAGCGGCTCTTGGGTATAATGCATATTCAATACTTAAAACCGGGCGTGACGAATACGGCACGTTTTTGCCCCGTGCACTGCGGTCGTTTGATGATTATAAGCCGCCGCTTTATGTATATTTAGCGGTACCGTCGGTTGCGGTGTTTGGTCTCAATACGTGGGCTGTTCGTTTGCCGGCGGCCGTAATGGGCGTATTTGCGGTGCTCGGAACGTATTTTTTGGTTGCTGAACTATTCAAGCAACCTCATATAAAGACGAAAAAACGAATCAGTGAATTTTCTACTCAGGCGTTATCTCTACTCACAGCCTTTTTGCTTGCTATCTCACCTTGGCATCTGCAGTTTTCGCGGATTGCATTTGAGGCAAATACGGGAGTGACATTCAATATCTGGGGGCTCGTCGCGTTTTTTCGCGGACTACAGTCCCTTCCCTGGATGGCGGCAAGCGCCTTTTTCTTCGGGCTCTCTCTCTATGCGTATCACAGTGAGCGGATTTTCGTGCCGCTTCTTTTGCTGATAGTGTCGGTTGTATGCCGCAAAGAATTGTTTGCTGATCGCAGGAAACTACTTATCGGTATCGTGGTTGGATTGCTTACTGTCCTGCCGTTATTACCCGTGGTGCTGGATAAGACATCGGTAACCAGGCTCAAAGGGACGAGTACGCTTTCGGATGCTACCGGACTTTTAATGCGGTCCGTTGCTAAACTGGATGATGATCAAAAAGTAGGAAATGAAATCGGTACGATATTTGATAACCGCCGTATTGTGTATGCAAAGACTCTTTTGGACGGATATCTGAGCCACTTTTCATTGCGCTGGCTGTTCCTGGTGGGGGACAATGACCGGCATCACGCGCCCGATAACGGACTGTTGTACTTTTGGGAATTACCCTTTATGGTATGGGGAATCTTTTCGGTATGGCGCCGCGGAGGAAGGGCGGCAATGGTATTACTGAGTTGGGTATTGGTGGCTCCGCTCGCTGCGTCTCCGACGAGTGAAACGCCTCATGCGATCAGGACACTCGTGATCCTTCCGGTCCTGCAGATATTTATCGCTTCCGGCGTTATGGAATTTCTTACGCATACGAAAAAATATTATGAGAAGCGGCGGACTGTTTTTGTATGGGTGCCGGCAGGGGTCCTAGTGACAGCGGTATTTCTGAATATCCTATTTTATTTCCACATGTATTATGTGCACTTAAATCACGAATACTCCAAGTTCTGGCAGTATGGATATGCGCAGGCAGTAGAATATGCCGAATCTCATAAAGCGAAATATGAAAAAATTGTCGTTTCTACGGCTCTCGAACAGCCGCATATGTTTTTCCTTTTTTATACCAAATATGATCCGGTGAAATATTTGGCTAGCGGAGGAACTTCTTCAGGTGGATTTGCGGAAGTAAAAAACCGCTTTGACATGTACGAGTTCCGGCCGATATCAAACTGGGCGAAGGAATTGCATGACGGAAGCATTCTATACATTGGATCTCCGAGAGAACTTCCCGGGGATGCATATACGATTACATATTTAAACGGTGACGATGCGATGCGTATTTCGGAATAATATACAACATGAAACATTTGATCCTGGTGGGAATTCTGTTTGTTGCCGCTTTTTTCCGTTTCTATAATCTCTCCCAGGTGCCGCCGAGCCCGTCCCTTGACGAAGTTTCTATCGGCTACAATGCGTATTCAATTTTAACAACAGGTAAAGATGAATACGGGAGCGTACTCCCCATGCTGCTTCGTGCGTACGACGATTTCCGGCCGGCACTGTATGTATACCTCACGATACCGTTTGTATGGGTACTGGGACTCACTGTGGTCGCGGTGCGGTTACCTTCCGTTCTTTTATCGCTCATTACCGTTTACGTAACATATTTAATCGGGCGGATGGTAGGGAAAAAATATCTGTCTTTTGAACGCCTTGGGGAAATCGCGGCCGTAATTCTAGCCGTATCGCCATGGCATATCTATATATCAAGACTGGGACATGAGGCAAATATCGGTTTAACGCTTACGACTCTCGGCATATTTTTTTTCCTGCGTGCAGTATTTTCCGGAAAGAAATCGTCATGGATACTTGCAGGTATTGCGTTTGGGTTGTCTTTGCATGGGTATCAGAGCGAGAAGGTGGTGATTCCGCTTCTCGTGCTGTTCGGGTCATATCTTTTTTGGAAAGAAATCAGGAAAGCAAAACGGCACGCGCTGATTGCAATAGTTGTGGGATTTGCAATCGCATTGCCGGCTATCGCGGCTACGGTTTCGCCGCAGGGAATGGTTCGCTTCCGCGCAACGAGCGCATTTTCTACCGATTCTCCCCGGGCGGTTTCCGCGGTCCAATCTTATATAGCATCAAAGGAGAAAGGGGATATAATCGGCCGGATCATATATAGCAAAGCGGTGACGAACGCCTCGATATTTATAGAGAACTATGCGTCTCATTTTTCTCCGGTTTGGCTTTTCTCCGGCAGCAATCGGGAGGCGCACAAAGTGCCTGGTATGGGGCTTTTATATCTATGGGAAGCACCATTTTTGCTCCTCGGCCTTTGGGCGCTAGGCAAGTCCCGGATACCCAAGCACCTTGCTGCTTTTCTTATCGCTGGTCTTCTTGTCGCGCCGATACCGGGAGCGATTACCACGCAGGCACCCCATGCTATGCGTGCTTATACGGAAATTCCGATAATGCAGCTTATAGAGGCGTTGGGTGCGTGGGTACTTATAAGTAAACTGAAAAAAAAGCAGTTGCAAATATTTGCCCTTATATTGGGCATGCTGATATCAGCCGGGGTAGTAAAATATTGGCAGGGATACTTTGTCCGATTTCCTGCGGAGCAGTCGGATAGTTTCCAATATGCGATCCGAGGAGCCGTGCAATACGGGTTAGATAACGCAAATCGTTATACGGCAATCCAATTTTCTAACCAGGGGAGCTTGTACCAGTCCTACATGTTTTTCCTCTATTACAGCAAATTTGATCCGGCGGCCTATCATGCCCTTGGCGGAACCGGATCCGGCGGATTTGAAGAAGCGCATTATATTGGAAAGTATGCGTTCGGCATCCTGCCACAGCAAGCCGAAAAAATTATTCCCGGAACGCTTTATTTCTATGATGCAAAAAACGTTCCGCAAGGCGCGCGCACATTGGAAACGTTTTCGAATCTCGACGGAAAGCCGGCAATCACTGCCACAACATTATGAAGTACGTACTTATTACCTTCGCAACCACGTTGGTGCTATTAGGGATGATTATCCGCGTGGTAGAAGTGGCCAACGGTAATTATGTTTTTGGATTTGATCAGGGACTTGATTTCATGGCTGCCCGTTCTATTGCAGTTGATCATAAACTCACCCTTATCCGCGCAGAAGCTGGGGCGGGATTCGCCGGATTGCCTGGCGTTTTTCACGGACCAGGGTACAGATATATTTTGGCCGTCCTTCTTTTTCTTTCCCACGGTAATCCATACGGGGCGATCGTGGGACTTGCTGTAATAAGTATTATCAGTTTATGGATGTTATATCGAATGGGCATAAGCATATTCGGACCGGTAGTAGCTGGAGTCATATTGGTGCTTGCTGCAGTTTCACCCCCTCTTACAGCACAAGCCCGTATGATATGGGCACCGAATTATTCGGCCGTTGTCGCTTTGCCGTTTCTTTACGCAATTTGGTTATCCCGTAAAAAAACTGTTGCCGGCGCATTTCTGACTGCATTTTTTTCCGCGTTGTTGTATCACTTCGAATTGCCTATGGCTGTTCCCGCGATGCTCATGACTGTTCTCTATTTCGCATTTGTGTTGAAGTTTCGTGACATAAAGCTTTGGGCCGCTGTGTTTGCCGGTTTTTTCATAGGATTACTTCCCATGCTGTTATTTGAATCCCGGCATGGTTGGGGATTTGTGAAGGGCATCCTCACGTATGGCGTAAGGCTACGTGAGACATCGGTGACGGCACCGTTTTTTCCGCTTAAGGAATTGGTAGGCGACGGCAACGCAATTGTGAACACTATACGGGAATCATTTCTTTTTCCCGTGCCCTGGGTGCGACGCATGTTTCCATGGGTGCTGCTCGGAGGGACTCTTTGGTATGCAAAGCTAGAAAAAAAGAAAGAAATACAAACGTTTATATTCGGATTGTTATTACTTGTAGTTTCCCACCTTTTGGTATTTTATCCATATCGTGGACCTGTGTACGCCCATTACCTGACATTGTTATACTTTGTGTACCCGATCCTGGCCGCGTATTTGGCAGTTCGTGCATTATCAGGGAAGGTAACCCGATGGATAGTGTATGCAGCTGCAATTATGCTAATAATCGGCGTACTGAAGCAAATCCCCAAAACGATAACGTCAGATTATCACGATTACGGCGGCACTGCGAAAATCCGGGGCAAGACGGAAGCGCTTGACATCATCTATCAAGATGCGGCAGGAAAACCATTCGGACTTATGGTATTTACGCCTCCCGTTGTGCCATACGCGTACGAGTATCTTGCGAAGTGGTATGGAAAAAATACGTACGGCTATGTTCCTTCGTTTGAAAGGGGGCCAATATTTTACCTTCTGATCGAGCCGGATCCTGAGAAGCCATGGAGTTATAATGGATGGTTAGAGACGGTTATCAAGGAGGGGACAGTAATTCGTGCCTGGAATTTGCCGAGCGGATTTATTATTCAAAAAAGAGCGGAGCGTATCGAATGAAAAAATTCTTTATGAAGTGGGGCATTTGGACTGGACTCGTCGCCCTGTCCCTCCTGCCATTATGGGATTTGATGCATCCTGGATTGCCGATAACCCATGATGGTCAGGATCATGTGGCCCGTATCGCAAACTTTTATCAATCATTATCCGAAGGGCATGTAGTTCCCAGATGGGCGGCAAATCTCAATTGGGGATATGGACATCCGATTCTCATGTTTTTGTATCCTTTGCCCTCATACGTCGCGTCGGCATTTCATTTTGTCGGATTTTCACTCATTGATAGCACCAAGCTTGTATTTGCTTTCGGATTCATCGCCAGCATGCTTGCGATGTATCTTTGGATAACCAGTGCGTGGGGAGTGGCCGCGGGGATTACCGCTTCCGGACTGTATGCATTTGCGCCGTACCGGTTTGGCGATCTATATGTGCGGGGGGCTATAGGGGAGCATATGGCATTTGTCTTCCCGCCGCTTATTTGTTACGGACTTCTGCTTCTGGCAAAAGAAAAGAATCATATTTCGGCGGTGGCCCTGACCGTTATTTCTTTCGGAACTGCGCTGCTTATTCTGTCCCATAACGCGCTGAGTCTCATATTTCTGCCGCTTATCGGATTATACGCGTTATATCTTGCCGCACAGGAGACGAAGACTCCGATACGGTTTCTTCTCATGAGTATAGCCGGAATACTGTTTGGTTTTCTTCTGTCTGCGTTTTACTGGGTTCCGGGTTATTTTGAAGGCAAATACACGCTTCGGGATATCGTAACGAAAGGAGAATTTACCGGCCGGTTTGTTCCGTGGTTTTCATTTCTCTATTCACCCTGGAGTTATGGCGGAGGCAATGAACTATCCAAGTGGTTGGGAGCAGGACAGATATTGGCATTGGGTCTGAGTTTCTTTGCACTGGAAAAAAATACGAAACACCGGCGTTTCATTATCGTTTGCATGCTGCTTTTGTTTTTCTCGCTCTTTGCCATGACCGCCAATTCTGCTCCCGTCTGGAACGCGGTAACCTTGCTTCAGAAATTTCAATTTCCCTGGAGACTTATGTCCGTGACCGTATTTTTGATCGCAGGGATCGGGGCATTTGTTGTATACATAGCTCCGGAAAAAAGCAGGCGGTGGACCGCCCTTATTTTGGTCATCATATCGATATTTGGGACGATACCGATGTGGCGAGCCAAGGAGTATAAAGTATTTCCGCAGTCGTATTTTACCGGCATATATAACAGTACTACCGATACGGGAGAAAGCAGTCCTATTTGGTCTATCCGGTTTATGGAAAAGCGGCCCGAAGCGCTTGCGTATATGGTGCCGCTCGCAGGCACGATCAACGTGGGTGAGCGGTCGACAACGCTGAAAGTTTACCGCGTGAATGTGAAAGAGCCCGCTAGATTTGTAGAAAGCACGCTGTATTTTCCGGGGTGGCAGGTGTTTATTAATGGAAGCCCTCTTGCCATAGAAAAGCTTATATTTCAGGACCCTACGTACCGGGGACTCATGACGTTTGATCTAACCCCGGGCGATTACGACATCAGGTTTGAGTTTGGAGAAACGAAACTCCGAAGGATTTCAAATTACCTGAGTCTCGGTGCGCTGGCATTATTCGTCGTCAGTATTGGTACAATACGTTTGCTATGGCGAAAAAAAGAATAACACTCTCGGTCGCTCTGGCTGTATATAATGAAGCCTCCAATTTGGAGCGTTGTCTTAGATCTGTCGGGAATTTGGCAGACGAGATGATTGTCGTGGACGGCGGATCAAGTGATGCTACCGCCGATATAGCAAAAAGGTTGGGAGCCAAAGTGTATCACACTGATAATCCCGCCATGTTCCATATCAATAAACAAAAAGCGTTAGATAAATCCAGCGGCGAGTGGATTTTGCAGCTGGATGCAGATGAAGTAGTGAGCGCGTCCTTAAAGGAAGAAATTCGGGATGTTATCGTATCTGGCCTCACACCCAACGGGTATTTCATATCCCGCCATAATTATTTTTTGGGCGATTGGCTCCGAAAGGGAGGTCAGTATCCGGATTACGTCATACGGCTTTTTAGAAACGGGTTTGGGGAGTTTCCTCAGCAAAGTGTGCATGAACAAATAAAGATAGACGGCCCGGTTGGGCACCTCAACCACGCGTTGGAGCACTACTCCTATACATCTATCGCACAATATTGGGATAAATCTTCTGCATATATACGCTTGACCGCTGATGAATTATCAAAACGCAAAGATAGCCGATCGGTAGCTACGTTATTTTCGTATCTGATTGCCAAGCCGGTTGGTACGTTTCTGTCTCTTTATCTCCGCCACAAAGGATTCGTTGATGGGTGGCGTGGATTCCTATTTGCGTTTTTTTCCGCGATGCATTTTCCGAAAGCATATATTCTAAGTATTACCCAAGCTTCATGAAACACATTGTTGCCTTGTATTTGTTCGGCATATTGCTTCTTGCTACGCCACTTCTGGTTCGCGCTGAGTATGTGTTGCCATACCCGTCTTATATGCCAGGAAATAAACACTATAAAATATCCCGTTTCATTGACAAGATACGACAGCCGTTTTATTTCGGAAATTTAAGTTCCTATAAATATCATTTAAGCCTCGCAGATAAATACCTGGTTGAAGCAAAGACACTATTTGAATACAAACAGTATTTATTGGCCTCTGATGCATTAGCTCGTTCGGATAGCGAGTTTGCAAAAACTACGCAGTTTCTTCTCGGCGCCAGACAGGAACGCAAAGACATCAGTGCATTTGTGCGCCAACTAGCGCAAGCATCAGCGCTGCACACCGAGATTCTCCTGCGCATGAACGAAGTATTACCCCCTTCGTATGAATGGAAACCGGAGAAATCAGATGCCATACAGCTATCAATTGCAGATATGGTACGCGAGTCGGTGATGGTACGCAAAAACGCAGTGATCAGGTTACGATGAAACACATACCTACGCTATTTATCGGTATTGCCATAGTGCTGGGAATATATTCCTACGGATTTATAGACCCTCATTTGTCATTTTCGTCACATCCGTTCTATCTCTTTATTCAGAATGCGCTTGTCCATCTGGTGTACCGTCAATCCGTGACAGCGGCAGCACTGTATGTGTGCATCATTGTGGGTTTATTTGCTGCATACGGCATGATTATGCAATCGGCAAAAACTGAAAAGATGAAATATTTTCCGCGATGGATGATATGGGGTATCGGGATACTGCTGGTTTCTTACCCTGCGTTTTCCTATGATATATATAACTACATCGCAACAGCTAAGGTCACATTCCAATATCGGGAGAATCCGTATGTGATGATGCCGATAGAGATTCCAAACGAGCCGATGCTTTCCTTTACCCGGGCTGCGAACAAGGTCGCTCTTTACGGCCCGGCGTGGATAGTTTTGACGTCATTTCCGTATATTGTCGGGGCGGGAAACATGCTCGCGACTATAGTTTCGTTCAAAACGTTTACCGCGCTATTTTACACTGCGGTGACGTACCTCATTTACCGGAAAACGAAGCGATGGGACCAGGTGATGTTTTTTGCGCTCAATCCGCTGATACTTATCGAAGTATTGGTCAGCGGGCATAACGATATTGTCATGATGGCGCTGGGTCTTGCGGGTCTCTTACTTTGGAATCGGCAGGGTATGCAATATAAAGCGGCGGGTATTATCCTGTTTATCTCTTCTGTCTTGATAAAAGGCGCGACGATTGCGTTAGTTCCGCTTTTCTTTTTTCCGAGGTGGAAATGGGAGAAAAAAATGCTGGTTGCCGGAGTCCTCATGTTCGGTGTATTTCTTCTCTCTCCTGTGCGGGAAGAAATGTACCCCTGGTATGCGGTGTGGTGGCTTAGTTGTATAGCTTTTGTTCCGATTCGGAAGCACTCGTTTATTCACTGGTTTTCATTTTGGCTGAGTTTCGGACTTATGTTGCGGTACGTGCCATGGATTGCCACCCGTGAGTACGGTGGCATAACTCCCATAATCCGCGTTATTGCGACACTCGTGCCTGTGTTGTTTTATCTGCTTTATCGGTTTCGCAAAAATGTAAAACATCTCCGGGCCCCTTGGAAAAAGTAACTATGATTGCTTTTTTTCTCGCGTTCATACCGGCACTTATTGCGGCTTTGCCGCTTTTTGGTTCCCGGTTTATACCAACCCATGATGGGGAGTACCACATCATCAGGTTCTGGCAATTTTATAAAATGCTTTCGGCAGGTGATTGGTTTCCCCGTTGGGCGCCGGATTTAAACGTCGGATTGGGAGTGCCGCTGTTTACCTTTAACTACCCGCTCCCAAACTATATAGGCAGTGCGTTCCATTTTATCGGGATGAGCTTTGCGGACAGCTTTAAGTGGTCGCTCGGATTAGGGTACCTTACTGCGGTGATCTGGTATTACCTGTTTGCAAAAAAAGTATTCGGCACGAAGCCTGCGATAGCAGCGACCATTATTTTTTCCTATATACCGTATTGGTTCGTGTATATGTATGTGCGGGGGTCGGTGGGTGAGGTGTGGGCAGTGTCGTTCCTTATGCTCGCCTTTGCCTCACTCGCGTATAACAAACCCCAAACTTTTGCCATCGCCGTGGGTTTGCTCATACTTTCCCATAATATTCTCGCCATGATATTTGTTCCAATGCTGTTTATTATAGCCTTGCGTATTCGTCCGATGATCGTAGGCTGGATTGCGGGGGTCGGATTGGCGGCGTATTTTTGGGTACCGGCCTTATACGAGCGGCAGTTTGTTGTGGGCCTTAACACGGTAAATTACCGCGACCATTTCGCTGCCTTAGTGCAGATACTTTTCCCGTCGTGGGGCAGCGGCTATTCCGTGCTGGGAATAAGCGACGGCATGTCCTTCCAAATCGGAATTGTCTCACTGCTGATTATAGGAGCGGCTGCGATTTTGCTTTTTAAAAAAAACCGTTTGGCTCCAACCATCAAGCAGATGGTCGCCCTTTCTTTATTCGTAATTATTGCCGGTTCGTTCCTCATGACGGAATATTCTGCATTCCTATGGCGTGCCGTTCCGGTTCTCGGGTATCTGCAATTTCCGTGGCGTCTTTTGTCTGTAATAATGATTGCGGTATCTGTACTTGCGGGATTTGTAAGCCACGTAACTCCGAAATTTGGAATAATCCTTGCCTTGTGTTCTGTTTTTTTCGTGTTTTCCTACACGCGGCCGGTCACCTATGAATCCCGCAGCGACGAGTATTATTTATCACGGGATTGGTTTACAAGTGGTACCTCATCGTTAGGTGATGCGTTTCAAACACAATGGAAACAGGGCGATATCAATTATTCCCCGCAGAATTTTTCAGTTTCCGAAAGGAGTATTGACTACACGAAACTCAACCCGGTTTCATACGTGCTTCTTTTACATGCATCGATCTCCGGCACATTGATCGCTCCGATTGCCTATTATCCCGGATGGCAGGCGAATATAGACGGGCGATCGGTGCCCATCTCTCCAGGCGAACACGGCACTATCACATTGCCGGTGCATGAGGGAGATCAGTTGCTGCACATCCGGCTGGACTCCGCGCCATGGCAGCAGGCGGCCGGCATTACGAGCCTTCTTTCGTTGTTGTTCATAGTGCTATCATTTATACTCAGGAAACCAACGATATGAAGATCGCAATCAATACATTACCACTGTCTACAGAGCACCGGATGCGGGGTACTGGCGTATATACAAAAAATTTGATCGAAGCGCTTGCTACATACGAAAAAAAACATTCGTACTTCTTTTTTATCCGCGTACAGGATATACCGGAGCGCACGGATGTTGTGCATTATCCGTTTTTTGATCCGTTTTTTTTGACACTTCCGTTTATAAAACGCTTTCCCACCGTGGTAACGGTTCATGATCTGATTCCGTTGGTATTCCCGGACAAATTTCCTCCGGGACTGCGGGGCAAGCTCAAATGGCAGATACAGCGTCTGTCGCTTTTGGGTTCATCCGGAGTAATAACCGATTCCCAGTGCAGCAAGGATGATATCGTGCGGATAACCGGAAGAAAACAGTCCGGTATACATGTGGTTCCGTTAGCGCAATCCCAACAATATAGGCGTATTACGGGCGATGCTGTCCTTAAACAAGTCAGACAGCGATACCACTTGCCGGATGAATACGTGTTGTATATCGGGGATGTAAATTGGAACAAAAATGTTATCGGGCTTATCAATGCTTGGAAAGTTGTGCTCGCCAAAAACGTTAAATCCCGCAGCTGCAAACTTGTGTTGGCAGGATCGGCATTTACCGATGCTGAGGTACGCGAGACGCGGGAAATTCTGCATCTTATTGACTCGTTCGGAATGAGTAAACACGTTATTCGGCCGGGATTTATAAAAGATGAGGATATGGCAGGCGTGTATTCGGCTTCGTCCTGTGTCGTGCTGCCATCGTGGTACGAAGGTTTCGGATTTCCCATTCTTGAAGCTATGGCTTGCGGTGTGCCTGTGGTTGCAACGAATCGGGGAAGTGTGCCGGAAATATCCGGACCCGCGCGCGTCGTTGATCCTGCAGATACGAACGTTATTGCAAAGACTATCCTCGAAATGTTACAGCTATCTGAGCTTGAGCGGCGGGAGCTTATCCGAAAAGGATTTGAATGGATAAAGTATTTTAGCTGGAAGCGGGTAGCCAGCGAGACAGTGGCAGTGTACGAGCACATTGCCGCCCGTACAACATAGATAGTATGCGGACGTTAACTATTATCATTCCTACATATAACGAGGCAAAAACTATTCACATAGTACTGCAGCGTGTCTTCGCGTCTACGCTTCTGGGGTGGCAGAAACAGGTTGTGGTCGTGGACGACGGTTCTGTAGACGACACAGTTGGCATTCTCAAAAAATGGCAAAGCCGGGCAACTATTGTGCATCTGTCACATAATCAGGGCAAAGGCGCGGCGGTTACTGAAGGGCTGCGGCGGGCAACAGGCGATATCATTATCATACAGGATGCGGATTTGGAATATAGTCCGGATGATTACCCTGTGCTGTTGAATCCTTTTGAAAACGTACGGGTGAACGCCGTATACGGCTCGCGCTTTTTGGGTCCGCACCTTTCCACAATGTTTATCTATGCACTTGGAAATAAATTTGTGACCCTGGTTACCAACATCCTCTACAACACCACCATTACCGATATGGAAACCGGGTACAAGGCGTTCCGGAGGTCAGCGGTGAAAGATTTGGAAATCAAGGCGAAACGGTTTGATTTCGAGCCGGAGGTGACGGCAAAGTTACTCAGGAGCGGCAACCAGATTTATGAGGTTCCCATTTCCTACTACGGCCGGAAATTTGAAGAAGGGAAGAAGTTGACGTGGCGGGACGGCGTTGTGGCACTTTTCACGCTACTCAAATACCGCTGGTGGAATCCTGCTCCGCACGGAGGAAAAAAGGTTTGATCATGAAGCGTCTTATCGAAAAACTATCTCTTGTGACGTCACATCCGTTAGCCCGCGGAAGTGCCGTGGTGCTTATTGGATCAATGGCAGCAAATGTTGGCGCCTATTTTTATCATGTCGTGGTCGGAAGATTGTTAGGACCGGAGCAATACGGAGAACTCGCTTCGCTTTACTCACTTTCATACTTATTAAATGTCCCATCTCTTGTTATCCAAACAGTGATAGCTAAATATGTGTCAGCCTACAAGGCAAAAAAAGAAAACGGTAAAGCAAAAGAACTAGTCATTACTGCAACGCAGTCGATGGGCTACTGGATGATTGCCATCCTTATCCTTACTGTCCCGTTATACCGTTTTTTTGTTCAGTATCTTCATGTAACCAATTATTGGTCCGTCGTTTATGTTTTCATCGGGTCCGGAATTGTTTTTTTGGGGACCGTGATAACCGGGACTCTCCAAGGATATCAGCAATTTACGGAACTTATGGTATTTTCCAATATAGGGGTAGTACTTCGGTTGATAGGCGGATTCATCGGAGCTTCATATAGTGTTGCGGCAACGGCATTTGCGAACGCGCTCACGGCATTTATCGCGTATGTTCTTTCCTTTATTCCACTACGTTTTTTACGTGCATCCACGCGTCAGAAAACCGGCCTGACGAAGAGAGACATAGGAACGTTTGCTGTCCCATCGCTTCTGTGTATTTTGGGAATCACGTCTCTTTATAATACTGACATCATGCTGGTGAAGCATTATTTTTCTTCTTACGAAGCAGGCATGTATGCAGCGCTTTCTATGATGGGGAAAGTTATATTTTTCGCTAGTAGCAGCTTTTCATACGTATTGTTTCCGGTTGTAGCTGAGAGAAGCCATGTAGGAGGCCGGTCAGATAGACTTGTTTATATTTCACTTGCGGCGGTAGCGTGCATATCTTTGGGGATTACCGTTGGATATTATATATTTCCATCTGTGGCGCTTGGACTTTTGTTCGGATCTTCCTACGCGGGTGCCTCCGGTTACCTTGGGCTTTTCGGTATATTTATTTCATTCTTTTCCTTAAGTAACATTTTAAGTACGACGTTATTGGGGATGGGCAATAAATCAGTATGGATGTTTACTGTCAGTTTTTCACTGTTGCAGATTCTGGGGATCATGGCCGTTCATGATTCTCTCCGATCTGTTTTATACCTGAATATTGGTGTGAGCACGGCCTTATTTATGATGCTTTTGGTATACTATCGTCATGCGGTCAAAAAACATTAAACTGCTTTCTCTTATTATTCCGGTATATCATCAGGAGCGGACTATCCGGAAACAACTTCAGAATATCATCGGTGAGCTTGAGTTGCTCGCGACTCCATATGAGGTAATTGTCGTAGTCGACGGCCTGGATGACAAATGCTTCGAAGAAGCCAAAAAAGTTCACTCGGACAAGATCACCGTTACCGGATACAAAACGAATCACGGGAAGGGGTACGCGGTACGTTTCGGTATGGGGAAAAGCCACGGTGATGTTATCGGATTCTTAGATGCCGGTGGGGATTTGAGTGAGTTGGGATTGTCCATGATGACGGAGCATTATAAATGGTATAACGCAGATATTATTATCGGGAGCAAACGCCACCCGGTATCCAAAGTCGCGTACCCAATTGCGAGGAAAATTTTATCCTGGGGATATCAACAACTGGTGCGTTTGTTATTCGGCCTCAACGTGAGAGACACCCAAGTCGGCATGAAACTGTACCGCAGGGAAGTGTTGGAAGATGTACTCCCCAGACTCGTAGTTAAGCAATTTGCTTTTGACATAGAGATTTTGGCGGTTGCATATCATTTGGGGTACCGGCGCATTTTCGAAGCACCGGTCGAACTGGATTTTACCGGAGCTTCCAGCATTACCTCTATGGGGGTGTGGAAAACCATATGGAACATGCTCTGGGATACATTCGCCGTGTATTACCGACTGCACATATTGCATTATTATGATAATCTCAACAAGCGGAAATGGAAGTTTGACAAAGAGCTTAATTTCAACGTCTCTGTCCCGTAAAGGAAATAGTATGAACATTGTTATAACCGGCGGGGCCGGATTTATCGGATGTAATGCTGCGGCGTATTATCTGGCAAAAAAAGCAGATGTTATCGTCTTTGACAACCTCTCCCGTGCAAATACCGATAAAAATCTTGCCTGGCTGAAAACGCTCGGGGGCAATCTTACCTATATAAAGGGAGATTTGCGTTCTATTGCTGATACAGCCAAGCTTATTTCGTTTCTTGCGGATGCTGATGCAGTGCTTCATTTGGCTGCGCAAGTTGCCGTAACCACGTCGGTTATAAACCCACGGGAAGATTTCGAAATCAATGCAGTGGGCACATTTAATCTATTGGAAGCGATGCGGGCATCCGAAAGTCGGGCTAAGCTCATTTATTCTTCGACAAATAAAGTCTACGGAGGTATGGAGGATGTTGCAGTCGAGGAAAAGGACACTCGGTATGATTACGCAAATCTTCCGTACGGTGTGAGTGAAGATCGGCAGTTAGACTTTCACTCCCCATACGGTTGTTCCAAGGGAGCTGCTGATCAGTATGTCCATGATTATGGCAGGATATACGGACTAGATACCGTCGTCATGCGTCAATCCTGTATTTATGGTCCCCGGCAGTTTGGTGTAGAAGATCAGGGGTGGGTCGCATGGTTTATCATCGCAACGGCATTGGGGCATAAATTGGCAATCTACGGAGATGGTAAGCAAGTGCGGGATCTTCTGTATGTCGATGATCTTATCGCAGCATACGATATGGCTATTCTAGCCGGTAAGAAAACCCGTGGAGGAATGTATAATATCGGAGGAGGGCCGAATAATACGCTTTCCGTTTGGCGTGAATTCGGTCCGATGCTTGAAGGGTTGTTCGGC
>ERZ1292625.2004-Hain-H41-01um-R1-2004-length-20573-cov-6_pt3 | contig 15986 bp, 19 predicted proteins | sample MGYA00564400_ERZ1292625 | MGnify/ENA primary metagenome ERZ1292625 (study PRJEB36523, sample SAMEA6512639) | groundwater metagenome | collected 2019-01-08 | study: AquaDiva: Metagenomics assemblies of 32 groundwater samples | reverse complement strand
TACCCGCGATCTCAGAGGAAGCAAGCGGCCCTTCATACTCAGTCGTGCGCCTCTGTGATTCGCTCATAGCTGCAGGGCAGGACGTAACCCTGACTGTGCTTGATTGGGCCCCAATGCTTTCTCAGCCTTCGTTTCTTAAAGCTTTCCCACTGGGGATGGGCCCCCGCAAGCTAGGGCGATCACCCATGATGAGGAAATGGCTTAGAGAGCAAGCTGAATCGAGATCAGTCGACCTCATTCACAACCATAGCTTGTGGATGATGCCAAACGTGTACCCGGGAATCATCGCTCGCGATCATGGGATTCCCCTCATTGTCTCGCCAAGAGGGACTCTCTCTGAGTGGGCCATGCAGAGTGGGTCTCTCGTCAAGAAGATGTTTTGGCCTATGCTCCAGCAACCTGCGCTCAAAGGCGCCGCTTGCTTTCATGCGACCGCAGAATCTGAATACAAGGACATTAGACGCATGGGTTTTGACCAACCTGTCGCGATTATCCCGAATGGAGTCGACATTCCTGATCCTAGGCCACGGGAACAAACGGACACTCGCCGATTGCTATTTCTGGGACGTGTCCACCCGAAAAAAGGACTGGACCTCCTACTCCCCGCTTGGCAAAAAGTGCAAGACAAGTTCCCGAAGTGGAGACTACAGATCGCCGGTCCCGACAATAACGGCTATTTAGGACAAATGCAGCACCTGGCCTCGCGATTGAACCTTCAGCGAATTGACTTTGTGGGACCGTTGAAAGGGCGCCAGAAATGGCAAGCTTTTCAGGAGGCAGAACTATTTGTTCTGCCCACATACTCGGAAAACTTCGGCATGTCAGTAGCGGAGGCGCTCGCAGCAGGCGTGCCTGCCATCGTATCCAAAGGAGCCCCATGGGAAGGCGTCGCACACAGGAAGGCCGGCTGGTGGATTGACATTGGTGTCAACCCGCTCGTGGCCTGCTTAAATGAGGCGCTTAGCCAGACACCAGACGTGTTACATGTGATGGGGCAGCGCGGGCGCAGCTGGATGGTAGCAGAATTTTCCTGGAAGACCCTGGGGCAACAGATGGCCGAAACCTACCGCTGGATACTGTATGGTGGTACCAAGCCTGAATGGGTAATCGAGAAATGACTTCACATCGGGGTGGTAAGAATGCATGCGTTTGCCCATGGTCTTTGCGGGGGCGGATTTGTGGCCGGTGCGCGTGGCCCCGAACACCTTGATCGCAGTGATGAAGCCATCTGCATTGCCCAAACAACTTTCAGCTGCTTCCTTGAGGTGATTACACATGATGGATGGAGCACAACGTTCAGGCTGGCATACCGGTACCGTTCCCATTGCCGTCGTCATGATCTCGCTTAACGAAGGGCATAACATGGATGCCGTATGCCGGAATCTTGAAGGTTGGGCACAAGAGGTTTTCTTGGTCGATAGCTACAGTCAAGATGACACGGTCAATATCGCCCTGAGGTACGGTGTTCACGTTGTACAACGGCGTTTCAGAGGATTCGGTGACCAGTGGAACTTTGCACTGCGAGAGTTACCAATCACAGCATCTTGGACGATGAAGCTAGACCCTGATGAGCGATTATCCGACACATTGAAGAACAGTTTGAGCAAGGCTATTCAGGAGGGCGAAGGTGACGCCGTCTCATTTTGCAGACGACTGTATTTTATGGGCATGGCGTTGCCTGTCCAGCAGACGCTCGTGCGTCTGTGGCGTACAGGAACCTGTCGTTTTACTGAGGTTGCAGTAAATGAACATCCTATTGTTAATGGGCGCATCCTGAATGTAGCTGGCGAACTGTTTCACCACGACAGCCCAGACCTCGAGCATTGGTTGGACAAGCAAAACCGATATACGACTGCCGAGGCAATCATTGCACACACTGGGACCACACTTGCAGATACCCCTCGGCTAACGGGGACAAAGTTCCAACGACGGATGTGGCTCAAGAAGCACTACGGTTATATCCCGTTCCGACATCAGCTCATGTTTCTTTACAACTGGCTCTGGCAGGGGACATGGCATGCCGGCCGTGTAGGCTACATCTGGGCTCGATTGCGGTCTGATGTGATGCGATTGATCGAGTATAAGCAGCTTGAGATGTCGATCACAGGTCGGGTTCCAACACCGAGATTCTTTGGTCCTGGCAAGCCAGATTCGCGTGTGCCTCAGTATGACTAGATATGTACACAAGACGTGGCCACTTATGCCGCAGGTCACGCAACAATCTTGAGGCAATGTGCAAACACCCGTATTTGCATCCAAAAGCTTGATTGAAAACAATTGCATCTAAGGCTCAATGCGGATAGTTCTTCAGCATATTGGGCACACTGCTTGCCTAAATGGTCTGATGGTCCCCATCTATAAACGAGCAGCTCTGAGGAAAAGCGATGGCACAACACGACGTCTACATTTTCGGGCCACGTCCTGATCTTTCATTCGTATCGATTGAACGCGGGGACTGGGTGGTCATCAAGCCGAACCTGGTTAAGGAATCGAAAGAAACGGATCCTGCTGAATGGCGGAGCGTCATCACTAGCCCAGAACTGATTCGCCAAATGTGCGAACATGTATGTACGAAATTGGCAGGCACGGGACGTGTAACGATCTGCGATGCACCCCAGACCGACTCCTCGTTCGCGCGGATCGCTGAACGCCTGGGACTGTATCAGATTGCCCTGGACTGCTCAGACCGGTTCGGTGTTCCCGTAGAAGTAGTGGACCTTCGGAATGAGGAATGGACCAATGAGGACGGCATCATTACAAAACGGAAGCAACTGGCTGGTGACCCGAAAGGAGCCATCGCCTTCAACCTCGGACAGCGAAGCCTTTTCCACGGGTTCCGGGGTGAGGGCCGCTACTATGGTGCCGATTACGATTCAGGTGTCGTGAACAGTCACCATCGTGGAGAAACTCAAGAATACTTGATTTGTGCGACTCCGATTCTGGCCGATGTGTTCATCAATATGTCGAAACTCAAAACGCACAAGAAAACTGGAGTCACACTTAGCTTAAAGAATCTTGTTGGCATCAATGCCGATAAGAACTGGCTCCCTCATCATACAGAAGGTTCTCCTCAAAATGGCGGAGACGAGTTTCCCAATCTACCGCTGAAGCGACAAATCGAGCGGGCCGCTGTCAAAATGGCCAGAAATCTGGCACTCCATGTCCCAGTTCTGGGAACTCTCATCGCGAAACAGATGCGAAAAACTGGAACAAGTGTATTTGGTGACGGCCGCAACGTGATCAGAAGCGGGAACTGGTATGGGAATGATACTACGTGGCGCATGGTCCTTGATTTGAATCGATGTCTCTTGTACGGGAATGCCGATGGCTCGCTCCGGAGCAGCGATAGAAAGCGCTACTACTGTCTGGTTGATGGCCTTATTGGGATGCAAGGAATGGGGCCGATGCAGGGGGATCCGGTCAATTCCGGCATAGTTATCGGTGGGACCGACCCGGTTGCCGTGGATACGGTAGCCGCTCGTCTCATGGGATTTGATTGGCGTAAGATTCCCGTGCTTCGTGAAGCATGGCGGCTCTCCTCACTACCCCTAACGGATCTGATTCCAGAACAGATTGTCATACATGCGCAATCCCACGGGTGGGGAGGGCCATTTTCAGCATTTGAACAAGGATCGTACTTTCACTTCGATCCTCATTTCGGCTGGAAAGGGCACATAGAATGGGCAAATCGGTGAATCTCGAATCTCTGTATACTCGTCTTCCTATCGCCTTTCAGAACGTTGCTGTTTGTAGCGAAGGCTGGCGGATTGCTCGTCGGCGGTACGGCCGAGACTATGCCGCTATTGAAGCGGCCGTCAGAGGTCGAGAAGCACTTTTGAAATCCGAACTGCACCAGTGCCAAACGAACCGCCTTAGACAGCACTTCTCAGCCGCCGCACAGACTCCTTTCTGGAAAAATCGTTTTCGAGAGTTTGGACTAGACCCACACTCACCAGATCCCCTCGCGGCACTAAGCCGGCTCCCAGTTTTAACAAAGTCTGACGTAACATCCAATGTTGACGAGCTCCACAATCCTACTCTGAGCACAAGAGATCTGCTGTCGGTCCATACAAGCGGAACTACGGGAAGTGGATTAAATTTTAGAGAAACACAGAATGCAGAGAAAGAAAGATGGGCCATCTGGTGGCGCTATCGGCACTGGCACAATATTTCTCACGATATGTGGTGCGGATATTTTGGCGGTCGCTCTGTAGTACCTCTTACACAATCTGCTCCGCCGTATTGGAGGCTGAACTACCCTGGCCGCCAGATCCTGTTCAGTGGGTATCACCTATCTCCTGCGACTGCCGAGGCTTACCTCGCCGCACTCAACCAATATTCACCTCCTTGGCTCCATGGTTATCCGTCGCTGCTCTCGCTTATAGCCAGTTACATACTGGAACGGGGAAGGCCTCTGAAAACAGCGCCGCGCATTGTGACAATCGGGGCAGAGAATCTGCTTCCCCAGCAAAGAGACTTGATGGAACGAGCCTTTGGCTGCCCTGTCCGCCAGCATTACGGGCAGGCTGAATCAGTCGCGAACATTTCTGAATGCCCGAATGGGCACCTACATATCGACGAAGACTTTTCATTTGTCGAATTGATTCCGCTGGAACACCATCCCGATGTCTTTCGAATCATCGGCACGAACTGGAGCAACCCTGCTTTTCCCTTGTTTCGATACGACACAGGAGACCTTGCGCACTATTCGGAGGGCACCCAGTCATGCGACATGACTGGTCGGGTCATTGATTCCATCGATGGTCGAAAAGAGGATTATGTCGTTCTTCCCAGTGGAGCGAGGCTGGGAAGGCTCGATCATATCTTCAAGGATTTGACCCAGATCAGGGAAGCCCAGATTTACCAACCGAACCGTGAGACATTGATATTCAGGATCGTGAAGAGGGATGACTACACTGCCGACTCAGAGCGGCGACTTCTTGAGGAAGCTCGAAAACGATTGGGGCATGAGGTATCGATCCAAGTTGAATACCTCGCAGCGCTGGAACGGGGAAAGACCGGAAAACTTCGATTTGTTGTGAGTGGAGTCTAAATGAAACAGATTTTACAAAATCTTGCATCAGGCGAAACCAGCCTTGCTGATATTCCTAGTCCAAAGGTCAGGGAGGGCCACCTTCTGATCCAAACCTCACGATCCCTGGTGTCAGCAGGTACCGAGCGCATGCTGGTGGATTTTGGCAAGGCCAACTTCATTGAGAAAGCTCGTCAGCAGCCTGAGAAAGTTCGAATGGTGCTGGACAAGGTGAAAACTGACGGGATCATGCCAACGCTGGAAGCGGTTCGGAACAAACTTGATCAACCACTGCCTATGGGCTACTGCAATGTTGGAACGGTGCTCGAGGTGGGAGCGGGGGTGACGGGATTCTCCGTGGGAGACCGGGTGGCATCCAACGGCAAACATGCGGAAGTTGTCTGCATCCCCAAGAATCTTTGCGCCAAAATCCCGGACACCGTGAGCGATGAAGCCGCCGCGTTTACCGTGATCGGAGCGATCGGATTGCAGGGGATTCGCCTGGTTCAACCCACGCTCGGGGAAACAGTTGTGGTGACCGGCCTAGGATTAATCGGGCTGATGACGGTGCAGCTTCTCCGGGCCCATGGCTGTCGGGTGCTCGGGTTGGACTACGACACCAGCAAGCTCGACCTGGCAAGGAAACTCGGAGCCGAGACTGTAGACCTCAACCAGAATGCCGATCCCGTCATGGCAGCGATGGCCTTTTCGCGCGGCCGCGGCGTGGATGCGGTGATCATTACGGCCTCTACGAAAAGCAATGAGCCGGTCCATCAGGCGGCGCTGATGTGTCGCAAGCGGGGCCGGATCGTGCTCATCGGAGTCACAGGCCTGGAGCTCTCGCGGGCCGATTTCTACGAAAAAGAACTCAGCTTCCAGGTGTCCTGCTCATACGGACCGGGGCGATACGATACCCGCTACGAGGACGAGGGCCAGGATTATCCCTTCGGCCTCGTTCGCTGGACAGAACAGCGCAACTTCGAGGCCGTCCTCGATATGCTGGCTGATAACCGGCTGCACACTGAACCCCTCATCTCTCATCGTATCCCGTTCGATCAGGCCATCACTGCATATGACCTTATTTCAAGCCGAGCCCCCTCGCTTGGAATCATCCTGCAATATCCCGAATCCGACCAGGCTTCCCGGCCTCGACTCTTGACCCGTACCATTCAGCTTTCGGAGACGACACCACATGCCGGCCATCCCGGCACACCAGTCGTGGGTTGTATCGGAGCAGGGAATTATGCAACACAAGTGCTGCTCCCGGCCTTGAAGAATACCGGAGCCGTTCTGAAATCGGTCGTCAGCAGCACCGGTGTCAGCGCCGCTCACGCCGGACGCAAGTTCGGCTTCTCTGAGGTTTCAAGCGACAGTAAAAGCGTGATCGAGAGCCCTGATATCACGACGGTGGTGATCGCGACCAGACATGACAGCCATGCGAAGCTTGCCTGCGCTGCGCTGAAGGCTGGGAAACACGTCTTCGTCGAAAAGCCACTGGCGATTACGCGGGATGACCTGGATACGCTCGTCCTGACCTATGAGGCGATCCAGACAACAGGAGCCCCCCCTCTCTTAATGGTCGGATTCAATCGCCGGTTTGCCCCGCAGATCCAGCGAGTGAAACAGCTCCTCGCCAGAATCGCAGAACCAAAAACATTTGTCATGACGGTGAATGCGGGGCATATTCCTGCCGAACACTGGACCCAGGACCGGATGATCGGCGGAGGGCGAATCATCGGCGAAGGTTGCCACTTCGTGGATCTGCTTCGTTTCCTGTCGGGATCACCGATTGTTTCCGTTCAGGCCATGATGATGGGAGCAGCCGCTAGAGGAACAAGTCGGGACGATAAGGCGACTTTCACGATTGGATTCGCGGACGGCTCTTTCGGAACCGTGCATTATCTTGCGAACGGGCATAAGTCGTTTCCAAAAGAACGGCTCGAAGTCTTCTGCGGCGGCCGGGTACTCCAACTGGACAATTTTCGAAAGCTACAGGGGTTCGGATGGCCCGGCTTCAAGAAGATGAACCTCTGGCAACAGGACAAGGGTAATGCCGCCTGCGCCGCCGCTTTCATTCAAGCGATTCGTGAGGGCAGTCCTTCGCCGATCCCATTCGAGGAACTGGTAGAGGTATCGCGCACCACCTTCGATATCATGGACTCTCTGGCATAAGATTCACACTGGTCATGAATCGGCTATTCCTATATGCGAAAACGGTGAGGCATCTTCGCTCCTCCCAGTTGCTGTATTTTGTCCAACGACGATTATTTCCCTCTCGAACCTCACTCCACACAGCCCCGGACCTTCGGCTTCGTCCAGGCGTCCGTATGATGCCGGGCATCCAGCCTCAAGGACCGGCACAACCTGATTCACACTTCAATTTTCTGGGGCGCTCACTCCTGTTTGAATCTGGAAAGGACGGATGGGCCTGTCGGCACATGCCGAAGCTCTGGCGGTACAATCTCCACTATTTCGATTATCTGCAAGACTCTCAGCGCTCAATCGAAAACAAGGCTCACCTGATCTCTGATTGGATCGAGCACAATCTGCAAGGAACGGTAGACGCCTGGGAGCCCTATACAGCCTCACTGAGGATCGTGAACTGGGTGAAATTCTTTCTGTCGCTATCGGCGGATTCACTGAAGAAACACACAGGAGGCGAAGAAGGCACAAAAGGGGAGCTTCATGCAGGGCCGAAGCCCGAATGGCTCAAGAGTCTTTACTCGCAAGCGCTGTGGCTCGAACAGAACATCGAATATCACATTCTGGCCAATCACTATCTGAAGAATGGCGTTGCGCTGTTCTTTGCCGGGGCCTATTTCTCCGGACCGGATGCGGACCGGTGGCTCAAGAAGGGGATCACGATCCTGCGTGAGGAACTGGCAGAACAGTTCCTGTCTGACGGCGGACACTTCGAACGAAGTCCCATGTACCATTCAATTTGCGTGACGGATTACCTCGACGTGCTGAATCTCGCCCGCAACTCACAGAGAGTGCTGGCCCCGGAGGACCAGGCCAGGTTCACACGGAGGATCACAACAAGCCTGGATTTTCTCAAGGACATCTGTCTGCCTGACAAGCAGATCCCCCTGTTCAACGATTCGGCCTTCGGGATCGCCCCAACTCCTGATCAGATCTTCGAGTATGCCAAGCAGACGATCGAATATCAGCCTGCTGCAACATCTTCAGGCCTTACCACTTCCGAACATTCGGCAAGCGGCTACTTTGTCTGCCGCAATGGTGATGACGCGATCATCATCGACTGCGGATCCATTGGCCCTGATTATCAACCAGGCCACGCCCACTGCGACACACTCAGCTTTGAGTTGGCGATTGATGGACGGCGGGTGATTGTCGACAGCGGCGTGTATGACTACGAGCCAAGCCCTGAACGCGCCTATGCCAGAAGCACAAAAGCTCACAACACGGTTGTGGTTGACGGAGAAGAACAATCAGAAATCTGGGGAGTCTTTCGCGTGGCACGGAGGGCCAGACCGCTTGAAGCCCGGATCGAGCAGCGGCCTGATGGATCAGTTTGGTTCACCGGCGCTCACAATGGATACACAAGTCTCCGGGGGAGACCGATCCACAAGCGGACCATGGCGTATGATGGCAAAGAAACCTGGATAATTGAGGACCGGCTCGAAGGAAACGGGACTCACCGGATGGAAAGCTACTTGCATACCCACCCGGACTATCATGTCGTGAAGAATGGGACTTCCTTTCACATCACTGAAACGAACGGAAAGACCATCGCGATTATAGAGCCTGTTGAGACTAGCCAGGTGAGGATCGAAAGGGGATCGTATTTCCCGGAGTTCGGTCGGAAATATGAAAACGATGTGATTGCCTTCACCTGTTCCGGGACAATTCCTCTGACTCTGAGCTATCGAATCAGAAAACTACCAACCCAGAGTTGTTAAGCCATTAGGGACACGATGCGCATACTCTTTCTCTCACATTACTTTCCCCCTGAAGTGAACGCGCCGGCCTCCCGCACCTACGAACACTGCAAACAGTGGGTCAAAGACGGGCACCAGGTCACGGTCGTGACCTGCGCGCCGAACCATCCGCGCGGGACCGTCTATGAAGGCTATCGCAATACCCTCTTCCAGAGGGAACAGCGCGATGGCATTGAAATCGTACGGGTCTGGACCTACGTCACTGCCAACGAGGGGTTTCTCAAAAGAACGTTGAATTACCTGTCCTATATGGCAGCCGCAATATTTGTTGCGCCATTTCTATCCTCCTGCGACATCGTGATCTCTACATCCCCGCAGTTTTTCAACGGACTGGCAGGGTATCTTGTCAGCCGCATGAAGCGAGCCCCCTGGATTCTGGAGATTCGCGACCTTTGGCCTGAATCGATCGTCGCCGTGGGCGCCATTACCAATCGCCCAGTCATCCGCTTCCTCGAAAGCCTTGAACTCTTCGCCTATCGCAAGGCGGATCACCTGGTCGTAGTAACCGACGCCTTTAAGACGCACATGCTGGCCAAAGGAATCCGGGAACAGAAGGTGACGGTGGTCAAGAATGGAGTAGACTTCTCCCTCTACAAAAAGCCTTTGGCAGATTCTTCAGATTTGGCCAGGCAATTGAAGCTCGCAGGAAAGTTCGTCGCGTCATACGTCGGCACCCATGGCATGGCCCACCATCTGGAAACAGTCCTGGAAGCCGCCCGGGAATTGACTGAATGGAAAGACATTGTATTTTTGCTCGTCGGAGACGGCGCCGAAAGAAGCCGCCTGGTTGCCATGCGGGATAAGATGAAGCTTCAAAATGTGATCATGCTCGATCAGCAACCGAAAGAGCGCATGCCGGACTTGTGGTCTCTGTCGAGTGTGAGCCTTGTCCTGCTCAAGAGATCCGACCTCTTCAAAACAGTCATTCCCTCCAAGATCTTCGAGAGCATGGCGATGGAGAAACCGATCGTCCTAGGAGTGGAAGGGGAGAGCGCCGAACTCGTGATGTCGTCAGGCGGGGGAGTCTGTATCGAACCGGAGAATGGGAAAGACCTCGCAGACCAGGTATTAGCGCTGTATCACGATCCCGCCCGCTGCAAGGAACTCGGGACGTGCGGCAGGCACTACGTTCTGGCTCATTTCGATCGCCAGGTCCTGGCAAGGAAGCTGACCGACGTGATGCAGCACGTCGTGAGCAACGGTTGAGCTGGAGAGGATGTTGGAGGTTTGAAGTTAGAGGTCCGAGGCTGATGGCTGACGGCGAATGAGCAGGGTAGCGGCGTGAAGAGAGGTTGAGATTTCGAAGGAAACTGATCAGCAACCAATCTCGTCTTGCCGGAGGAAATCGCCGTTGCATTTTTGTGTAGATCGGTCTATACAAGCGACCTATGAACGCCGAGCAGATGGAAGAGATCAAGCGTCATTTTGGCGTGGTGGCCGAAGCACTCAGGAGCGATATCCGCCAAATAGCGGAGGGGCACGCCACTATTCGGCATGAGTTGCAAGAACACCGTGGGGAGATTCGTGACGAGTTCAAAGAAATGCGGGCCCTCCTGCGGCTCTCATTTTCTCAGCTCGACCAACGCGTCCACACCCTCGAAACGGATATCTCCGCCTTGAAAGCCCGCATGGACCGCCTCGAATCCAGCCGGGCCTAATTCCCGCCGACACCATTCAGTCAATTCACCGCCGAGATCGATCAGAACAGTACAATGTCCCTGATTTCTTCTTCCCTCCGAACTCTTCGAGAGCATGGCGATGGAGAAACCCATCATCCTGGGAGTGGAAGGGGAGAGTGCCGAACTCGTGATGGCGGCAGGCGCTATGTGCTGGCGCACTTCGATCGCCAGGTCTTGGCAAGGAAGCTGACCGATGTCATGCAGCACGTCGTGAATAAAGCCTGAGCAGGAGGGGAATGTTGGGCGAAGAAAACGGCGCCAGGAACCATTGTTTGACTTGGCTGCGGTGAGCGGAAGGGGACATCGTGTCTATGTGTGACTCAGGCGGTGAAGGGGGAATGAGATTGTTACTGAGAGGGAGTTTTGATATGGTGAGAGCCACGATAGGGAGGTCTAGGATGGCAGCCCATTCCGCAAAACCAGAAGATCTGGCCGTGAAATCGACAGGAAGAAAGCTCTCCTCGGAGCGTCTCCTGGGGCAGGTGTCGGTGACTGTGTCTGATGGGAGGGAATACGGACTTGAGGAGAAACTCCGCCCCTCCGTGACTCTGTCTCAGGCGCGTGCCGCCTGGAAGCCACTGGTGACGTCATTAGCCGCCGCGGTCATCGTTGAGCGCGAACAATCCTAGTGGCGCTCTACTACGTCGATACCAGCGCGCTCGTCAAACGGTATCATCTTGAACAAGGGTCCGACCGCATTGATCGGCTGTTTGCCGATGCAGGCGCCGGCCTCGTGATGGCCAGTTTCGCGCTCACGGAACTGACTTCGGCCCTGGATCGGAAGTGTCAGGAAGGGCTGTTGACGGGCGAAGGTCTAACTCAGGTCCTTGCCGTAGTTGCGCGGGATGTGCTGGCAGAATTCTGGTTGGTTGAGTTGGACCGCGCCCATGTTCGGCTGAGCCAGTCCCTCATCCTCTCGCATCACTTGCGTACACTCGATGCCCTCCATCTTGCCGTCATTGTGTCGATCAAGGATCTGCATCCGGTTCTCGTTTCTGCCGACGTGCGACTGCTGCAAGCGGCCAGCAGAGAGGGAATCGAGCTCCTGAATCCAGAGACCGTGTGATCCTGCAGAAGTATCTTTCTCTCCTTCTTCTCAGCAAATGAGCGAGCCCGAAGGAGAGCAAAGGGGTTGGTCGTCTTTTCTCATGATGGCCGGCGAGATCTCCGGGCGAAGAAAACGGTGTCAGCAACCATTGTTTGACTTGGCGGCAGTGAGCGGAAGAGGACGTTGGAGGTCTGAGGCTGGAGGCCGGAGACTCATGGCCGGTGGATTGTTGAGTGAAAGGAAGAGAAAGGGGAGTCTTTTCTCTGGCGGGGACAGAGGGTCAGGCACCATTTGTCTGAACGACCCGCAAGGCACTGTGCGCAATGGTCCCTGCCCCCCTGACTGAGCGCTTGACGATATTGGGAGGCTATGGCACTGTAATGTTATCTATGGTCTAGAGGTCACGCGGCAGAAATAATTTGGGTGTCGAATTGTTAGAGATCGAATCCGAGTTGGAGATGTGACATCGTGACGAAAATACTCGATCAGCATATTGAGATTACTCCCGGCATTGCTGGAGGGAAGCCGCGCATTGCCGGACACCGTATCACGGTACAGAACATTGCGATCTGGCACGAGCGGATGGGCAAGGGGGCGGATGAAATCGCCACCGAATACGACGTGACGCTGGCAGACGTCTACGCCGCACTCGCCTACTATTTTGACCATCGCTCTGAGATCGACCGAACCATCGAAGAAAGTGCGGCCTTCGTGGAAGCCTTGCGGCAGCGCAGCTCTTCCAAGCTCCAGCTGAAGCTTCAGGAGCAGCTGCGCGATGAGACAGCCGATTAAGTTTTACGTTGATGAGCACGTGGCCACGGCTGTGGTGAAGGGGCTGCGCCAGCGTGGAGCTGACGTGCTTACGGTACTGGAGGCCGGCTTACGCGGCGCGTCGGACGAGGAACACTTGGTTCGGGCTCGGACGGAAGGCTGTGTACTCTTCACTCAAGACGACGATTTCTTACGTTTGCATGCCGCAGGCGTGACGCACGCTGGAATCGTTTACGCGCCTCAGGGAACCTCTGTCGGCGACATTATCCGTGGTCTAATGCTCATCCATCAGCTTCTTGAAGCAAGAGACATGCAGAGGCATGTGGAATATTTGTAACCGGAGGCCTGAGGTTGGAGTCCTGAAGACAGGCTGAGGTTGAGGTTAGATCGCCGCGCGAGACAAGCGCGCCTGGCGGGACAGGACTCACAGCTGTTCGAAAAGGGTGAGGCCAAAGGCATCCGTGCCGACCAGCTGGAAAAGAACGAAAACATCCTTTTCGTTCTTTCTCGTGCCCGCAAGCCTGAAGACGCGGATCTTCCTGGCTTTCACCTACACCCCCTCAAGGGCGATATGAAGGGCCTGTGGGCCGTGACGGTCAGGGCTAACTGGTGCCTGACCCCCGGCTGCTTGGCATGGCCTCGATTGTGATAAGAGTTACTGGGACTCGATCGGGAGTCCCTCGATGAGCTCAAAGTGGCGACGATTATTTGTGAGGACGGTCAGTCCATGGCGTAAACCGGTCGCGCCGATAAGCAGATCGAAATCACCCACCATTTTCCCCTTGGCCCGAAGACGGCCACGGTGCTGACCGAAAATCTTGCAGGTCTCTGCATCGATTCCCAGAACGCTCGCGCCGCGAAGAAAATCGTCGAGGGCCTGCTCGTTGCCCGTCGGATTGGATGAAACATATACACCTTCATAAAGCTCCGCGAGAGAGACAACGGACAAGGCGCATCCCTGTTCAGTCAGACTGTTGAGGCGTACGACGATTGAGGGATGGCCATTCAGGTAATGAATGACCCAATCCGTGTCGATGAGATAGCGGAGGGTCATAGAGCAGGAGCGGGGCGATTGGAAAGTAGGCGGTCAGTATAAATGTTACGAATGAGCGTGTCCGCATCCACGGTGCCCTGCCACCGACCCGCACTGTTCCGAAAGGTTTCTGAGTCCTGACTTGAGGGGGAAGTGATAATTGTGACCATGATGTCCTGACCGTCCGGCAAGTCTATCTGCTCCAGGAGTTCGATCATTCCACCTTTCATACGGGCACGTATTGTTGCGCTCATCGTGTCACTCCCGCGAGCAACATCGGGGATGAACGGCGAGTGGTCTTCATGGTGTCTTCCTCCCATGCTCACGCTATTGATACCCATACGATAACCTGTACCTAAATGGCTGTCAACGGAAGAGGTCCCCTCCCCTAATCCGGACGGAAGGTCGTCTGGGGATCTGCGGAGCCGGTGAGTCTCCACGCCGGATGCGGTCGCGGGCTCCCGACATGTGTTCATGAGAAGTTGGTGAGAAGTTGGGGCCGGCCTGAGTATTGACGTATGGTGGTCTCACCCGGTGTGATGCGCGGCGCTGTGACCGCGACGCTCATCTCCCCGGCCCACGGGAAAGAGAGATGGGGGCATTGTTCGACGTTCACCTGGATTGGTTCGTGTGCTGTTTCACGAGTGCCGTGAAGTCGCTGATGTCTCCGCTGAATGACAGGATACGGCCACTGGGATCGTGCAGGTGATGGGGGAAGGCAGCGAGGGGGCGCTTCCTGTGATCCGTGCGATGGTGGGGAAGGGGATCGGCTCGAAAGAGCGGGTCGCCGCCTGGTCCGGTCAGGGTGTAGCTGTAGCTGCCGACGTGTAGTTGATGGCCAGTGACGTCGTATTCCTCCCTGATGTAGAGCGAATGCCCGTCCGAGAGACGCACAGTGAGGTGGAAGAGGCCGGAGTGTGTGGCTCGCTCGACGAGGACCGGGAACTCTTCATGGAAGGCTGAAGGAACTGAGAAGTGCTCGGTGAGCAGGAGGTAAATGGACCAGCAGCGATCAATCAGCAGGGTCCGCTCCCGGCCCTCACCGGGCATAGGGAGCCAGGGTTTTCAATGAGAACTTTGCCTGAAGTGTGCGGAAGTAGCTGCGATAACACATGGCCCAGTTGACGAAATCCGGCGTGTCCTCGGCCGGAGTGCCCACGATCAGGGCGTGAAACACCTCTGAACGCATGTGGTATTTGGCCTCAAAATCATGCAGCTCTCTGGCCAGATCGGTCAGCACCGTATCGGTAGGCAACGCACCCGAACTGACTCGCCGGATCAATTCGGCTTTCGTCATTTTGGACGATCGCTTCGCATTCTGCATGCGGGGACTGTATCTCCTCGATTGGGGCAAGTCAAGCCGTGGGAGCCCGGATTCCACGGCGTCAATGCCGTGGCCCCAGTTCTCGTCTTGCCGGAGGAAATCGCGTGGCATTTTTGTGTAGATCGGTCTACGCAGAGAAGTTGGTGATGAGAAGATAACACGGTCTTTGGGAAGAGAGGGGTCATGCCCGCAGAGGCGGGCATCCACGGCCTTCTGGTTCCCCGCTTCTGCGGGGACGACGCCTGGATTCCCGCTTGAAGCACGCGGGAATGACGAGAGGGACCGTGGTCAACTGCGGAATCCGGGATAATTCGTGACGGTTCGAAGAACGTTGTGGACGCCTTCCCCGACCTGACACGCTGGTGAGGGGGGGCGAGGCGGTTCAGAAGCTCGAGGTTGAGGCTAAGGTTGTAGGAAGCAGCAAAGACGCGGGAGGATGGGTGGTTGCTTGACGTGACACGCCCGTGAGATGGCTCCGAATCCACCGTGAGTATTCTCGAAGATGTGCCCGACAATCGAATTCTCGAGTGCGCGGCATCGGCCCAGGCTGATCTGATCATCACAGGCAACCACCATCTTTTGATGCTCAAAGAGTTCGAAGGCATTCCAATCGTGCGACCGGCAGATTTTCTGAGAATGATTCCGACGGAGAGAGGCTGACAGCCGATCGCTGAAGGCTCAGAAAGAGGGTGGTGGCAAGCGGTCACTAGGCGCTGTTCGATGCACTACACCCGCCGTTCCAGATTCTCAACGCGCTGCTGGATCTGCTCATATGAAAGTCGAAGCAGGGTTCGCGTTTCACGGTTCTGGATGTCGACTTCCCTGCGAACATCGTCGAGACGTTCGCTATGAAGCTGCCCCGCTTCTGCCACGAGCTGCACATCGTGCCGGAGCCCTTCGGCCAGAACGCCCATGTGGCGTTTCGCCTCTTCGAGACGGTCGCCAAACCGAGATTCTATCTGGCCCATCTCCTCACGCAGGCCGCCGGCACTCGCAGCCATCTCCTCACGCAGACTACCGGCACTCGCGGCGATCTCCTCACGCAGACTACCGGCACTCGCGGCGATCTCCTCACGCAGACCACCGGCACTCGCGGCGATCTCCTCACGCAGACTACCGGCACTCGCGGCGATCTCC
>ERZ1292625.2668-Hain-H41-01um-R1-2668-length-15988-cov-42_pt1 | contig 15988 bp, 35 predicted proteins | sample MGYA00564400_ERZ1292625 | MGnify/ENA primary metagenome ERZ1292625 (study PRJEB36523, sample SAMEA6512639) | groundwater metagenome | collected 2019-01-08 | study: AquaDiva: Metagenomics assemblies of 32 groundwater samples | reverse complement strand
TTGATTCCACACTTGATTCCACACTTGATTCCACACTTGATTCCACACTTGATTCTCCACTTGATTCTCCACTTGATTCTCCACTTGATTCCCACCCATACCAAGATTGATTGATGCACAATAATTAGCAGCCAGTTGAGACTCGTAAAAAGAATCCATTATTATTATAAATGGTTTATTTTTCTGACCTGTAAAATTATAAAGATAATCTACTGCCGATTTGGCTTCATCAAATGTGATCTGTCTATCATTTGAAATGATTTTTTCTTTCATTGTTTTACAATGTTTGTCTAATCTAATATGTTGTTCTTTGTCTAGTTTTTCTAACATGAATCTAATACCACTCCATATGTAATACATTTTTTATTACCATGACAAGACCAAAAATAATGATTATGTTTATCTTTACATTCTATATCTTTACTTTTTTGTTGGTTCTTCGAGAATGTATTTAGCATGATTTCCACACTCATAACAAATATTTATAGTTTTAGAAATTAATAGTTTGATGTTTTGTCTAGTAGGATTTCCGCATTTTATACAGGAAAATTTCACCCAATTCCATTTATTTCCTGTTTTTTCCTGTGTAATACAGATATGCTTTCTGAAATTGTTTATATCTAATTTTATTCCCAACTTCCATTTTTCATCATTCTCCTGAAACCATTCTAATCCGTCCTGGTTGCAGAATTTACAGGATGACATTTAATGATTTAATATTTTAGACTTTATAAAGTTATTTCTATTCAATTGTTTCACTCTCTATTTTTGACCACATTCCTGATCTTCTGTCATAGGATATATGATGTCCGTAACGATGCTCCAGGTATGGTTTTATTTGCTGGTATGTTGAAAGGCTGATAGATGCCTTGTCCATCAGATCAAACTTGTGTATTGGTCCATCTCTCTGAATAATTGAAACAAGCCTCATCCCGTTTCTCAATAATGTTTTTGTTGCCACCAAAATATACTATATTATATTACATATTTATTTATTTCTATCAAGATATTTTTACCATTTACATTTTTAAAAAACAATATTTTAAACCTCATTTACATTAGGTACTAAATTAAAGGTAATGGTTAAATAAATATGTTATGGTTATTATCACAAAATGGAAATGAGATAAAAATAAAATAACAGTTTAAAAAAATATATGTAATATAATATGATATTATTTGGTAAGTTTTCTTAACCTGTTTATAACTTCATCAAGATATTCATCAACCGTCTTTTTAGAGGCATAATGAGAAGCGTGACTCCTTAACTGTTCCATAGTAGCACCATTCAGAGCCATCTTGGTTAATGTTTGAATTCTAGTATTTCTAATGTAAGAGTTATTCAATTTTATACCTTCTTTCTATTATCATTGGATATTGTTTTTTGATCTCTGTTAGATAATGTCTCATTGATGTATTTCGTAGTTTAAATTCTTCCTGAAGTTCATGTTTAGTAGGACCATAAAACCTAATATAATTGGCTATCCTTACCATCTTTTTTTCACTAATATCTGTCCGGCTCATGGCAGATCACAATCTCCACATAGTCCGACTCTCCTTTCACTCTTGGTTAACAGTTCCTTTTTACACTTGCAGAATCTTTTCATATCTCAGTTGGTTGAATAAACTGAATATTACATGATGAACAGTATAGAGTCTCCTTGTTTATCCTCTTACCGCAATTATTACATGAGTATATTATGCTTAATAATGGTCTAGGGAAATATTCAATCAGGCTCAATATCGTGCAAACTCCAATACTTTACTCTGTTGTCTTTTGGTTCTTAATTTTTGATTGGGATGATCAGGACATATGTCACCTTTTCTTATCCATTTTGTACATCTTGCACAGAAATTATATTCCTTATAGTTCATTCCAGCCGCTCCGTAAGAAATAATACAAAGTCTATTCCGTCAGTCACACCATGAGAATAATCATCCATATCATCTGATTCATGCATATTCTTATATTTCTTTGCCAACTCTATAACCTGTTCAAAATTAAATAATACTTTTTTCATTTCTCGGCATCCTCTAACATTCTTCTGCATAATCTTCCTATAACTTCGGTAAATCTTCCGTCATAGAAATCAGAGGATTCTTCAACTATCTTGCGTAGTTTTTGATTTACTATAATTGATGTTTTCAGATTATTTGCTTCCATTAAATCTTTAACCATTATACACACTTCATATTTGTCAGGATTAGTAGATTCTCCCCATTCATAGATGTAAATATCTTCTTCATTCATTTCTTTGTCAATAATACTGCAACTACGAGTCTTATAAAATTTTCTCTTTTTAACCTTGATAGTCCTCTCCTTGGATGATCTATTCTTGTATGTATTCCGTTCTTGATAAGGATGAATCTGAAAGGCATTTGTTCTACCATTGGTTTGAGATCCTTTAGATATTGTAATCTTCCTTTCTCACCTTTTGGATAGTGTTCTCGCCTCACATCGTTTTCAATATATTTAAGATGATGAATAACAAATCCAGTCCGTTTAAACTTTTCTTTCGTTACAAAACATTGATTATTAAAAAAAGTACGAGCCAAATATTCCATTATATCAGATGATGATTCTAACATTTCAAATAATCTGTTGTGGTAAAATCTACCAATGATTATGCACCTTATTCCAATATTCTTCTGCTTTTAGAAAATCCACAGTTTCAAACTTACATTCATCACAAATAGCCCTAATATTCTTATTTGGTGATTTGATTACTTTCATCCATAAAGCATCAGTTACATATGGAATATTTTCAGGTTTGATTAATACCATTCAAGGATCACATCTCGTTGCAATGGTGAGAATGATATTATCTAGTCTTGGTGAATAATCTAAATATTCTTTATTCCAATAATCCTCTGCAATTTCAGTATAATATCTATTAAATCTCATTTATTATAACTCTCGGTTCTTTTTGAAAAATTGTACACACTCTTGGCTTATGATAAACCCTAGTTATGATTGCAATTATTCCTAAATATTTTGTTCCAATTGGTCTAGGTGTCCAATAAACATGATATGCACAAATTAACCCATTAGGCTTACAAACTCTTACCGCTTCAGCAATATACTTCATAGGTTTTAATGGACCTGTATTATACAACTCTTTAGATTCTTCATTAGAGTATGGAGGATCTAAATATACATTATCAAAATAATTATCTGGAAATGGTAAGTTATGACAATCTGCTACAGTATCAGGATTTGTATTTATATCTATATCTACAGTATGTCCTAATTTAGATCCCCCCGAAAACATTTGTAATAATCCATTTTGAGATATGCCTAAATGTTTTAATAATTTAGTTTCAAAATGTAATGGTACAGAACCTTTGTATTTTGATTTACTTGGTCGTGGTAGATGCCAACATATAGGTTTGAATTTATCCATCTACTCACTCTCCTTATTTTTTGTTGAGATAAACTCATTTACACACCAAGGACAGATACACTCAATTACTGCAATCTTACCATGTGCTTCTGAAATCTTAAGATACCAATCATCTAAAGATATTGCTTCTGTTTGACAAATTAAACATGAATCAGTCATTTTCATCACAAAAGCAAAAACTCATAGTATCATACATATCAAAGCAGTAATCACATAAAAATCTTTGGTTCATTCTCTGAAATATCTTTATCAGTAATATTATTTGCCAAACTCATTTATTCTCTCACTTCAAATAATCTGTTGTGGGGTTTTTTCTATGCATACAATGTTTTCCACATGTGACCATCCTCACACCCGTTCTTGAATCAACATGTCTTTTTGTCAAAATAGAACCTCATTTACTTTTCTCTCAACAGTACAGATAGTATCATTATGTTCTGCACCATGACAAACTAAAAGAATCCTAGTTAATTCAAATCCTCTTTTTTTACCCATACCTGAACTATTATAAGAGAATGTGATCACTTTACCACCTGGTATTATCAATCTAGCCATTTCATCTTTTACTTTGGCAATCCAACCACTTGAAGTATGCCAACCAGTACACTTGCCACCGTTTTTCTTGTAGTGTTCTGAAACTTGTCTTTTAGTATAAGGAGGATCAAGTACACCATATTTATGTCGTAATGTAGTAGATTCAAAAAAATCAAAACAATCCATTCTTGCCTCAAATGGAAATGGATCTAAATAACCACCATCTGTAAATTCTTCAAGTAATAATTTCTTTATTGGTGGAATTTGAAATGTTCTGTGATTAGGCATAGCCCAAACTCTTTCAAATTTTATAGATTTTATTTGTTCCATTATTCTCCTAAACACACTCCACATTCACAGTACCAACAACCACATGTATTCTGAACTGATTTTTTATGAATATGTGTAATTTCACTCATTATTTATCCTCTGAATAAAATTGTGCTGACTCTCTTGGAACAGTTCGGTTAAAAGGTCTAGGTGAACGATTCATAAATACAGTGTGTATCTCGCCATTTGATTCATGATTTTCTTCTAAATCACAATATTTACATTCTCTCAATTAAAACCAAACCTCTGTTTCGATTTTTCTAAATCCCATTCCTTTATTAGCCTTAAAACCTCTACTGATTCTGGAAATCTCTTTAACATATTCTTGTAAACTGTATCTGATTCTTTTTTTATTTTCAACAATAATTCTTCTATTTCATTCTCATCAGTCAAATCAATAATCCCTCTATAATATCATTATAGGTATCACCTTTCTTACCTAGTTTGTCAAGTTTTGATTTAGTAGATTGTTTAATCTTAATTGTTGTATCCATCAGTTTCTAACCTGTTTAACAATTCTATTGTATTCTTTTCTATTGTATTGATAAAGATAGTTACTCAAATCAGAATGATGTGTAAATTTGATTATTCTGTTGAATTTATTCTTTAATTGTTTTTTAGTCCATTCATCACATAATGATTCAAAAACATCACATTGTTTATTGTATAATTTTGAATGATAGTCACACCATTTTGTAGCAACCGCATTTAGCATAGGACAATCTAAAGACTCGTCAACTTCGGTTAGAGTTTTACATCCATCATATCCACACATTCTTTTTTCCATATACTAGTATTCTCAGTATACTACTTATACTTTACTTTCTAAAACCTTTACACTTGTTTAGTCTGATCACATCTCGTTGCAACTGTTATTACCATTTCTTACTCCATACAGAATACATTCCTTTTAATTTTTTAACAAAACAAGAATTACAATAATTTCCAACCCAATTAGATCCATCATGAAGACTAGTGTAACCTAATGAATGAATTGCAGTAGTTGAACATAATAGACACTTTACCATCTACTCACTATCCTTATTATTAGTGAGAATAGTTTTTTCATTAGTTTCTAATCTATCATCAAAGATATATCCACATTTAGAACATCTATTCATGATTTATTCTCACCATGTTTCATCTGTTATTTGGGATTTTAAAATGTAATTACCTAATCCTTGTTTGTATAATGCATCATCAATAGTTTTTATTTTAACTTCAAGAAATCTTATTGTATCACCTGCAATAAATTGTAAATAACTTCCTCTTACTTGTTTTAGTCTTTTAATTGAATCATAACATTGATCTCTTTCCTTGATTGCTTCTTGTACTTGAACATCTTCATAAGACATTTTCATATCTGCTCACTCTTTATCTCAGATGTTATCAGGTCTTTGGGATTCTCATTGTTGTATTTTCCAGATGCCAATAAAGCCTGACTATCTCCGTTTTTATTCCATTTATAAATACAATATGATATTTTTTTATTTTTAACTGGAAATGATATTACAAAACCATTATCATAAAATGTCTTTGGAACTTTCATTTTAAATCATCTCTATACCACTCTGCATCTTTAAAAAGTTTTAGCCATAATACAGCATCTTGATAAGTGTCTCTGCCTAACTGATATTTTATCTCATTTAATAACACATGATCATCAATGTCATTTTTGAATCCATTCCATTTATCAATCATTCTCCTGAAAGATATATGAGTGATCTCGTACTTGTTAGAAAAAATAGGTGATGACAATTACTTGTTCCTTGCTTTCATTGCCTTTACTTTTGCCAGATTAATGAGATGACTTATCCCGGCATTGACGATCTGGCCGAATGTATTGCTATTCTCTGGCATGTCTGGATGAACATCTCTGGCATCCTCATACGCTAACGCCCTCATTGCCTTTAATCCCATTACAAGTTCCACCATATCATCTGTCTTTTCATCTGCTGGAATTGTTGACCAGTTGACATTATCAAATAATGGCTGGTTGACTGTTTCTTTTTTGGCATTACATGTATGAGGTGTTCCATCTGGATTTAGAGGTTTATTGCCTTTAACAAAAGGCTGTGGCCAAGTTATTATTCCCTGACATCTGTTACAATTCGACATGATGATATAATTACTCTAGTCATTAATTAATCTTTGTTTTATATATCTTGATTCATTATGCCTTTTTTTTGCACAAGGATCACAATATATTTTCATGTTGGAGTGAGGTATTATGATCATCTCTACATTACATTCCTGACAGTTTATTCCCTTTATCCTTTTTTTATAGGTTCGGCACTTGATACAGAATCTCTGCCATGAGAATTTTACATCAAGTCTTTTTAATTCAAATTCTCCCAACTCATTGTTACATACAGAGTTTAGACATTTCAAGTGTAATGGTATTATTATAATTACTTTTAAACGTTTAGATCGTTCTTGCGGATTATAGTGTTTACTGTCTCCTTCAACTCCTCAAAATCAGCCGATTCCTTGGCACTAATACCCGAATGAGTCCTTAATTCTATTGTAAGTTCGGTAATCTGCTGACAGAGTGCATCCTTTATCTTGTTGCCTATGATATAGATAGTGCCTATTGAGGCTATTGTTGGGATTATATATTTTAAAAATACCTCTGCCACATCTTCCATGAATGTTTATTTTTTAGAGTCTTTATTAGAAATTTTTTCTTTTAATTCTATTATTGTGTTGTTTGCCAGTTTTAACTCATTTTGAAGTCTTTGTATTTGTATTTCTTGATTATTTATTATTTGATCAATAATGGCTAAAAATGTCATGTTAATAATACATAATGCCATGTGCTATTTAACTTTGCCCATAATTTGAAAACATCAGGTGCATCATCATCAAACTGTAATCCAATACATCCATCTATATCTCCAAACCAATCATTGAGTGTTGTTGCTGATGGTGTATTATCAGTTGATGCTATATATGGTATTTTTAAAGCTCCTACGTTCGATGCTGCTGTTGTAGTTGGTGCAACAGATGAAACTGAAAAACCCATAAACCCTGTAAAAGCATGAAATACCGTCTCATCTGCGGTTCTTAATACCCCCGCATTTGGAAATATAATATCAGCATTTAATATGTTTTTTCCATTCATATCAAGATAGCAATCGGTCATTGTTTGAACCTCGTTGCCTGAACCGTCATGTTCCCATGTTATGTTTAACACACCATTCAATCTTAATCTTATCTCTGGTAAACTATCTATACATGAAATAGATGTGTCACCATCTATTATCTGAGTTTGGGAAAATGTTCCTATTATATGGAATTTGTCTGAAACTATATCGTAAAACAATTCCATCACCTCAGTAGATCCTAATTCCTGATCACTTCCACCATCGACCATTATGGCTTTTGTTAATCCTGATGTTGTACCAGACACAGATATTCCTATTGTGTTACCTGATACCCCTACAAGTAATATTCTTCCCCCCACTGGAAAACTGTTTGATATTTTTATTGTGTCAAGTGTATCTGTTGTTCCTGACTCAGGTGATATGAAAATTATTGGAAATTCTGAAACCCCATTACTTGCATTATCAGTTGTGAGATCAAGGTTTCCTGTTACTATTGTCCTTACAAATGCCTTACCTCCTATTGGTCCATTCATCACCCCACCTGAAAGAGGAAGATAATTTCCACCTATTCCAGAGTTTGTAACACCTGATGGAAGTGTTATCTGTGTAGGGGTTACTATCTTGTTACGAGTTCTAATATTGAATAACTTATTAATATCATTCTTACTCTTACCTATAATACCTGAACTGGTGCGTCTCTCTCTAGCCTTTCCTGTCATGATAATCTTTTAACCCCGAACAATTTAGTAACAAATCCACCTGAGCCTCCATCTGTTCCATTGATGGTATGATGTTTCTCTTTCATTACTAGTTTTATTGTATTATCAGCAAGTGCCTTATCATCATCATCTATTAATTTGGCATCAGTTAGATAATATGATTGTCCACCCAACATATCACATCTTCCCTCTCCTTCAACCTCATAAGCCTTATAAGCCCACTGTTCAATGTCTAACTGTGCATCTACTATCTGTTTTAATTGTTGATAGTTTGTAATCTGTGGAACTTGAACAAATCTGGCTTCTATGTTTCTTGTTGAATCCTGTCCACTTGTAACGGTTAACTGTTTTGAGAATCTAAAAGCATCTATTGACAGTTTGCAGTTTGCAGCAAGTCCTAACATAAATCTAGACCCCTCTGGTGAATATCTACCATTATCATCATATACCTCCTGAAGTTGAATACAGCACATCCTGACATTTTTCCACTCAAATTTCTCCAATACTTCCAGTTCTGGTGTTATTATGTTTGTTGCAATGTTGCCCCATTTGAGAGGTGCTCTAGCCCTATAAGGCTTGAAATTTGATAATGGAAGGTCAATTGACTCCCATCTATCATTATCTAATATTTCAAAATCCTGATAGACTACATTGTCAGAATCATCATAAATAACACATCTGAATTTAAAATTAGACTGGAATGGCATCAATGCGTTTAATGCCTGATCTTCCCATCTGAATTTTACCATAAAAGCCAGTGAGTCACATGGACCTAATTCCTCACTATCCGTCTTATTAAATCCGCTTTGTCCTGTAGGGGTAAGTCCAAAAAATCCAGCAGCATCGAATGTTGTGGGCTGTTTGTTTGATGATGTGCCTCCATATAATTGTCCAAGTGTTTCTGTGATTGAATTACTTGTATTTGATGGAAATGGAAAAATAATGTTTAACCAAGCACCAATAGAATAATAATTAACAGTCGTAACTATACTGCTTCCAAATGTTGAAATTGATGTATATCCATAAATAATATCTATTGAATGATTTGCACCATAATTCTCGCTTGTATCTCCTCCACCAGTACCATCAAGATCAATCCAAGTAGCATCTCCTTTTTGTTTTGATACTTCACTTATTCCTGTACCGTTTGCTATTGATGTGTAAATATGAAAACAATCATTTGCTCTGGCACTTGCTGAATCATCTTCCCATCTGTTATCAGTTACCCCATCATAGATGTAATTCTTACCCTCTTTTAATACAGCACATACAGCGTTATTAGATGCTGTCTTTATTACATCCCAGTCAAGATAAGAATCTGTTCCAGCACCATTATTTTTTACTATGCTTTTAGAGTATGCATTACCATATCTGTCAAGTCCTGAGTTTTCAGCAAAATGCCCAGCAATAGTACCTAAAACAGGATCAACTAGAACCCTTAAACCTCTATAATATCCACCAATAGCAGCACCGTATTTGTATGTTACATCAAAGTTAGATATATTAGTTCTAAGATGTACCCAATTTCTATAATGATCCTCATCCTGAATAACGAGATTACTATCCCACATTCCCTCCTGATCGAATCCAGTTCCAACACTTCCAGCTAGACCCGTTGGGTTTGATCCAGAATTTTCCCATAAAGCTGATTTCTTAAATGTCCAAGGTGAATATGATATTGCACCAATCTCATCAGCCTCTTTCCAAGTATCCCAGTTTGCATGTGGGGGGGTTTGTGTTGTGCTTGTGTTTGCCTTATATGTTACACCAGCACGTTTAACTTTTGCACCTGATGGATATGTCACCCCTGAAACAAAAAAAGGTATTAATTGAAAAGCCTCTAATTTTCCCCAATGTTCTGAAAAATCGGCTGGAATAGATCCAAATCCTGTAGCACCCTCACCAATTATAACAGTTCCAGTCTTATTTTCTATTGTTCCGTTTGTATTATATACTCTAGAAGTATTACCATTCTCAACTGTCAACTCTGATCCAAGATTTTCACCACCTGAAACAACGACTCGTATATCTACACTTGTGGTAGAACCAGATGTATCATCAAAGAATAAATCATAAAAATTACCAGCACCACCATTTGCTACTGTAGCACCTAATCTATCCATTACCTCTTTTAATGCTTCCAGACATGTTGGCTTGTGTGAAAAATCATAATCATTTGAAGTCCATTTAGGAGCCTCATTATATGACACATTATCATGTCCTGCTATTGCAGCCTGAGCAGATCCATTATTATCATTATACACATCACATATTGATTTTATTACCTCATACGCTGATGCCCTCTGATGTGATTTTGAATAATGAATAAAGTCTAAATTTCTTTCCTGTCCGAACCCATGAATTATCACTTTTTGCCCAGCAGTATCTTTTATTGGGCGTATTGTGTCAACCTCAAATATATGGGATTCTATATTACCATTTTTATCAGTAATCTGTATCTTTATCTTGTCAAACGATGTTATGATTGGAGTTGCTCCAGAGTTTGTATTAGTTCTAAATGCACCGTCTTTTGCCTTTAGTATTATCTCACATGATCTTGGTGATCCATCTACAGGAATTGTAATGTCAGGTATTTCAGTGACATATGTGGTTATTGTTGTGTTTACCCCGCCTGGATTGTAAGAAACAATGTAACTCCATAATGTCATGCGTTAAGCTCCGTAATGTCTCCCTGGAATCTTAACTTGCAATAAAATTCAATCTTTCCCATAGATTTTCCATATTCCTCATCACATTCAAAATGCTCAAGAATGTAACCGCTTGAATCAGTTGCCACAAGATTATATTCATCAGATACGTTATTTCTATACCCGAATCTGCCAAATGGAAATGTTGAATTTCTCTTATCCTGTTTCATCCAATCCCTAAAATACTGTATTCCTATTGGTCGAGTTCCGCTTGTTCCGTCAAAATAACCCCATATCTCAAGTCCTACAAAAGCAAGTCCTGTCTCATCTATACTGTTTGGGTTGTTACTGTCTGGGTTAGGGTTTTCCTGTCCAACTATTGTCATTGTTGGTTTTACCCTTATTATGAAAGATTTAGCATCTGGAACTGCCATTGTGCCATTAAATTCTATCTTATCTGTAACTTCTGTTTCTGTATCACTAGTTGGGATAGCAGTAAGCCTGTAAATTGAGATGGTACCGTTTACTGCCATATTCCGTTAGCCTTATCCCTTATACCTATATCAGAAATACCGTTTGCTCTTACTTGGGTTAATGTGTTTGTTGTAAATACACCACCTGATTTATTTATGAATCCCCTATTTTGTGTAATAATAACTTGACTTTCTCCCAATCCTCTGAGTCTTTGTTGTTCCCTTGATAGAAACGGATTTCTTTCATTTAGAATATCTCTTTTGAAAACTCCGAGTATTCTTTTATCCTTTAATAATTTTACAAATCCATTTACCAGTTGAGGCATTGTCAATACTGTAGTAACTATTCCTACAAGTGGTAGAAGCATAGATGAGCTTGATAATATTCCTGTAATTATTGAAGTCGGATTTCTTGCAAAACCGATAACTCTGTTTATTGATCCTGAATCAAGATCCTTGAATTTATCAAAAACAGAACTTTTCTTTATCTCTCCACCAGTAAATTCACCCTCTTTTGGAAGTTCAAAATCTGCTATTTCCTGAGCCTTATTCTTTATTTTTTGTTCTTCTTCCTGTGGTATTTCCAGTTTTATCTTTACAACAATGTCAGTTACCATATCTTGTTTGCCTCCAAAAACTGTTCGGATTCTTCCCTGATGGATTCCATAAATCTAGGTAATGATCTTTTTACTGCTGCATCTAACACAACTCTACCATTTACGCCTGTTATATAATGACCTTTTGAGAAATATCTTGTACCATTGGACATCCATGAAAGAGCCTTTGGCATATTGGCAGATAGTGATCCTCCTGCTTTTGGCTCTATCCACCATCTATCCCTTGTAAAACCATTACTCTGTGTAGGACCATGATATCTTAGACTAATAATTAATGTTGTACCCTCGGATGAAACCTTTAGATGTTTTAATTGGCCATCAGTCATTCCAAATTCTCTACAAACATTTACAACATCAGTAACAAAATTACGATAAGCAAGTCTCTCTATATTCTGTTTTAGAAACTGTTTTAACCTAAAAACAGAAGATTCAAGCCTTAATGCAGTATCTCTCAAGTTATATCAGCCGAAGAAACTGCTTCAGTAATTCTTATTCTGAATCGCATCTTTACAGCACCATTTATTCCCTTTTCTATTCTTCTTAACGGAGCCATTGTACCTGTCAAAGTTGCGGTTTTTGTGGTGCCTGAAACATCCTGATAAGCGATAGCCCAATTTTTTGATGTTGCAAGTCCATTAGCATCTACCACACCAAAATCGATAAATGTTGCAATCTCTGGGCTTGATGCCAGAATAGTTCCCTCTATAAAATCATCACCCTTTCCGTAAAAATAATGTACAGCATCAACTGTTTCCTCTCTAACCTCTGGAGTTCCGAGATTGATTATAATATCCTGTAATTGAAGATAAGAGTCAGTTCCATCAGAGATAGATACTTCTGATGCATTAATTAATTCTGTAGCTAAACCTTGACTAACCATAACCTAAATCATAAAAATCAATAAAATAGAACTAACTGGAATAACCCTTGCATTTTAATCTTAATACTATACCGTTTATCTGATTTGATTTGAATATTGAAGCATTTAACATTCCTGCTGTCTCGAATCTACTTGATGCCACTTTTGAATCAAGTCCTGTAGTCGGATTTCTTAGATCATAGTTTGCCTTTATTGTTTCCTTTATCAGTTTGACAAAATCATCGAGATAGTTTTCTGCCAGTCTTGGGGATTGTTCTCCAACCATTACAATAATTAAAAATGACAACTCATGTTCAAAAGTATTGGCAGCATTTGAAGATACATTCCAAGGCTCTATTTCAGAATCAAATATATCATCATTAGTAATATATGCTGATGGTAAAAGTTGAGGTATTGTATTAGTATTAGGAGCACCTGTTTCTATCTCTATTAGTTTGGTTCCTGTTGTACTTGTAATATCATATAGACTTGTATTAGCCTCTAATATTGCCTCTATTCTTCCCTTTATATCCCATATGTCAAGTTCTGTAACCATGTCTAACTAACAAATCTATACGGTCTGTCATCATCCATAGATATGCCTCTGAATCTTTCAGTTACAATATTTCTACGCCATTTTGCATCAGTTGGAGCATCACCTTTCATTTTCTCAAGTAGTATAATACCTTCATCCCATAATGAATCCTTTGTGTTTTCACCTGGCTTTGCCCTTAGAATTGCAGCAGCCAACATATTACAGCAATCATTAACTCGTGTAGATGGTGATGTTATATCGTTTTCAATGTTTAAATGAGAATTAATCATACTGGTTGCTACACTTCTTGCCTGTGCTGATTTTGTATCAAGTGAGTTGTTAATTGCACCAAAAGCTAGTATCTGTGTATTGTCATCTGATCCATATGAAGTCATGAATCAAATATGAGAAAATCAATAAAATAGAACTAACAAAAGGAATCACATTCACCACAAACTGCATAAGGTCTGTTATTATATTCTTTTATAATCTTGTTATTATGGGAACACCTGTTTAAGAGTTCATTGTTTAACCATATCTCAGGCTTTCTTAACCCCACTTGATGAGTTCCAGAAGTCCTAAGATGTTTCATATCTATTCTCTTATCTACAAATACTGGTATGTTTCTGACATGACAATCCCAACAAAATACAAAATCTAACGATGCTCCAAACTTCATATTCTTGCCTCTAAATATTCCATCACCAGCAAACTCTATTTCCTTTATAATATCCCTTTTAATTCCCAATAATGCAAATCCGTTAAATTTTACCTGAAATATATTATCCTCTGGAAGACCATTCCTTTTAATCCAGTTATAGGATCTTAATTTTCTATCCTTTAATGCCAGTTCATGACAGATATTCAGGTTTCCATCTTCTTTCATATACTCATGCTGATCTACATTCATCATACCACCAATTACATCATGACTAATTAGATCCTCCTCTAATTGGATTATATTCTCTGGAGTCACGACTATATCATCAGTTGCTATAACAAAATAATCCCATTTACCTTGTAGAAATATCCTCCTAGCGTTGGCATAAGCTGGTATTTCCTGCATATATCGGATATTGATTACATCACAAACTTTCTCTAGTGTTATATTATAATTCTCTACTTCCTCGATATTACTTCTCGGAGAACCTCTAAATAATAATATCTTATTGCTCATCTATCCACCCACAATCACACCAGAATATCACCCTATTATACATACTTCTCCCAATCCTCTGATGTAGTAATTTTGAACATGTTGGACACTTCATCTGTACCTCGCCTTTATCACACTATCGAGAGAACCCCCTACCTTATTAGTTAGTTGATCAGGATGCACTCTGTATTTTAATAATACTTGTGGAATTAACTCAAAGAGTACACCGTTCTTGGAAGCCCTTAACCAAAACTCATAGTCCTCTGAATGACCCAACTTATCATCAAATAATCCTATCCTATCAAATACTTTTCTGGGAATTATACTACTTGAACCATTACCGTAATAATATCTCATTAACTCATCAAACTGCTCTTTATTGGTTTTATCATTTCTTGATATTGGCTCTATGAAATGCTTTATAGTTGTCTCATCATGACCTACTATCTCATAATTACAATAAAATATCTTATTATCATTGTCTTTTAATCTGTCTACATGATCAATCATTTTTTGAAGATAGTCAGAATAAAGAATATCATCAGCACTCAACCATTTGATATATTTCCCTTTTGATGCCTTTATTCCCATGTTTAGAGCTGATGCGGTTCCACCATTGGATTTTATGAGTACGGTAATATTCTCATATTTGGTTATAATATCAAGTGTTCTATCCGTACTTCCATCATCAATTACTATAATCTCGTAATTCTTATACGATTGATCAATGGCTGAATCTATGGCATATTGAATATATTTTTCACAGTTATAGACAGGTATGATTATAGATATGTTTGGTGTCTCCATTTCCTGTACTCTTTTTATTTTCTCTATCATCTCATCTTGTGTTATTCCTAGTCTTTTAGCCTTTTCTTTTTGTGACTCTGTAAGTGTATCAATCATATTTCCTGAAAACATTACACCCATCATTTCACCCATAATGCATAATGAGAGTTGTCATACAAAATTCACATGTTTTGGTTCTTCTAAACTCTGTGATATCTGTTTGTTTCTATTTCTTAACCAGCAAGGATTGCATCTCATGGGATCAAGCGTACTCATTCTTGAATGTGTTGATTTTATAATATCACCTATTGACTCTGTTGTAATATCTGCAAAGGCATAATCCTTATTATATTTCTGAATACAGCATGGATAAACATAACCATCTGCTCCTATATTCCATACAAATCTCTGATAATAACAGGTCTTAAAATCATCGTTTGGCTTGTCATAAGTCTCTATTCTTCCACGTTCAAATAATACCCTGAAATCATCATTATCATACTCTGGCTTTAATTCTTCGAGTAATTCTTGAATATCTTTTATCTGATATTCCTTGAATCCAGAATGACCTGACTTGTCATACATCCAAGAGAATCGTATATTTGATACACCTATTGACTTGTATAAAATAATAGAATCCTCAATGTCTTTGTAATTATCAGGTGTTATGATAAATGATATTCCAAGTGTAAGTGTATCATGTTTTAACTCTACCATTTTTTTAATATTGTTTAATCTTCTTTCAAAGTCGTTATTAGGTGTTCTATGTATTTTTTTATGAATCTCTTGGTTACTGGCATCCATAGAGAATCTAACCCAT